>JAAUXT010044110.1_pt1 | contig 14301 bp, 11 predicted proteins | sample 7278171 | NCBI WGS metagenome assembly JAAUXT01 (sample SAMN14350112, study PRJNA611818) | marine sediment metagenome | isolation source: surface marine sediment (1.8m) | place: French Polynesia: Moorea | collected 2018-08 | reverse complement strand
GATTCAATGGTTCTTACTTTGAAGGCATGAAGAACAACCCTCCCCCTTGACTGTGAAAAGGACGTCTTTCGGTCTCTGTTCTCACTGTGCCTTGTTTGTTGACATTCCTGCGTGCTTCATTGTTGACATTGTTGCGCAATAAATAAGTTAAACGGGTCTGGACAATGCATATGAAAAGGTTGACCCAAGACATGATAAATCCACGTATTTGTTGTAAGAACCTCGTACAAAACAAAATGTAACTTGCACAAAGATGCAGTTCGTTGGCAATCACACCTGTTTGTCTGTTGACTGTTGCATTGTTGAGCTAAAAGTTATCGCCAATCATCTTCAGATAACGAAACCGATAACAGGAAAACAAGGTGTTCAATACGCACTGCTCTACTTGGCGGGCGCCTCAATGCAGTGACTCTTCCAACTAATGTAACCAAACGTGACCTGTGGTACTGGGCTGAGTACTGTACTGGCAACACCCACCCCCTGTTGTACTCGCACTATTTTCAGGGTGTGTCGCTTCAGAAAGACGATTCTTTTCTGATACTTTTTGTACAGAAACTTCGTTTTTGTTTTGTTGGGGGGTTGGGGTGGTGGTGGGCGGGTTTGTCTCGCTTTTCACTCCTGCGTGCACAAAAGACAACACCCGACCCTCGGCAAAGTCAGCCAGGAATAAAACAAGAACACTGCGTTTTGACTGCTTGTGGCTCAGTCAGCGCAGCCCAAAATGCGTCTCTCATTCTTACAAGGCGGTGGTGGGAGGGGAGAACGGGTATGTGTTGAGTTGACACGAGACGTCGAAGGTAAGAAACTTGCCCCTTACTCCTGTCTACCACCTACAGTGATCACCAATAGTGATTGTGTTGGACGTACGGCCACTGCTGACGTGGGCCGCGCAAGCAGTGCGTGTATGCACACCCGAAGCTCAGTGACACTTTGTACCCTGTTTTGTTTACCTTTTGTGGCTTCCAGGTCTTCCGTAGGTTTATCCTTGATGTCACTGGGGGGCTGTTCAGGTGCCGGAGTCAGATCTACGGAGGTGTTAATTGCTGCCGGAGGTGCGTCTTTGTCCTCGGGTTTTGAGGCTGAGCGCAGGCCAGTTCGTGTTGGGTACGTGTACATGTTCTCTCTGGGGCGCTTCTTCCTTCTCTTCATCGGCATACCCACCAAGGTGCGTCGCTTGGCTTTTTTGTCAACTTTACCTTTGGGCATGTGAACCAAGTATTCCTGATTGATGTGCCTGTGGTGACGATGATAAAAGCTGTATTCTTTCAGTATGGAACTCATCACTTTGGGCGTTTTGGGTGGTCGCTGTACGCCCAGAATTCGGGACTTCTTGGTGATTCTTTCAGGACTCGACGGGTCTTCGGTGACTCGCTTCAGTTCTAAAGGCCGAGTAGGAAACACACTGGAAGTAGCACCACTAACTGACGTAGCCGCACCACTGGTCGCCGACACTGGCACCTGCGTCGGTACAACCGACGCCGACTTCCCTCCGAGAATCCTCTCCTTTTTCGTCATGGGTCTGTGAGCAAACTTTTTGTGAGTGTATTCGTACGTCCGTGGTGGACTGCTGATTGCTTTGTTCGAGGAGTATGTGGGAGTCACACTCGTGTCTGACGCACTCGACGTCACGCTGGTCGTCGTGACCGTCGCCGAGTGCGACATCTGTGAGGACGAAACAGTACTCGGGGAGTTTGAGCTTTGACTACTGTCTGGCAAAGGCGGTCTGTACAGACCGGTGCTCGTCACAGTCGGCTCCGCCGGAATCACGGGAACCCCTCCTGAGGACATGGCGCCGTTTGCACTGCTGTCCCGGCCATCCAGGCCAGGTGGTTTCCCCGGATACCCTGGATAACTGTCCAAGTTGTGTTCCATGGAGGCCCTGTGATGCGACACGGAGCTGCTGGTACTGGGGGCGCGAGGCTGACTGTGCTCCGACGCATGACTACCCTCCGACGCCACACTGCCCGTGCTTCCAGATCTTTCCATCGGAGACTTCCTGTCTGGCGGGTGCGCGTGCGTGGGTTCAGCCAAGTGGCTCACTGAGAAATTGAACGACGTTTGAGGCGCGGGCAACGATGACGGCAAAGTGGCGTTCATGTACGAGCTCACGGCCAGATTGGTGCTGCTGGGAGGCTTGATGCGATCGTTGGAGTAGCAATTCTCCAACTTCTTTGGTGGGGGACTCCCGACGTCGATCTCTTCCCCTGCCGGGGTGGCCGCTCTCGAGTGACTCCCACCGTGAGAGCTGTGGGAAGAAAGCTCAGAAATCCTTGAATTTTCGTCGTCAGGTCGGCGCGTGTCGACGCCTCTGTACGACTGCTCGACGCTGTCTCTGCGCTCGGCTGCGCTGCCGGCGCTGCTCCTGCCCGACGCCGACGAAGGTCTCGGACTGTCTCTCCGATCCCTCTCTCTGTCCACACCTTTGTCTTTGTGTTTATCATGACTTTTCTTGTGTTCCCTGGGAGACTTTGTTTCTCTGTTTCGGTGTCTATCACGATGTGACTCCGCAGCTGCGAGTTGCGCCGCGTGCGCCGCCGCCGCCACGTGGTTCGCGGCCGCTGCCGCCTGGAGCTGATGCGCCAAACCTCCGAACGGGTTGAACAGGGGCGGCGGGTAGGGCGCGAACGCCGGGTGATGCGGCAGCCGCGCCGCAGCCGCCGCTTCTGGATTCGCGGCCAGAAAGCGCATCATCATCTCCCGCTGAACTGCCATGTCCATCATGGAAGGGGGTGGGAACGGCGGCCTGTACGCCAGGTGACTCTCAAACATCGGGTGTGTCCGCCCGGTCCGCAACATCTCTTCGAACTGAGCGGCCATCTCCCGGCTGCGGTCCTCTTCCAACGACGCTGACCGACCCAACTGGCCGCGTTCAGCAGCGAAGAGAAGCGGGTCCCTCTCGTACATGCTTGAGGAAGAGCTGGAGCGGTTTTTCCCGCCACCACTGCTTTCTCTGGCATTGGATTCTGATGGCGCGCTCGTAGACTTCCACCTGAAAGCAGATGTCAACAATTGACAAAAAGGACTGGAAAACTGAAACATTGGGAGACAGGTTGACCCGTTTTTCTGCGTTGACGCATGTAGCCCGGACACTTGCTGTCAACAAGAAAGGAAAAGCTCAGAAAACCTGCGGTGCGCGACCAACACCGGCCTAACACCACCGTCCACCCCAGGTGGGATCTGGCTTGATGCCACCACCCGACCGAGGGCGGTGGTGGTCGGAGGATACACCATACGTACACAAGGTCAAAACCCCAGGTGGGATGTGACCCAATGCTGGCAACCACCAACCCCACTCCCCGCTGTGCACAGACATACAATCGTGGCTGGACCAAGTCCGCTGACAAACGTAGGAGCGTGCAACACCGCTCCACTGTTGACAATATCCAGCGACGAACAGCGCGATCACTGCCGCCTTTACCTGCTGCTGAGATCGAGGATGCTGGCTGCAGACGGGGCCGACGTGGACGGCGAGTGCGAGTGGCGCCGCTCGTGGTTCAGTTTCGGTACCGGCAAAATGACGCGCGACCCTGGCACGTGGTTCGAGTTGCAGTCGGCAGGGCTTTTGGCGCCACTGCGCCCGCCGCCGCCGCCTCCGCCCGGTTCGCGCCCCTCGCGGTTCCCGTTGCCCATGGTCTTCTGATGGCTGCAGACGCCCACACCTGAGGATTGCGAAGACAATGCTGATGACGACAAGGACACAGCTTCATTTGGGGCAGATTTCTGATTGCTTCAAAATCTCTTTCGTCATCTGTCGTTGAGGATTTTGTTCCATTTGGATTATGAGAACAAATCAGATCAGACTCTCTTGTTTCGACCCTCGGGGTGTTTTTGTTGCCAAGTCTTCTGGGTCTGATTCTTTGTTTCGTGCACGCATACTGTTCTAAATGTTAAACCAACGAACACTCTGGCCACACGTACGAGTATGAGTACCTGATAATGCACAACGTTGTGAAGAGAGGATGTGGACGCTGGAACTTCAGTTTCACATCCTGAGATCTGACGATAGCAGAGCCACAAGAACTGTCATGGCGAAAACCTTCACAAATTTTTTCTCACGATCTGAAAAACAAATTTGAAACTGTCTGTTTTCAAGCTTGTGCCCTGAACCGTATCAAGGCGCTCGGATGTTTGTTTCACACAACTGGTACAGAAACTTTTTGCATCAAACTGCATCGTCTGGGATGTGCTGCCACCTTCAGTTACACTGAATCAGATGTTTTGTGGCTGCTTGACCCATTTCTACGATCATGCTCAGCCTATCATCGCATCAAAACTATTGACGTTTCTTCCAATCGCTTCATTGCAAACACAACACACAAGCTGCTCGTTCTAGTAATCAACTCCAAAGCTGCCGGAATGTCCACTTCCCCGTGCGGCTTCGCTTATGCTTTCTGAGAACTGCAGATGATTTCAACAAACTTACCATGCAACTTCACTGCTGGAAACTGGACCGGTCTTCTTCCGGGTGCTACATCGCAAATCTACAACAAAAAGTTCAAATTCTGAAAGAGGTTCTGCGGAAGTTGGGCAGCTCGGGTCACCAACTGTGCGTGCACGAGCCCAGACACGCCGCTGTTACGAGTACATATCTAGCTGTGTCTTACGTCACTTCACACAAAGCAACCCCCTGCCCCCCCCCCGCCCCCGGATGCTTTTCTGTCAAGCCAGACAAGCATTTCGCAGAGCTCTTGACAATTTGCCCGATGGAGGACTGCTTTCATTCTGTCTTTCAAAACATCAGTGTTGCAAAAGATACGAGGAGAGCACTGCTATAGTGGAGCTGTGAGATAGGAGGACGTGGTTGATTCCAGACATCAGACCAGCAGAGCCCATTGGCCTCACCACACGAGCGTAGTCGCAAACATGGGCAGTGGTGCTGTTTCTTGGTTCTTCGAACTCCTTCCGCGAACGATTTTCATCAACATCCACGTAGCAAAACCATTTGATCCAATTTCCAGACAATGACGAAACCACAATCAACATGGCGAAGACACCTGCGTCTGTGCACAGCTCGAGACCATCAACCTCGGAACGACCATGTTCAGCAAGCTTCAGGGTCTGGGTCAAGTGTTTCTCTGCCGAGACAAAGCAGCTTGTTGTGCAACAATGTTGAGGTTCTACGAGAGTAATACCAAAAGTCTTTTCCGTCCTGTTCAGTGCTCGAACCGTTCTTGACTACAGAGAACAATGCTTTGGCAGACAAGCACAAAGCCTGATCTCAGCAAGGTGCTGAACATGACGGAAAAGACTTTCAGTATTACCCTGGTATCCAACGATTCTGAGAAGTTTCATGATCGCTGCTGATCGGTGCGCGCGACATTTCCGCCACAGCCGAATGCGTTTGAATGCAAACAACAAAGGACACCAATTGGTGCACAAGAAAGTCAATGATTTTATGTTTACAATCTCTGAACTGTGAACATGTTTCCCAAGGGACCATTCTTCAGTGCCCTCAAAGATGTCTACAAAAGGGAACACAATGTTTGCATCTGGCAAACCATTATGAGAAACAGTCTTGCCACTCATGTCATGCAATGGCTCTCAGTTTAGCATCTGTTGCACTGATCAATGCTTCAACAGCTAACAGTCAAGAAGAAATCTGCTGGTGACAGGTCTGGTGAGTATGGCTGGTGAGGCCTTCTGTTCAGGGGCAGGTTTGACATTTTTGATCAAGTTGCTGCGGTGTGCAGGTGCACTGTCCACACAGAATCTGTACATGTTTCAAACAAGACTCATCTGCAGTCAAAATTCAGTCGAAACAGCTTGGATAACAGGGGTACTGGGCAAGGAACTCGTGAGTAACTTCCAGTCTCTTCTTTTGATCATAATCAATCAGTTGAGTGGAATAAGCTTGGCAGAGATCTTTTGGTCAGTGCAAGACCTTGACGAAAGATCCTCTGTATAGTTGCAGACAGTTCTACTTGTTCACGCACACAATGGATTCCTTGTTTCCTGTCTGCATTGAGAAATTGGGCATTGTTCTGGATGTTGTCATCAGTCCCTGTGTGTCAGACACTTCCCCTGAGCTGGTCTCACAACTTTGGGCACCCATTCCCAAAAGATCTGTGCCTCCTGCAGACTGTTGCTTGTGAGCAAACATTGTTCCTAAAGCAAGTGGACTTCATCTGCGAGTACAATGTCACTGAGTGTGAATCCCCAGCCAAATGCCAAGAAAATCGCGTCAACATGTTTGGTGTTTGAGCTGCTTTCATAGTTTGATCCTCACCAGACATTTTTGTGCCAAACGCCCTCACACAGGACACCACAGTGTAGTTGAAGACCCAATGCCTCGTCATTCTCACCAAATATCAACAGCGTGCGGAGACAATCCCGCAGCTGTCGTGAAAACTTTCAGGATCGCTGGACAGAACCTTGTACTCGTACAAGACAAACGCGTGACAAAAACACCACTCGCACGCACAATTTGCTTGGACTCCTGCACACAGGACGGAACACGCCCATAAGCACGAGATGCTCACTCGGACAGTACTCGCAGTAAACTTCACAAAGCCCACGCATTGCAAGCAGAGAGAGGTGAACAATGCACACTCGTTCGGCTCGAGATGTCGAAAGCCACCAGCCAAACACCTGCCTCCACAGACAAGGAACTTTTTTTCTGATCACAAATGGCAAAACTCACGAGGACCCATGACCAGTATGCCTCGTATTTGTTCTTCGAACTCTCAAACTTCTCCAATGCAACTGGACAACTGACAGATTCACCCTTGTGACTGACCGGCGCACCATGACTACAAAAGGCATGGCACTGAGAATCGGGACACTGCCCTCTATTTGTTGTTTTCGTGAATTTATTGTCACAGATGTGGGCTTCAAAGAGCATGCCCCCCGCACCTGAATTTGAACTTCACATGCCAGTGAAATGTAATCACTCGTGTGCCGAAAAAGAATGTTCACCTTGCTTCTTGTTTGTGGCTCCACGCAACACATCAAACGGTCTTGGTCTTGAACTTTGAAGGTTTTTCCAGCTCTGGACCCTTGAATGTTCAAACATTGCTAATGTGGACACTTCCGTAAAAATTACACAACACCGTTTCGTCAGCGATATGAAGTTCTTCGTAAAGTAGATTTGCCATGACAAGCAGCTGACACAAGATACGTATCTGATGCTTGCAACTGCAACAAGAAGGCTACGCCCGAGGTTGCACCAATCAGCACACAAGGAACTTTCAAGTCAAATTCTGAAATGGGGGAAGGGGGAGCATAATTACCGCCAGGTCAGATCCGAGGAAGGACCTTACCTGTGTGCAAGTGCGGGGGGAAGGGGAGTCTGGTAGTACGAGTACATCCATGACGACACTAGCAAAATTGGTCTTCGAACAGCAAAACGCCTTTCCGACCACCGCTACTCGATGTCGCACCTCAGCAAGAAACTTGTAAACATCCCTGTCTCACATTTCACACTCACGTGACACTCGGACCGGGTGTGGCCCACCACAAGCAACTCTTGAATCAACTTTTAGGTGACAAAGAAAGGCCAACTGGAACGAACTCACATATTCGTAACAGAGCTGTGCAACGAGAGTCCAGTCACAAACTGCGCGTCACGACCTGGCGACGCGCACCTTTGGTCCGTTGGAGGCTGACCACAGTGGTCACCAAGGGGGTGTTGGCTGCAGCGGGTTGGCCACCAGGTGAACCACCTCCTTTGCCACTGGGCCAGCATGGGCGTGAGGATCACAGCGACCCATGCTGAACTCTGGGGTGTGGGTTGGTCCACTGGATCCACCTGTCAGTGCTTCAGAAATGTGTCGGACATGAGGTCAGCCGAATGCTTCTTTGTGCGGAAGCGAGAGACTTGCAAACTATCACGAAGAATCAGCTGCAATTGTTTCTGAGACGTTCGAGTTGTAAGGGTCATTGAACGACAGCGAGAAATTTGCAAGACCGTTCACAACAGACATTGAAATGCTGCTGGTGACCCTCTGAATCACGCAGCACAAGTTGTTTGTTGCAGAAGACTGACACAAAATGTGTATTTCCTGCCAAAACGGCTGGCAGGAAGTCTAGACTGCACGACATACGAGGCCGGTTGTAAAAACTAAAGAGTGAACAATTGAGAGGTTTGCAGTCAGGTGTGAGAGTCAGATGGTCCAACAACACATGATTCACAACCCTTGATGTCAAAGTGTGTTCACATGTTTCACAGCAGGTGGCAACAGCACGGTACCGATGCGGCAAGCGGATCCATCACTAGCAGATCAGAGATCGATACGACTGAGCATAACAACTTTCGATTGCAGAATCTGACCACATTCACCGCAGCTCTTCAAACGCTGAACCTGACAAGACTTGATGCCACAACGAATTCCGTCGCGACCACACCAACCAACACTGCACCAGACATCGTAAAATGCCAGATGATGCCACTGATCTCAGCAGGTGTCAGACGAGAATGGTTTACACCTCACATCATACCGCCACTGCTCACCCAGCCAGAGCGATTCTGACCACGCGTGCAGCTGCGATGTCAACATGCTCAAACACAAACCCGCATTCAATGCGAGCAGCTCCGAAACAAAAAAGTAACACGTATCTGTTCTCACCAGAGATGACTGTGACCCACGGCAGCTGTGGCCGCTTTAATCCAGTGCACAGGCTCGAAGTTCATCTGACATACCGGGAGCTGATGGGTGCACCGTAGTTTTTTCTTTTTGGGAGTCGCTTGTGCACAAATTTTCGGCCTGACATTGAGACCACAACTGCCATAAAAATTCTATCCACTCAAGCAGTACGAGACAGTCACGCAAAATCTGCTGGGCACAATCACTTTCGACAAAATTGAAAGAGAAATCTTTGCGTAATTTCCAACGCTCTGGTCCAGACCCTTGCGCCAATGAGCAACAACGCAGTGAACTTACGAGCGCAGTTCTCGAGGTTTTTTCTTCATTTGCAGCACGTCGCGTAACAATGACCACAGGGTGGAGGTCAACAGCTTCGGGCGTGCTGTTTCGTGAAAGCATGTTTGAACGGAAATTCAAAGCAGAATGAATTCACTGGATTGACTCCAACAATGCAGCTTTGACAGTGAAATGTTGTGGGTGTGCACATTTCAGGCTTCGAAACATGCAGGTGTGACAAGCACCTGTTGTGGACGATCACTCATTCAACGTTGCTGAACGACCATCGGAATGAAAGTATCAAACCATTCGACACTCCTCTTCGAAAATGGTTCACCCAGATTGTTTCTCTGCTTTCAAGTCTGGTCAATCCATTCGAAGAAAGTTCAAAAATGTTTTAACTTCGATGCAACGAGAAAGTGACGGGCTCGTAAACAAACACCAATTGGTTGACCCAAACTGCATTCAGTTTTACTTCTCACTTGGTTGCCTGTCGAACCTTCATAAGAATTAGAAACAATCAGACGCACCCTTCAGACATCAGCATTGCGAGTAAATTTTCTTGTGTGGGTTCATGGAAAGGTTTATGTCTTCAAAGAAGACAGGTGACGCTGCTGTCAGGAACATTGCACAGGCATTTTGACGAGCTCAACTCGAGGTGCATTGACAGTGGAGCGAGTCGTTAGACATTAGTTCGCAACATCACATCTTCAGGTTTTGAATTGTTGGTGTAAAATGTCCAATTTACTTCGTTGTTTTCTGTCCTTGACCTTGTCAACCAGATGAAAGCTTGATCCGAAGAAAATGGCTGATAAACATAGTGAATGGATCAACACATCAGTTTCAATCGTCAAAGTGTCAGACGAAAACTCGAAACCACTCATCAGAGTAACGACAGGCAGTTTCAGAAGCGTGATTACAGAGAAACACAATTCAGAGCGTGCTTTTGAACTTTTCAAATCGAAATTGATGCATCCACAGGGGTGAGCGATAATAAAAGAATTTCTAGATATTCACGTTTCTGCCCTCAGCACAAGGGTGCGTTTCAAGATCAACCACATTGCTCGTCAGCTCTGTTCACCTTGCGACTACGTACCTCACAAACATGTTATTATCCGAATTTCATTTCACTTTGACGCAGCAATTGCACAAATACTGGTGCCTAATCTTTTATTCAGCCGCCTCGAAATCAAATTGGGTCAGTTAGCGCCTCCGGTGTCACGTCGAGCAACTAGAGAAGAGCAGCGACTCCATCTGATGGGAGAGACGGACAGACTGACAGAAACTGATCAAAGAAAAGTAATTTACGCTGATTACGGATGAACACTTTGCCACGTTGCAGGATAATCTACTTGTACCGCAACTGATGTCGTGTATGATGGTGACAATGTGACTTTACAGAATAGAAATGGTGATTCCGACTGAACTTCTCCATTATCGCCCATGCGGCATGTTTTAATTTCCGGAGAAATGTTTCCTGGATGGTTGTGATTTTTCCGTGTTGAAGCTCCGTTTTTGCGGACGGAAAGGAACAGAAGTGTGATTTTCAGACATTGGCCGCAGGTTTTTATTTTGCTACGTTGGAACAGCTGACTGCAGTGGGTCACATGACGAGGTTTTCTATCCAAAATGGCGACAGCGGCGTTACCTGGATGCATGTAAACAATGGATCTGTGTGACAGGTTGGTCTGTCTTTCTTGAAATTTCTCGCGATCTTGTTCTTCCTGTGTGAAATGGATTTATTTATCAGCGTCCGAAGGAGACATTTCGAAATTTCAAGTTGTAACATTTGAAAGATTTCGAGATACAGACCGATGTAGACAAGTCTTCTGTCTTTGCTGTCAAACTGCGCTGCTGCATAGAGAGTCTTTGTGTGTCTGTGCCACGCAATTTGAATGTGCACACGTGAGGTTTCTCCTTCGGCACTTTTTGTCCACCAAGGTGGCCTGACCTTCAAGTGGAAATGTCGGTTTAATTTGCAATCTGGGTGTGGTGGCTGAAACAACTCAAAGCAAACGGAAATTTTTGCCGGAGAAGGTGTTCGAAGTGACACACTTATCCCCCATGAAATTGGTGTCTGTTTCAATTTTGTCTGCAACAAAGAACGCAAAAGGCATTTTTGTATCGGTTTGCGAAGCATACCAGCAATTGACTGGATTTTTTTTTCCCAACGAAGAGGCGACAAGAGTTGAGATTTTGTGTTGAATGATGTCAACATCACTCGAATCGAGGTTCAGAAATGAAAAGGCACAGTTTTGGACGATTGGGTCAAAAGCAACCATTCTGTGATGCTCAGTGTTTCAACCAGGAACAAGAGAGGCTTTTTGTCAGACGAATCAGACGATAAGGACATCACAATTGACATTGTGCCAAATTTGTCCAGCCATTCATACGATCTTTATCACAGTTTGACAAAGACACAAAGGGACTTTTGCAGAACACTGCTTTCTGGTGCCTGTCTTTGTTCACTTTGTCCTGCAAAGCTTCTTGGATTTTGGTATTGTGCCGTCAAGCTGGTGAACCCAAAAGGTTGCAAATGCAGGTGAGGCAAATACCCAACAAAATGATGTTCTTCATGCAGGGCTTCCGGAAGGGGTGTGCACATGGTGTGAGTTTGTCTTTGTTTCAATGGAACCTCAACACCCAAAGTCAAGGTTTTCTTTGGAGTGTGCATTTTTTGTTCAAGGGTGATAACAGTTTTGGAGTACAATTTGAGCTTTCCTGTGCAGTTTTCGCAGAATTGCAGCGAACTACGTACCTCACTCGCAGCCCAAGTCGCAAACAATAATGGCTTTCGTTCTCGTATGTGTTGTGAAGGGAACTATTGAAAGGAAGAGTAACGCAACAGTGCGAGTTTTGTGCTGTGTCTCGAACACTCAAAACTTGTTTGTTTCTGTCAGAACGAGGATCTCGTAGAGAACACCAAGATGTGATCTTCCGGAGGCGTGAGTGACATGGACAATGTGTGCTTCCATCATGCCCGTCGCCAACAGTCCCACAGGGAAGAACTCTGGAAACCAGCAGGAATCGTACCATGACATCGCAACATCCTTTTTCAATCTCGACTCAAGCGACTCGGCTGAAGCCAGGTTCCTACAATCTGCCAAGGTAAATCACACGAGTCTGACACATGTGAACAGTGAAGTGAAGCAATTTCTGATTACTCTTCCCAAAACACCTGCAAAGCATTGCTTCACGCAGTAAAGTCACGGTTTTGTGTTGAAGTGAGCGACACAAGACAGGAGCGAGGCGTTCACGTGAAGTTATGCGAATGTGACTTGCGACCACCACGGATGGGGGAGGGGGCTCAGCTGCCGGGAAGGTCCAAGAGGCCAAGGGGGGCAGCACATCATGGGGGGGGGGTGTCTGGGGGATCAGTCACCACCATGGGATGGGTCCAGCTTTTGAGGGTAGACAGCTGTGGGAGTGTAGATTGTGGGGCTCTCGCTCAGCTGTGCAAAAGAGCAAAACGAAAAATACCGAACAGTTTTCATTGTGTGAAACGAGCGCGAATCAATCAATCTGCGATCAGGCGTCCTCACGGTGCTCAAATCCAGCACCGGGTTTCAACGATTTTCGTTCGGTGTGATCAATTATTGACGGAACGTTAGATTACCGGAACATTTCTCAGACTTTTGGCACGCGTTGAGCTTTCGACGTCGCGTCTCGTTCGTTGTGAAAACGAAAACAGTAATTGGTTCGGACTCTGCAGACAAGTACAACCCTCTCACAGTTAGTTGAAAACAAGTTTACAACCCATCCCTCAATGAAGAAATGTTCGGAATGTTCATGAAATCTCAGGACAATTTTCCATTTGGGTTGTCGGTGACTCCTTGTCCCCTGCAGCCACTAAAACATCTTCAGGATATGAGGGGACAACTCACTTTGCCCGAAAAAATGAGGCAGACCCCGTCACCTCCTCACTCCCTCTCATTGTTTGGGAAAATATCCGGGGAAACATCTTGTCCTGTTCGTGGTCACTGTCACGGCAATGGAGCGCGGCATGTGTCTGCACAGGCAGGTGTTCTTGTTCATTCATCAGATAACCAGCTTGCCAGACTTCGATTCGGTTCGATTTGGCGAAGACTTCCACAACTGCGCAATGCATTCATAAGCATGGATTCTGTAGACACTCGTATTTGTTTCCCTTTGGCAGATTAAATTTCAAAGTTGAAGGCCCCTTGCCACCAAAATTTTGCAACTCCTGGAGCCAAACACCCACCGAGAAAATGTCTGAAGTCTCGTGACGTGTCTGTGTTCAAAACTCAGCGTTTTGTTTGTGCATGCATGGAATGGAGATTTTGTCAATTTTTGGGGCCATCACAAAACAGAAATCTGTCACACGAGAGTGTCATCAAACGTCCTCAGTTCACAACGAATTTCTGAAGAAAACGAGAAGTTAGTCGGTCGGGCCAGATAGAATTTCTGCAAGACGGACGAGTCATTCCCCAGTTCCAGTGCCAATGGCCAATTTCGCACTCTGAGCCATTTTCAATTATTTTTATTGCAGGAAGGGGACCTGAGCACCATAGAAGGTTTCCTGCAAAGGAGGAATGAAAGTTTGGTCAATGTGGATTCCAGAAACAAACAAAACGGGAACACGGGAGTGATATGGGCTGCAAAACGAGGGCACATCAAGGTGTCTGTCATCTGAAGATCTTTACAGGATCACCTGCATCGCTGCATTTTCAATCACTTGTGCAGCTTCAAAATATTTCTTCTCTTCAGATTGTTCAGTTGTTGCTGAGAAATGGTGCCGACGTTACTCTTCGGAACTACGAAGGTCAGACTGCTGTGGACGTGGCGTCGCTGCAGGTTCAACGGCTTCTGCTCGACTCTGTAGAGAAAGGCGGACCTCACCGGACTCTGCTGCAGGCGGCGTGGCAAGGCAACGCGCGACTCGTCAGGAAGGTTCTGGTAAGAGCGCGCTTGCTTTCGATAAGAAATCGTCCATTTGTTTGAAAAACGAAGAATAGGAGAAGACAAGTTGACGTGAAATATCCAAAGCTACGCATCATTGTTCCAGAGTGAATCTCGAGTCGACATCAATTGCAAGAATGCTGACGGTCTCACGCCCTTGTTGCTCGTCACCAGAGATGTGCAGTTGTTTGAAAAACTTGGAGACAAAGTCGTGAAGGACTATGATCCTGTGGATGTCATGGAACAACTGCTCAACAACAGAGCGTGAGAACAAGTTTACCTCACTTGATTGTCGTTCAAGACCCACGCAGTACAACTACCACTTTATAATCCGGTCAGTTTTGCGCAAAAAGAACATTTTCTTTTTGGTTCTTGTGAGGTGAGTGTATGTGTGTGTGTGTGTAAGCAACTTCCCCATTGTCTGGACCACCCCGGGCGATTCTCAAAACTTCGAATTTCTGCATCTCTGTTCAAGTGGGCCTGTTGAAGTGATATGATATTACTTCATAAAGGTCACACTGCG
>JAAUXT010129528.1_pt1 | contig 14303 bp, 19 predicted proteins | sample 7278171 | NCBI WGS metagenome assembly JAAUXT01 (sample SAMN14350112, study PRJNA611818) | marine sediment metagenome | isolation source: surface marine sediment (1.8m) | place: French Polynesia: Moorea | collected 2018-08 | reverse complement strand
GTAAAGCAAATGCGAAACCATGAATCAGACACCAGAAATTTGACATGAAGACATCTAATTTGTATCTTTTTTCCAAAATGTTTCGAACAACAAGCAACTCAGGTAGAGAGAACGCAAATACCATCAGCGTCACTCCTGAATTTTGGAAAACTCGAGCATCCCCTCACTCTCGAGTTAAAAAATGCAAAAGAAATACATCTACCCAGTTTGACTCTGTAAATCATTAGTAAAAGTGCACTCGCACAATCTGATCCGAATTTCTGACAAAAAATGAAAAAAGAAACGCCAAGTGTGCACCAAGTAACGGGCCCTAATACTACTCACAGGAAGCACGAGTCCGCGCAGCGTGATCTCGCCCGTCATGGCCGTGTCGGAGCGGACGAGACGCCCCGTGAAGAGCGACACGAGCACCGTGACGATGGTGACCCCGGCGGACGGCCCGTCCTTGCTGACGGCGCCCGCGGGAAAGTGGATATGGACGTCCGTCTTCCCGCCCCGCAGCTCGGGAAGCTGACCCGTCACGGCCAACTATCCCCCATGAAAAATGGACAAGATAATAAATTCTGGACAGCTCCACCACACCTTCTCCTGACGTCATTGAACAAAGAGGCACAGCGATGGGGCACCTTGTCTCCATTGCTGCGGACCCAGTTGAGCGCGAGGTTGGCAGACTCCTTCATGACGTCACCGAGCTGCCCGGTCAGCGTGAGGCGCCCCTCGCCTTCCATGCGCGACGCCTCCACGTACATGATCTCGCCGCCCAGCGCCGTCCAGGCCAACCCGACGGCAACGCCCGGAGCTGCCAACCGCTCAGACACCTCGCTCTCGAACATGGGAGGCTGTGCACGAAACGACATGGCTTGTGAACCTTGTGAATCCATATTGTGCCATATTTTGTCGAACAGAACGGACTACGGGCGTCCACGACAAGAAACAAAACTGACGGGAACATGCTGACACTTGCCACAAGTAACTTCATAGCCGACCTGCCATTGAACAGTAACAAATTCGAGAAGCGCGACAATGCGATTACCAAAACAACGCTCAGCTCATCGCCCACAAAGCAGACAGATTTGCCGAAGCACAACAGACGGTGTTTCACCCACCCCGAGGATGTCCTCGACGGCCTGTTCGTCGATGATGATGGGCATCTCCGGCGGCAGCAGCAGGTCCGCTGCCTCCGCGCCGCGCTCCTTCGCGGCCTCCGTGCCCTGTCGTGCGGGGCTCCCGCTCTCCTTTCCAGCCTTGTTGCTTTGACGTGAAGGGGACTCGTCTGCACCTGTTACAAAATGGCAAAATGCACGCGTCACGTTGCTGGAATTCAGTTGTTGACATAATCTTGACAAGGTAACGTTGCCTTTGGTGGTACAACGTGTCTCACTGCCATCCTGGATGGCAGGAAGATCGTTATTTGCGGGCTCTACCATTCCGTCTGCAACTTCCCCGACTCACCCGTGTCAGCCGCCCCAGCGCCTGGCTCCCGGCGCCGCTGCAGCCGCTTCTCGGCGACGCGAACCGCCACCGCCCGACACACCGCGCCGATGCGCCGCTCCAGGGTCCGCACCCCAGCCTCACGCGTGTACTTGTTCACTGTAAAATCGGATTGTTGCTTGTGGAGTGATGTGTTTCAGCTGAGCAAGGGTTGAGCCCACGAAATCGTAAAGCAACAGTCGCACATCATCAAGATTCTTTGATTCTCTCCTTCAGGTTCTGAAGTATTGTACACACGGCTTCACACACTGAAAACAGTTGCCTGTGTTTGCCGACGACACTCACCAATGAATTTGAGCGAGTCTTCTGGAATCTGCATCTGCTGGGGAGTGAGTCCATGCTGACTCAGCTGTTTCAGTACCAGATGGCGTTGTGCAATGTGCACCTTCTCCTCATGCGTGTAGCCTGGAATCTGAATCAGCTCCATCCGGTCGAGCAGCGCGGGCGGAATCGTGCTCATCGTATTCGCCGTCGCGATGAAAAGAACCTGCGACAAGTCGAACGATACGTTCAGGTAGCTGAGGTCAGGTCAAAGAAAAACCGCTGTGGACATTTCACACCGAATGCGTGGTCTGTACAGGTACCATCGGCATGGAGTCATGCAGATTCATCCGTGGTTCAGTAAATGTACACTGACACGTGTACTGACACGTTGACACGTTTAAAAAAGCGGCCGCGTCAAGGATACTGATCGGTGAAGCTGTGGTTCTGCTCCGGATCCAGCACTTCAAGCAGCGCGGCCGCCGGGTCGCCGTGTAAACTGCTGTGCTGCAACAGAAAACCAGTCAGACATGAAGCCGGTACACTGCTGAAGCTTTCACAGGCAGGAACTGAATAAACACAGCTTGCTGCGAGCTTTTGTGTGAATATGGCTTTGGCAGCTTTACGTCCTGCGGTCAAAGTTTGAAAAGTTCTGTTCTGTTGTGTGTGCGAGTTTGCACGAATGGAGGAGGGGTGTTTGGGCATACGCCATGTTGCTGCGAGTGAATGAGATGTCGCGCGTCAAAATTTGGTCTGTGTCCCATTTGTCAACGTGACAGCTCAACAACACATTTCTGGTGTCTGGCCCTCAACTCTTGTTGTCCTAATCTTCCAATTTGAACGCAACGCACCAGTTTGTCGATTTCGTCGAGCAGGAACACGGGGTTGCGCACTCCGACTTGTTTCAGTCCCTGGATGATGCGGCCCGGCATCGACCCGATGTATGTGCGCCGGTGACCTCGAATGTCTGATTGGTCGCACACGCCACCAAGAGCAATCCTGGGGTGCAAGTAGCAACCAGCGACAAACTTACGCAGAGTTCACCGTACGAGTCGTACAAACGTTGGAAAATGGAAACCGCAACAAAGAATTGAAGAACCCGCCCCTCAGCAAGTTCACAAGACGGCACAGGCACCTGTGAAACTCTCTGCCCAAGGTGTGAGCGATGGATTTTCCGATGCTGGTTTTGCCGACACCGGGCGGTCCCACAAAGCAGAGGATGGGACCTTTCAGACTGTTCTTCAGTTGGCGCACTGCCAGGTATTCAACGATGCGTTTCTTCACTTTGCTCAGTCCGTAATGATCCTCATCCAGGTCACTTCTGAAATGTCGAAGGTTCCGTGGAAGTGGTGTGCAGAGTCCACCCTTGTGTTTCGAAAACCAGTTGAAGTGTGACACTGCCTCAGTTTGTCCAACCGAACAATTGGCTGAAGACGGCCTGTTCCGCAAAAGTACGAAGTATGAACCGGAATCAATGTCACACACGTGCGCGCACACACCTTGCTCGTGCTATGTCCAGCGCGTCCTTGCTCGCTTTGTTCCACGGCAGCTCAATCATGAGGTCCAAGTAGTTCCGGATCATGGCGTGCTCGGGCATCTGCGGAGGCATCTTGCGCAGCCTTTTCACTTCCTTCATCGCAGCGCGCTCGGCATGCGTCGGCATGTGAGCCGCTCTGTAAACAGTGCAACAACAAATAATACAATTTGTGGTCATTCAAGGTATCGAACCGTGGTCCTCCACGCTGATTGATGCTCGAGAATCGATGCTGGACTTCGGGTGTCCACGTGTATGAAACGGAGACATGTCTCGCGAAACTGTTGTTGGGGGACGGGTGCATAAGGCTGGAACGCACTTGATGCGGGCAGAAAGTTCGGTCACGTCGTCAGCATCGTCGTCCTCGTCCCCGGCCTCCGCCTCGCCCCGCCGCGGGCTCCGCCCCTCCCGAACCAGAATCCGCCGTGCGTCGGGCCGGGAGCGCGGCAACAAAGTCACCGAATTCTTGCGCGCTGACTGCAGCAACTTCAGAGCCTGAACGTACAAAAACTTCACGCTCGATCCGTTCTCCACGTAAACAGGTGTACAACGACGTCGCAGCCACACAAATACAATCCCACAAACACACCTCAATTTGCCTGATGAGGAGAGGCAGTGTTTTTCGGAAGCGCTCGCCCAGGTCGACAGCGTCCAGAACCTGCATCTTTTCCGTAACCGAAGACTTGACGATCGACGCACAAAGGTCCGGCAGGTGCTCGCTCGGTACATTCTCCAGCATTTTCTGCAATCGACTGGCCTCTTGGTCATCGAATTACACCGGTGTCATGGCGCTCAGAGAGCTTTACAACTCCTTGCTGTATTGACGAAACCCAACTTCAATAATATGCGTCAAGAAAAAGGGTGTTGGTTCATATATTCTTCCGTGATCATCTCAAGACAACGCACCTTGAGTTTGGCAACGACCGGGATCGAAATGTCCAGCATATCGACCAGCTTCGTCGCCTGGTCCTTGAAGTTCTCGCTCAAGTCTCTCAGCTCAGGATCGTCGTACTGCTCCGAACCTGGAAACGAACAAGACTGAGATGTGCATGTCTGTGCTCAGAAACCTGAAGCTGGTGAACAAATACACTTGTCGATGAATCGCCGTTTCTTTCTTCCAATGGGTGAAAGATGATTTGCCGAACAAAAAATTCACAGGTCATCAACAAACCACAACATGGAACTCTCGTCAACTTGAAGCAAACCACAACAAAAGGAAGGCGCACACCTGCTTCATTTACCCGGAGGAGTGCGCATTTCAAGAGGTGCACGTTGTCATGACCGCACTCGAGTCAGGTATGGAGTCTTGACACGTACACACGCACACGCACACACACACACACACACACACACACACACACACACACACACACCTTCGTCACTGTGGAGTTTATCCAGCTGGGTGACCCGGGCCACGAGGTAGGGGCTTTCCTGCAGGAGTGCCTCGGTCCGGAAGCGACACAGCCCGGTCGCAAGCAGCGTGTAGGCCGGGCGTGGCCAGTTCGTCCCGGTGACCTGCACCACCACAGCCGCCGTCCCCACAGGATGTAACGCTGATGAATCGTCCTGCAGCCGAGATGAGAAAACTACACACGGATAATTAGAGTCGTGAGGTTAACAGTTCCTGTGAATCATTTCCAGTTCTTGGCACAAAAAGAGGAAAGACGGACCTCAGCTCTTGATCTCAACTGAACTTCTTTCTGCACTTACATCGGTGTCGGGCTCCCTCGGAACGATCCCAATGATAGTGCTGCTCAACGTGTTTCTGCCCAGGAGACGGCCCTTGACCATGTTCATGCTGCAAAAGACTCGTAAATCCATATCAGTCGCCCGCTGACACATCTCCTTGAAGTCGAACGAAGGAAAGTTCATTGACCCGCTTCAATGCAACCAATTTATTGCTCAGAAAAATGGCACCATACAACTGCAACAACTCAGCCCAATGAAATTTGGACAAGCTTTGTTGCAGTGTGTGTGTCGGGGAGGGGGAAGAGAATGTCCACCTCACAGAAGAATCTACGTACACAACATATGAACCAAAAACATTCCAGAACACAATTGACAGTCTGAAGAAATTACATACAAACATAACACCTGCAGTTTGTCGCAAGGAATGAGACACGTGAACACATCCACCTTTCCAACTTACTTTCGCATGCTATGAACTGGAATTCGCATGGACGATCCAGGAAGAAGAACATTGTCCACGATTAACAGCGGCAGCCGTCGAGGAATCGCGATGTTCGTCGCCATTTTGGACTTTACTCTGGTCATGTGACTTGAAAGCCGTTCTGCTAAAATAGAGCCAAAAGTGGAATAGACGATTACAAGCCACTGAACAGTTGACAGTTGTTCCTGTCGTCACCACAATGTGTGCAAAAGAATGTTGAAGTGATTTGATGGACATTTATGTGGAAAAGTGGAATAGATCTGCTGTTACAAGTGTGGGTTGATTCTGTCTGCTTGTGACACTTGCAGGTGCGTCTGGCCTTGACCCTGTTACGCAAACAACAACATGGCTTCTCAACTGCCTGTTGAGGTAAGCATTTTTGGAGCAAATTTGATTGTGTTGGGGAAAATTGACAAAGAACTGTTTTTGCTTGACAGAAAAAGCAAGGAGAACTACTGAGGCATCAGGGCGGCATGTTGTCTTCAACAGATAACCACAATATTTCAAGCCACTGGTCGCTCATGTTTCTCGTTGGTCGAATGCCTCTCACTTGCTCACCATTTTTGCTTCCTGCTCAAAATTTTCATGCGTCCGCCACGCTTTCTATGTTTTGATCTGGTCCCTCTTCACAGTCTCCAATATGAAATTGTAGATTAACCACAAAACATTCGCTGTTGACTGCGGAAAACGCTGTGAAAATTGTGGCGTTGTCAGTTTGGATGTCGCTCGCAGAGATAAAGTTGTCTTCACGGTGGGCGGGACATGAGTCATGTGCACCTGATGTAGATCTTGTACATGATGATGCAGGTTCCTTCACAGTCAACCTTCTGTCGCGTGAATGTGAGAAGGAGAATGCAAAGCCTTTTTCCCCCTGACATCTGAAAGGAACGAAAGTGTCCTCACAAACACGCGTGCACACACACACGCACCACCACGAATCGTGTTCGTGAATGCGTGGACAAACTCTGGATATGAAGGCCAACGATGCATATATTTTCAGGTGGTGACACACATCTTCCGATTTCTGAGCGTCTCTGACAGGAAGGACGCGTCGTTGGTGTGCAGCACTTGGTACGAGGCTTCGCTGGACCCAATTCTGCTGAAGGACACGATCGTCATGTTCAGCGTCACATCCAGTGTGACCCAGGCCACCATATCAAATCTCGGGAGAAGAAAAGTTCCAAATCTCCAACTGGATAACATTGATGGTTCGAAGCATTCCAAAGCGTTGGTGATGGAGTCCTGCAAACACATGTGCGCGAATCTGCAGAGTCTCTGTTTGAAAGGTTCAGACATCACTGAGTGCAACTTTGTAACTATCCTGTCACATTGCTACAACTTAGAGAATCTGGACCTGAGTTGCTGCAACAGTCTCTTTATGTCTGGTCAGTTGCTGTCAAAGGAGACCGACGTCCAGAAGCTGAAGCCTGTCTTGCAGAATGTGCGTCAGTTGAGCTTGGCCTCCATCCGATACTTATCCGACGCAGCTTTCAACCGCCTGACTGGACTGTTGACAAAGGTGAACAAATTGTCGCTCGCAGGGTGCCAAATCACCTTCCATTCCGACGCTTATTACACTGGGCATTCCAAAAACGCCAACAACATTATCCTGACTCAAACCAACATCATGATTTTCATCTGTAAACACGCTGAGTCGCTCAAGTCCCTGGATTTCAGTAGAACCACCATCAGCAACGAAGCTCTGGAGGATCTGGCTCACACTTTCGGATTGGAACTGGAGAATCTTGAACTCATTTCCTGCAAAGAACTTACAGACGAAGGAATCAGAAGGTTCTGCAAGAAACAGCAGGGTCTCAAATCGCTCAACCTGTCCCAGTGCGTTGACTTGACGGACCATGCTCTTGTGGCCATTTGCGAGAATTTGTCTCAGCTTCAGTCGCTGGACATCTCGCGCTGCAGGTACATGAGCGACAAGTCCATCTCGCGACTCCACCTGCTGGAAGACCTGCGATCACTCAACGCCAGCGCCTGTTACAGCGTGACATCTTCCGGGCTGACCAAGGGATTGTGCAACGTCCAGGAAGACAACTCAGTCAACGACAAAACAATTCTGACGTCATCGGAAATGACCCAGCTGATCCTGAACAGCTGCAGCTCTGTGCTGGATGACTTCGTGCAGGGGTTCTCGGTCACCGCGGCACTGAACATGCAGCATCTGGACCTGCGGTCTTGTCTTCACATCACCGACCACAGTGTCCACTGCATCTGCCGCTTCATGAAGAATCTCCAGGTACGTCTTCCGCACACAAGCATCGTTTCGCAGTTCATCCGAACGTCAAGTTGAACCAACTGCGCTTATTTTCTCTCGAATGAAGGGTCAGTGTAGATTTTTCGCACGACCGATGTGTGTGCATCACATGTTCGTTGTTCTTGGCACTTGGCGTATTTTAACTTTTGCGGCTTTTCAACGTATTTGACGGCTCCTTTATGTCATTCAGGTTCTGCGGTTGGCGTGGTGCAAGGAGCTGACAGACTGTGCGCTGCTTGGGATCAACAACCCAGAGCTGGGCGACGAGCACGAACAGCAACACCGCGCCGGACTCTGCAAGTGCTCCCGCAAGGAACCCTCCACCGACCTCTTCAAAAAGGTTCGACGCTCAGAAGTGTGTCACCTGGTGTACCTCCATTTTCTGGTCAATTGTCAAAACCGATGTGGTGTTCTTTCCCACCAGGTGTGCGACATCGCGCCTCGGGAGGACCGTGGCGCCCCGGTGCTGTCTGAGAAGTTCGTGATGAAGAGTCTGGAGGCAGACGACGTGTATCCAATCTCGGACCTCACCAAGCTCCGCGTCCTGGACATCTCCAACCTGCCCAAGATCACCGACGTTGGGGTGAAGCAAGCCGTCAGGTTCAAAGAGCTCAAGTCTCTGTACATGGTCATGTGTCAGTCTCTCACTGACGCGAGCCTCGTATCCGTCGCGGACAAAGTCCCGAGTCTGGAAGAGCTGCACGTCAGTCAGTGCCCGCGCATCACCGACGCCGGAGTCATCTACGCAGCACGGCGTCTGCGACGTCTGACGTCACTCGAAATCGCGATGTGCGACAACGTGACAAACGCGACGCTGGTTGCCCTGGGAACGGAAAAGTGCGGTTCATTGCAGCGACTCGACGTGTCAATGTGCGGTGCGATGACTGCAGACGCTGTCGAGACGCTGGAATCGACGCTGCCGCGACTGCAGTCCGTCCAGAAGCGCCTGGTAGGTGGCGCCAGCAAAATGGCGGTCAAATAGAGCTCAAACGGAATGCGACACAAGAGCTGTTTATTCCTTGTGATAAAATTCTTCCACAACTCTGCGGTCACAAATATAACTGTCGTGCGTGCCCAAATCGTTGTGGCGACGGGGTTCTCGAACCACAAACATGATATCTGTTCAATCGCACTCTTTCCTCGACTAAAGGTCCCCAAAAGTGTGATTTCACAGGAACCATTCTTGCGGAATGAGAATCCTGTCTTTTCAGCCGTTGTAATTTCGCTTGCATAATTATTTCATGTCGGGCACATGAAATGGAACACACCACTTGTGCGCAGATATCGTCGTCATTCCAAACTGATTTGCTTCCAGTCGTACAGTCTTTCATTTGTTTGTTCCCGAACTGCTGTTGAAACCAGACTTTCAAGTAGATCGAGAATAGACTCTGTCAGCCGCTAGCCGCGTACATCTCTTGCAGACTTCATCCAGCACACTGAGAAAGTCGACTCGCATGATAAGTCATATCCTGTGTGTGACTTGCCAGGGGTGGTGGTAAATGGGCAACTTTTTCAGATAACTTTTCCAGACAAGACCCAAAATAGATGAAATGACAAGTCTAACTTTCAGACGAGACCATTTGTGTAGCTGGGGGGAGGCTAACTTTCAGACAACCTTTTGAACAAAACTTAAAATGGATAAAAATGACGGAGTCTAAATTTTGGACAAGACCATGAGGGGTGAGGGGAGGTAAAGTTGGCAAGAGGACATCGGACAGGTGCCCGATACGCGGTGATAAACATCCGTTGCACTGCAACCACCTGATGAAACAAGTGGCTGGATTAACCTCATTGCAAACACTAGAAAATGAAACTAAGACACAACTTGTTGCAGTTGAGACGAATGTTTGTGAAGTCAATGAAATGTTTTCAGACTTCGCTGTCTCTTGTGTATATGCACTTGTCACATTCACACCAGCTGAGCACAACAACAAATAAACAAGAATGCAAACGTTTTGGAGACGTCACTTTCTTGCGTTGGACCGTTTTGTTCTGTACAGCACTGAAAGGTGTCACTACAAGTCATTCAGGGAGATATTCTGAGAACAATGCAAATTTCGAAACTACAGCCAGCTGAGTGATTTCCATCTGCGGCGGCAGGCAGTGGGAATCTGCACAAACGCCAATTTCCGTTTGTTCCTTCGTCGTTTTTTGTTCGCCCTGTTTGGGACGGAAGCATCTCTGGACCCAAACCTTCAAGGCTTTGTTTTGCTGATTCAGCCCCCTGACATGCCGGCTCAGCTGCAGGCATCTTTTGCTTGGAACTCGCAGTGGGCAGTTGTGTGTCCCGGAAACAAAGATCGACCCGAAAATATTCTGAAGCAGACCTGTGCTGAGTTCGTTTTCCGGGACGCAATGGCCTCCCCGCTTGAAGTGGGGAGAGCTTCGGTTTGGCCTTTTTCCTCATCGGTACGATGTAATATCCAAAAGTCCTGTCCGACATGACATGACCATCGTGACTACGAGGATGTATCCAAATATTCTGAGAATCAGCATGTTCACGGGCGCGCAAATTGACACGGTTGGTTGACCTGAGACAAAAGCTGACTGGCAGAGTCCATTGTCCTTCGCGGAGACCCATGAACATGCTGAGTCTCAGAATATTTGGATACATCCTCGTACACACTCACATTTGCGCACACGACCAGGACTGCGATCGACGCCTGAGACCGCTCAACATGACGGAAAGGACTCATATCAGCTCTGAGACACGAAAGTCTGAAGTGCAGGACTGTTGTGCATGATGAAGAGAAGGCAGCGAGTTCAGTCATCTACAAACTCCTTTCATGAGTACTTTCAGGACCACAGCCTGTAGAATCCGAGGCAGATTGTCAAGCAAGTCATCACAGCACCTGTTGGAAAAAATAATCGACTGTGATGTTTGTAGAGTTCCGTGGAATGCCATCGCTGATATGCAGTGTTCAGCTGAATTTTTATTATCTGTGACAACCACCATTTTGCGTTCACAGTTTCCTTTGAAGAAAGAACCAACCTTCCACTCATTTGAGAATGTCAGGACTTGAGGACTATGAACTTCTTCTGCGCGCTTGACCAGACGATTTACCATGCTCACCTCCGGAATATTTCAGCACGTCATTCCTGTACCGCTCGAAAGTGGCCAGAAGGTTTGCGATTTCTTTGTCGATCTTGTTGTCCAGTCCTGACAGTTTCTTTTCGTTGTCCTTCTCCTGGATGTCAATTTTATTGCTCAGGTCACCCAAATCCTTTTTGTTGCCCGCATGCTGACAGAAGAAAAGGAAACACGCAATGACTGAGTCGTCCGCAGGTCCGCAGCCCTTGTTTAAGTCACTCGATGAAATGAAAAACGTTCAGGCATGCATGCATTGCATCTTTCGTCTGACGGAACAAGTATGCTGCAGCCACACAATCTGATCAAAACTCGGCTTCAGATAAAATTCTCTGCACGTATTCTTTGCGGGAGGAAGAAACCAAGTTGACCTCACATCTTCCTTGGTTCGCGCTCTCTCCAGGCTCATATCCAGCGTGACACCGCTTTTCACTTTCTGAAGCTCGTCTGCAACGGTCTGTTTTAGCTGCCTCAGCTCAATGCTTTGTTTCTGTGTGGAACATGGATCATTGATCATTGTTTGATTTGGCAATCTGAAGCAACGTTTCGCAAAATTGGTTGACGTCATGTCATGTTTGATGTAACATCTGGAAGTGGTCGCACGCGGCAAAACAATATCACTGCGAGCGGACGATAACAAACCTACTTCATACTCGTGTTTCAGAGTTGAAAATTCGCTCTTCTCCAAAATTATCATGTCTTTCTTTATTGCTGCGATGTGTGACATGATTTGTTGCACCATAATTTCCTGTTTTTGTGAAAAAAAACACACACCAAAAGAGCAGGTTGAACAGATAACAATCGACATCAAACATTCCTTTCAGGAAATACAAATGTTGGCTCTTTCATCAATGCTTTGGAATGTATGTAACTGACAATTAATCTGTCATTGGTGGACAAGGAAAGCGGAATGACACACCGGTTGATACTTGTGCAGAACCTAATATCACAAATGAAAAGTACACACAGAAAGCAACGAACGTACTTGATTTTGCTTGGAGACGAGATTTTTTATCTGCTGGTCAACTTGTTCACTCAACACGTCCACAAGAATTTCAGTCAGTGCCTCTGCTTGTTCCGTTGTGTACCCTACAAACAATCGAATCTGTTTCATTCTGAAGACGCGTGAGATGTCGACCCCATTCCAGTCGCCTGGACGTCAAGCTCTTGACGCTGTCAAGCACTCAGTATTCTGAAATCAGTGCATTGAATTTATCAAGAGAATGGAGTTTGGGGTACCTGCATCTTGGAACTTTTTGATGACTACATGCGTGTCGAACAAAAACACCTGTTTGGGAGGTATTATTTCCACTTTTCTTTGGTTGTAAGACATCCATCCCTTCTGCTGGCACATTACAGCTGGAAAACAATCAGAAGTCGATTGAAAAGACAACGCACTGAATCACTTTTCCTCGTGCAGAACAAAAATGCTGCACATACTCGTGCGGGTTGTGGCCCTGTTGCACTTGGTTTCATTCTGTTACTTTGAGGGCATTTTGTTTTGTCAGTTGTTGCAGCATGGGCGGTTCTGGTCAGGTGAGTGAATTTCAACTTTGTAAATTTTGATTCCACTGAAAAGGAAGAAAAACATTTTGCAGCTGCGGTGGATTTATTCGGGGGTCATACCCGGCCCCTCGCATATCCTTTTTCATGCAGTGCAAGAATTCGATTGTGACGTGGTGAAGAAAAGGTCAATGTTGAATCATCCGTTGAGTGACCTCCAAATTAGCTGATTATCGCCCCACGACATCTCTGCTGCTGGATCAATGAATGCTGAATTGTCAGAATACACGTCACACGAATTTTCATGATTCAACTTACTTTCTTGTAAGGTCATTCTTGGGTGTTTCTTGTTTGTGAAAACAGACTTGCTGTGTAAACGAGTGAAACGCCAGAAACTCCTGACAAATATGGGCGCTGCCATCTTTACAACAAAACGAGGCTGGAAATAAAACCAGCGCTACCAGTGCAAAAATTGACTAAGAAACATGACAGGTGTCGTACGTTTTCATGCAACACAACAACTTCTGCGGAACATAATATGACAATATTTATAATTCCCAGCGAAGTGCTTCATTTTGCATGCAGCAAGTCTGTTACAAGAAGAAAAAAGATCAAACGCCCACCAGACAATAAACCTACACAGAAACGCAGGATACGTTTTCCCTCTGTCCGTTTGAGGCAAAAGGCACCTCTGGTGTGTCCCAAAGTACAAAATCATTCGAAATATTTGTTGCTAAATTTTTGAGTGTACAAATGCAAAAGAGTCACCAAATATCTGACTTTTAAATTTTGCACTTCGGTTTTGTTGATTCTGTTGGCTTTTGAAGGTTTTGTCTGAGAGAAATTGGATTCCCGAGTGAAAATAAAATAAAATTTCCTCGAAGAAACACGGTGGAATGTATGTGATGCTCTTGCATTATTCTTGCACAGATGACGGAAATAGAATGACCAAATTGTCTTGTCATTTTTATTTTGGAAATATACACAAAATGTAAAAGCAACTAACGATTGAAACTGCCGACAGACGCATTTTACGGGACTGAAAAGTTTCATCCGGGACTCCGGTAACCGGACTAGTCGGAGAGCAAAAAAAAAGAAAGAAAAATGGCGACCACAACTACGGTCAGTGCTGGGGATAGTAAAAATAATCCTCCTGTGGCTCTCTTGGACCGACTCAAAATGCTCTATCCTTCGGTCAATGAAGAGGAAACAACTTTGCCGAAGTCCTGGAGTCCAAAAGACAAGTTTAATTTCATAGGATTGTCTCAAAACAACCTTCGAGTTCACTACAAAGGTCAGTAAATTTCTGTTTCGTCATGACTTGATTCTGGCATCTGTCAACAAAGAAGTTTTATTTCGCGCAAACCAATTGACACATGTTCACTGACACAACTGGATCATCTTGTCACGGGGATTGGTTTCATAATGTTGACATTTTTTTCAGTAGATCTTCAAGTGAACAATTTTGAAAATGCGAACAAATTTTTGGACGTCCTGTCCTCTTCAATAGATTTCTCTTGTTTTCGTTTGAACCGAACAGAATTCTGGATCTAACAATCGATTTTCGCTTCAAGCGGAAATGCAAGAGAGAGATCTGAACACTTCTTAACTGTTTGAAATTTGTGTCGACAACGAACCCCTTCGCAACCGAAAAATCTGAATGTGCAACTGAAACCAGTTGATCTATAATCCAGACTGTCTTGGCTCCATGTAGTGATATCACAAACACACAGGTTGGTATCTCAGAAGAGACTGTCCCCGAGGGCAGGAACCTCTGTATTTATTGACCTTACAAGCCACATTTGGCGAGTGGTTCCAACATTTGGGGCTAGTATGTCACACCACACTCCTCCCCCACCAGGGGGCACTGGCCTCTACAAACAATTTTTAATATTCTGAATATTTTTATAATAATTAATTAGATAGAAAATAGACATATAATAGCACAATATCACTATTTTGCTGGCTTTTTAGCCTGCACTCCTCC
>JAAUXT010008013.1_pt1 | contig 14303 bp, 14 predicted proteins | sample 7278171 | NCBI WGS metagenome assembly JAAUXT01 (sample SAMN14350112, study PRJNA611818) | marine sediment metagenome | isolation source: surface marine sediment (1.8m) | place: French Polynesia: Moorea | collected 2018-08 | reverse complement strand
CTTCTTTCACCAAATATTTGTACCTTCTGAGATACAGAGACATTTCTACATTCACACCCCATTTTTTCTACACTTCCAAATTTGACCTTTTTGACCTCAGAAACCCAAAACTTCAAATTTGACAAATTCCTTCCTCATGCATTATCCCCAACCAAAAATGAACCAAAAGAGCCCAAAAGATCCCAAATCAATCCTCATCTTGACCATGAAAGTGCTGTACACATACTTTTGGAAGATGCTGCCTATAGGTGCTTTGATTTGGCTCACACCGATTTGGCTCATTTGAGCCCAAATCGTGCAACCCACCTCAAATCACCTAAAAATTGCCGACGCCATTCTCCTGCAGTGATCGTGAGTTTTTTCCCCTGTGAATTTTTTGGTTCAGCTCGTCTGTGTTGACCTTTGCAGCACCTCAGAGCAGACTTGGAAGAAAAACTGCAACAGGCCCTCATCCTGATGGAGGGAGAGATAAAGAAGGTCCACGAGATCGGAGGACTCCCACACTTCTACACTCAAGAAGAAGAGGTAAGATCTCTTGACCGCGGATCCTGAGAGTGTTTTGCAAGAAAACACAATCTTGTTCAGCACACACAGCTCGCGCCCTCCCGCTCTGATTGATAAACGTGACAATAATTCTTTGGTCACTCATTTTTGAACGCCCATCCGTTGTACAGAAAGATGGATATTTGTGTTCGCACGTACCTCTGAGGTGCGAATCGCGTTGTTTTCGCAGTTACATCCGACAATGCACGTGGCGACGTCTCCACTCACGGCTGAGGGAGTCGCCATTGGGGGAGCGCCGAAGAAGAAGAAGAGGTTCAAGATCATGACCAAACTAATGAAAGGTCGAGGACACAAGGACAAATCTCCTGGCCCAACCGGTAAGATATATACACGCAGTTTCTCTTGTAGAGCCCAGACTAGAGTCTAGATGCTGTACAATGCTGCGATGCAAGCTCATGCAAGCAGGTGTTAGAGTTTGTTTCAGAATGCATTGTCTTTCTTCTTTTTCGTAGGCCGTGAAGTTTTGTTTGCATATCTTGTGTAATAACCAAAATTTAGTTGGGGAGAGAACGGGAATCGCATTCATACACAGAAGAACAGGCTCCTTGTTCAAGTTGGACAGAACATTTTCGTGAACACAATGTGTTCGCACAGAACAAGAGCAAGATCGAATAATATTTTGAAAATTGACTGTCAAAAAGCTTCCTGACTTTGGAAGAAAGGTAAAGGTTAGAAGGACTGTCTGGATTTTATTCTCACATTTTACACTTGTTTTCAGTCAACGTTTTTGAAGAGCTCTTTGTAGATAAATCACATTTTCACTACTAACCGTACATCTTTTTTAAAGAATTGCTTCTGTCCACACTCTGCACAAGTCGGTGTGTTTTTTCTTTTCTGAACTCTCCTGCCCAGGGAGTCGCGAACATTTCAGTCCTGTCGGGCCACAAATGCTGATTAGCAAGATTCCGGAATTCAAAATTATGTTTGCACTCTTGTAGGAAACAAGTTGCACGTCAAGCAATGGGAGTGTGTGACTTCATCCCGTTGGTCACTGTATTAACTAAACACATAAGTGAGACATTCCTGAATGAAAGGTAGATCCGTGATTGTTGTCTCGATGAGAATCACTCCTGTGATGTGCAACACTTTTTGCTCTGACTCATTCCACGTCACTCACTGTCAGATTGCTGAAACTGAACAATTTTGAGAACTTGAGAAGTTGGTGAATTTGTTGAGACGGTGACTGCGTCCATTTCGTTTCATTTTCTGCACGCAGTGCTTGCAAACCAACCTTTGCGGCGTTCCCACAAAGAAAATCTGGAGACGTGGGGGGGGGGGGATTTTTGGCAACAGTGGGAACGTTGTTGTTGGTTTTCGTGTTGTGCGAACAGTGCTTTGTTTTGCTCTTCCCAAGATTTGAGGCCAGCACGCAGTCGTTTTTGTGTTGTCGTCACAAATCTGTCGCTTCTTTGTTTTTGTGTGCTGTGATTGTGAGATCTGAACCTTTTGCATGGGGAGCACCTGTCTCTTTTTTGATTGATCAACGCATTGCGCAAGGCGACACTACTGTTTTCTTTTCTTGTGAACGGGGGTGTCACGTGGCTTGATGCTCCTGGTGCCCCCAGTGTCAGGCACCTCGTTCTCCTTCCCTCCCCTGTTGGGCCGTGGACACACAGGGCGTTCCGTCTTGGAGACCTTTTCGAGAAGTCGATGCTGTCTTTCTGTGCTTCTTCAGGAAAACATGCGTGATAGTTGTTCTGATCAAACACACCAACTTGCGTCCAGTTTTGATCCGGCTCACCCAAGATTTGATCTTGGAGCCAATGGAAAAAGTGTGAAGATACACAGAGCAGAGAAATGTAATAGATTCTCGAGGTGATCACTGTTGTGGTGATTGAATAGACAAATGTTGAATTTCAAGGAACCTGTCCTCATCAGGTTCTTGTGAATGTGAAAAGACAAATTTAATCCTTTCCAGGCCACAAAAAAAATTGAAAGAACAAAAATTGTTGAAAGACTGTTTTTGTGTGCTGTACACGCTGTTTTGAGCGGTTTTGCCACCACTGTGTCGTGACGCTTGCCCTTGGCCAGAGCGGGTCTCGGAACAAAACGAACTCCGAGCTCCCCATTGCAGAGATGTTCGAGTCAGGCAGGACTGGCCTGCATATCGGCCAAGAGAGAAAGACAAAGATGATCTGGGCCCCTTTGTAATTTTTCACAAACTTTCAAACTCTATCACCCAAGGTGTGCCTCTCTCCTAACACAACAGCTTGAAGTGAACCTTATTTTATTACTTTTCAGCGCTGTTGAGCTTCTTGTTTGTTTGCGCAAGAAAAGTGGCTCTGACAGTCACCGTCATCGTCCAGCAAAGAACCGAGCACCTGGTTCCATTTTGACCAGAAAATCGCAACGATATGTCTCTTTTCATGAAGCAGTCTGACTCGTCTTCGTCAGCAGACCTTGACGGTTTTGACAGTGCACGGTTGGTTTGGTGTTGCAGTGCCTACTCTGGAGTGGGACGCGCACGACGTGGCGCAGTGGCTCGACAGCATCGGCCTGGCTGAGTACAGAGACATCTTCCTCGTGAACGACATCCGGGGTCGAGAGCTGCTCAACCTCAACAGACACGACCTCAAGGTGAGACCAACTCAACACCCGCCAGTGCCACTGGTTATGTCTTGACGGTTCCGCCCCCCCCCCCCCCACACACACACACACACCTGCAGCGGGTCCGGGATCGGGAAGCTCAGCGCGCTGATGGCTTTTTGTCACTGAGGGCCGTCCAACCAGGCGCAGACACGCCGAACCCCGGGGTGCAACTTATTTTTACCTGTTCACATCTTTATTCGCTTGCTTGAAGCGTCTTACAGGACATCCGTCGCACACTTGTGCAGTATACAGAGTGTTTTTGCCACATTATGCGTCACCTACTTTGCAGAGTATGATGCTTGGGTCGCCCTGTCCCTCCCGAGGGATCTTACCTTCTTTGTGTTTTTCTTCTGTTTGGTGTTTCGACAAGGACGGTGTTTGCCTCTCGAAGGATCTTGCCTGGCGATTGTACATGTTTGTGAACATTTGCCCACCGGACGAAGAAAATCAAATTTTCGTGTTTTGCAGGATTTGGGAGTGACGAAGGTGGGTCATCTGAAGCGACTGCAGCACGGGATGAAGGATCTCTGCAGAGCAGCCACAGCCGAGCTGAAGTCCATGTCTCTTTCCTGATGTGGGCCACTGCAAATGAGTTAGGGAACCAAAAATTCCCATTCCATCAGTAATTCTAGTCACAAAGACACGAGCGTTTTTCTTGTCTGTTGTACAGGGATCAAAGAAATCTCAACATTACCTTTGCGCTTGTTTGAGCTCTTGTCTCAGGTGGGCCGCATTGAATGTGCACTTTTATGTCTCTGTGATATTTATAGTATGAATGCCTTACACAAAAATACGAATTTTTGTGCAAAAATCTTTCCTCTCCTCTGACGTGACTGTTGTGTGAAGTGTGGGAGAGTTGTGGGTCTTTCGAACCACAGTGTCTTTTACGTGCTGAGTTGCCTTTCTGAGCGTTCCCTTGTTCTCGTGCACAAAAATGGAGGTCTGTGCCACTCCTGCTTGCTTGAAAATGTGTCTTCAACTTGTTTTTCTATGGAAGTGCTGCGACCACGATACCAACGCTGTGTGCTCATACGTGTGGAGTCGTGGACATGTGCGTGTAGAAGTCAAGCCCTCAGCGGTGGGTGGTCCAACCTTCTTGAATCATAGAAGAATGAGCCACATTTGCAAATGTCCTCCTCCAGTCAGGACAAAACAGGTTAATGTGGTTAGTCTGTGGAATTGTCGAAATCACAACTGCATGAGTGCCTGACGAATGCAAATTGCAGGGTTGATCTGTGCATTTGCGAAATCCTTGAAAGACAATCTGACAACCTGGCCTGAGAAGGGAAGTGACGTGGAGAAACAATCGTTTCCCTCATGGAAAGAAAAACCTTGATAGACTGTGTCAAAATGGCAGAAAATATCCGCCCCGTCTGTCGATGTAACTGTCCTTCTCAACCCATTGTCACGATTGTGGATTTCGTGGTGATCGTGAAAGAAAATGCTCAAGACCGTTTCCACATCGTCGGAAATAACGCGGCTCAAAGAATTTGACTACCAGTGCAATTTGCCCTTCCAAAGAAGTTGTGGCCTCACCAATAACAAACAAACAAAAACTTGCTCAACACAGTCCGCAAAATCTATGAAAACTAAATTCGTGTGTCCAAATAGACCAGCAATACAGATGGAACAGAAGTGCTCAAACGGTACACGCCGGAACATTCGTACGCATTCCAGTTTGTCGGTGCGTGTGCGTACTTCCACCATGGATATTGAACCAATCTTGAAGACTCAGATTCGCGCACGAAATTGACCGTTGTTCGAGCAGCAAAATTTTCCACGTGCAGCCGAACTCTCAGCCATGAAAGGAAAGTGTGCGCGCTTGTGATCACTTTTATTAATTCACATTTGTATTGTTCTTTTGCCTCTTCCATGTTTTGAAAGTTTCGTATTGGAAACTCGTACGGTACTGACAACTCTGAAACAATGTTTTCTCAGTGTTATTGATTGCCTGCAAGTTCTTGCAGGCAGTTGGTCGAAACAGTAAAGTACAGTGTACTTGTATACAGTGGACGTGTTCTTGTTGTTAACTTTTTTATCTTTATACTTTTTCGTGGTGCAGATAACTGTCAAGTAAGTCGCATTGTCTCACAGGCCGCTTCAAGCGAAGCAGCCTTTTTAATTAAAACGAAGGCTTGTGAGCGTTTGTGTGGCATGGAAGAAACAGGGGAATTTGTGTGTGTGTGTGTGTGTGTGTGTGTGTGTGTGTCTGTCTGTCTGTCTGTGTGTGTGTGTGTGTGTGTGTGTGTGTGTGTGTGTGTGTGTGTGATGCGGGGGGCTGGAAATGAAATGCCATCCTAGAATGGAATCGTCACAGTACCATTTGGACCCTGTTGAAAACAAGCCTTTCGCACACGATTTTGCTTTGTTTTGTTTCTTGTACGATGTTCTTGTGCCGCAATGCAGAATAATAGCAATTGTTACCTGTACATACAGCAAAGAAAGGGCAACGTTTCTGTTGAACTTGTGCTTTTCGGTGTTGAAGTACGGGAAGTTAGATCTACTTTGAAGGAAACCACACGCCTGTGGCAATTGAGATATTTTGAAATCTCTACGTTGTCTGTTGTTGGAAGCAATGTTGCGAAGAGCGTGTGGAAAGAGCACAAAGCAACCAGTCTAAAATGTTCATGGCTGAGTCTTTTTGATCTTTTCCTCTGCTTTTTTATTCCAGCAAAGGGCCTTTTTTGCTGCTCGTTTTGAGGGGTGGGGCGTTACACTCACCAAGATGGCAAAATTTCGAAAAACGATGTTCCAGAAAATATGAAACAAGTGCTCTTCTTGCAGTGTTCTTGCATCAAATGTCTGTGATCATCGTGAACTGACTTGTAAGTGCACGAACGTCTTCTAAATAAGACAGTGAATTTATCAACAGAGCTCCACGATATGTCATTTTGACAAAAATGAATTTTCTTCAAAAATCATTCAACTGGGGAGTTCATTTGAGTCTCAGAAACTGTGACACATTCATGTTCTGTTTTTTTATCTGAATGTTGCATTCACTTCAAACAGCAAATATATTCATACATCAAGAAATACGGGTGTCTGGTTCCTCACACATTCACATGTCAAATCGTGCAGAATTCTTTGGGGCCAGATCTGGGATTTTTCACCATTGATTTGAACATTTGATTGACGATTATTCCACACAATTCTTCTCGTACACCCTCTTTTTGTTGCAACTGTCCGAAATTCATCGCAAACTTTCCGCTTGCCTTTGGAGGCAAACTGAAAAGCCTGGTCTTTTCGAGCCAATACGAGTACAAAACAGGAAGATGTCGCTGCCAGCAACGCAGGTGTCCTGCTGCGCGGAATGGGGTGTTGCACCCAGACTGAGGACATGAAGATCAGCAACGGCTGTTGAAAAAAAAAAAAAACAAAAACACCCTGCCACTGACTGCTTCACGCGCTTTTCTCAAGTTGAGCAAAACGAGAAATGTTCGTGTCTGCCATCCACAGAGCATTTATTTGTTACGGCACACAGACATTGGTTGGTCGACAGACACCAGAGCTGACTGCGACAAATCAAGTCAAGTTTCGTGCACAATACACAATCGACACAGATCATTTCACAGACTTTGTTTGCAGTGCGCTGCAGTAAAATGCACAGGGTGAAGAAAAGAAATGTCTGAGAACCGTCTGTGCTTCGGCGGACAAGATCTAGACAGTAGTGCCTGCACTCTTTTCATGTTTGCTGTCGCTTCACTCAATTTACTCGGACAAACAAGAACACCACGTGTTGTGTTGAAGACGCGTGGTGTTCATGATGAGCGCTGAAGAATTTGCAAGCACCAAGCAAGGGAATGCGGCAGATGACAAGTTTGTGCAGCGCGACCTCACACTCGAGGCGTAAAACGATTGAAAGCAGGGGGGACAAGCAAATTTCGGGTCCGCAACAGGTCAAATACCGGCGTCAAATCTGTTTGTTCGTTGATGTAACACCAGGCCACAGTGATCACAAGAAATAGACCCATTAATTTCTCAACACACAGTGAAGCCACAACAGACCAGGCGCCCTGGGGGCAGTTTTGTGAATGAGGATGAACGCGCGGCCAAAATTCTGTGTACAACGGGTGTACAAGTACAATCTATGTTACGTTTCTAAAGATTCTGAAACTGAACAAGAGCAAGGGTGCAATCGGCTTGGTTTTTTGTGCTGTGACACCACGCGGGACACGAAGGTTCTGATTCCATCTCAAGAAAAAGGCGCTGAGTGTTCGCGACGACTTGGTGCAAATTTGCAACTGATTTTGAGGAAGAACAGGGTATCGCACACCACCACAGGAAAATATTTGCCGTTCTTTTCACTCACAAATTTGTCAATTCGACGAAATTTCGAGCAGCAGACATGAATCCATCGCAACACTTGTATTTTGAATGATATGACAAGCTCCAGTCACAATCGAGCTGCACACATACGTGTGTCATGTCATCCTTCATGCTGAAAGCATAATCACATGTCAAACGACTGTCTACGCTTCTGAACTATTTTCTATCACAGCTTCAGAGGAATTTTTCGTCAGAGAAAAAGTTGCCAGTGAGTCGTACAACGAACTGTCACGTGTTCCTTCAGTGGGTCTCGATTCTGCATCTGCATCTGTTGACTCGACATCAGGAATGTGTTGGCCCAACATGCCTGATGTTTTGAACGACTTGCTTTCGCTACCATGACCACAAGTTTCATCATCCTCTTCACACAGAGATTTTCTCACAGCTTTTTCAATTGGAAAATCATCCAGCAAATCACTACTGTCTGTCCGCGGAATCGTGGCATGGTCCGTCGCCGGCCACATCCCGAATTTGGACGCGTAGTTCGTTTCACTGGATTCGTCCACGGAAGGGACGGGCGTGTCGTTGACTGATGTTCCTGTCATTTTGTGATTCAACGGAACCGGATCACCAATAGGACTAGCATCACGAGAACTGCTTCCGATCTTCAAGTCAGATGCACTTTCCGAAGTGCCTTTTGACTTGTCAGTTTGTGAGTCTTTTTCAAACACCAACTCCACAAGCCTCCCTGGGTCCATGTCAGAACTTGTTCGACTCCTGGATTCGTTCATCTCCAAAATGCGCTGCGCCACATTTTCCACACTATCCACACCAAAGAAGCTGTCTGGGGATCCTTTGAACAATTCATCATCCAGGGTCACTTTACTGGGATTCTGAAATGGGATGGTATGTACTCCGACAGTGCTTTCTTCTATTGAATGATTCACAACAGTGTTCGAGTTGCTCTGGTTTGAATCTTGGGCCTGACTGGAAACCTCGGCGGCCTTGCTCTGTTTCTTGCAACTGGAGTCCTCGGATGAAGATCGTCCGTCAGCTGAGTTGCTGGCCTCAGTCCCTTTGTGCTGTTTTGTCGAGTCTCGCTGCACGTTTTGGCTGGACGACGCGAAGGATGAAGAGAACTTCTGCGGACCCCCCAGGTTCGGCGGAATTGAGTCGTGGTGTCCCGACAACAGCGAGTTCGCGTTTTGACTGCAAAAGAGCAACAATGTCAAAAGTCTGGCACGCAACAGGGTATTTTGCCTTTTCATGCTGGTTTTGATTGTCTGCATTCCATGCTTGCCACAAAACAGGACCGTCTGCAAAATCGACCGTTTGAGTCCGCCACATAAATGACCGAGTCGGGGCCGTTCAATACACCTGCGAAACAGTTGGTGCTTACAATTTCACTCCAAGTCGAAGTTCTAGAAGAGTTTTCAAGTTTGGCAGCGTCATCCGCAGATCGGTTGTTCCCAGACCGCAGTAGTACCTCATCTGAAACAAAGAGGAATCCAACAGAACTGTTCGGTGCTGATACAAGAAAGGCACCATCAACACAAAAGATGATCCATCAGACTTAAGAGTGCACATGAAAGGAAAGGTAGCGTGTAATCTCACCTGGGCGATATTTTTGTTCAACAGGTAAACTCCGTAACTGAACTGAAACCGTTCTTTTCCCTTGCTGTACAGTGGGAAACTGCAACAGAAACTTCAGGTCACACAACGATGCTTGTACACGATTCAAGAAGAAATCAATTTGAGAAGCTTGAAGTCACAAACATGCAACGGCATTGAACAGTCTTCACCACAGGACGCTGTGCATTGCGAATGGGGGTTGTACACTTTCAGTTGATCAAGCGGCAACAGGTGAGAAAAGTTCCACGAGCGTCGCTCATTGATTTGGCAGGACACGTGAAGCACCCAAAGAAAATTTGGCCTGAGGCACACACGCACAACTTTCATGCTAGAAACTGCAGCACTTACTCTCTGTCTTTGTCGGAGAGCTTGTCGAGGATGTGGTCGGTGACGTGCGAGCGAGAGCCGCGGTGCTGCATGTGGTAGCGCAGGGGCACGTCGAGGAAGGAGCTCACCATCTCCACCAGGTGGCACGTGTTGCCCAGCGAGACGGCCACCATCAGCTCGTCCTGTCCGTCCAGCTCCTCCGAGTGCGGCAGTCGCACCCCGCACACCGTGTACACACCCTCCGCCGACTGAATGCAAAACACAACGGTCACGGTTCTGTCACAGTTTGTATGAAGCCTGGTCATGCGCTGGAAGCACGCGCAAAGCGTTCGTGATCGTGCTCTGTGATGTGATCCACAGTCAAGAGTTAACTTTTGAGCAAGCAGACGAGAGTTTGTTTTCAGATCTCTTTCAGATAAATCTGTGTCAGTGGAAACGTGCAGTCCAAAACTACACGGTAACTTGGGCTTGGCTGAGACACGCATCCAGACACACAAATTTGTCCAGCTTTGCTCTCACCTCATTGATGGGATAAATATGCGCCAGTTCTGCGATCAGTTGCTTTCGTCGCATCACCAGCTGAGCTCCAGTTTTGATGAGGTCTTCGCGGACATCAAAGTAGCCTTTCTTTTTCTCGTGCAGCCGATTTTTGTCCTTTCGGAGTGTATCGAACTTGTTGCGCAGGTGGACATCTACAAGAAATGAGAGTTCACATCGTCAAAACAGACTGCTGCAGAATCGCAGCTCATAATCAAATCAATGCTCTCCACGCGGACACCACAGAACCTGTCCAGGTTTCGGTGCGAGTTCAGAGAGCCTCAAACCTTCTCGGATTCTCGGAAACATACTCGGGTTCTATTGGGTAAAATGCCATTCTATTTCTATCCCTCAATCTCAAGTCAACCGGACTCTTGGATGACGAACAGAAGAACATCAATGTGTTGTTGTTGGGTGACGAGTCTTCGGCGAAAGCCGTCGAAATTTGTGAGAAACAAATGGCTCTGGGAGTCTCTCACCGCGCTGGTGGTTGAGCGCCTGCTGGGTCTCACGCGAGTCCTTCTCGGCCTGCAGCTGCATCGTGCGCCACTCCAGGTCCGTGCGCATCTGGTTCACTCGAAGCGTCAACAGCTCTCGCTCCCGCTTCTGAGCACACAATGGAGATGTCTTGCACACCAACCTGCTCACAACAGGACCAGAATCTCATTGAGAAAAAATACCCCTCCCTCCCCGCCAGGGTCAACTTAAGAAAACTTTGACGCACAATGGGAACCACAGATAGTCGTTTCTTGGCACAAAACAAAAATTCTTTGAGAGGATCATTTGCACCATCGTTCAGTTGACCTTTCCAGTGGGGCCACGGGACTCTGGTTAAGGCAGTCGATCACTGGATGAACAAGCACTGCCTTCCGAAATTGAAAGAGAAGACGTACCTTTGTGGTGAGAGCTGTGGAATGTGCCAGCTCGTCTTCAATGGAGGAACGCACTCTCTTCACAGACACCTGTGTTTGCTTGATCGCGCGCAACACTGTTTGGATCCTGAAAAAAGTTTCCACACGACTCCAATATCTCATATTCGAACAATCTCACAAGGTAAGTGTCACAATTTTTGTCTTCAAACGCTGTATTTCATAGTCCTCACCTAGACAGTGAATTGGTGCTGTAAGAATCTCTGACCGACCCTTGATCAACTTTCACCAGCGACTTGGACACGTCATCCAGAACAACCGGAACGGCCTGACGAATTATAAAGTCTGTTCGTTTCTCCAAATCGCTCATTGAAGAGAACAGAGGAGCTTGCCATTGAGGCAGAAAAGTTCGTGTCATTGTTTGCTGACAACATTCGACAGTTGAACCCTGGTCGCTTCTGCACAAAGCCTGTGCGCCGTTTGGATTCTAAGATCGTTTGGAGGTGTTTCTTTTTCAATCAGTGAACCTGAACATAAGTCTCCCTGAGATGGAGTAATCTGCGATTTTTTTCTCCCTTCCCTGCGGGAAATTTTCCACTGTGCGTGGCACACTCCCCTCCTTTCCATTTTTATGGACACGCCGAAGGCAAGAAAGGAAGCAGCAATCGTGTGACAAGGAAATACGCCACATTTCCATGTTTTACCGCTTGGACAGGAGCTCCGTAGAATCCATCTGGAAGACCAAAGATGACCGTGTTCGGTTGGAAAGTGCTTTCCCCGATCTGCAGCTGAAACCGAAAGGTAATATGGTCAGAATTTCTGACACTATGGTTCGTCGAATTCAAGTGTCTTCGCAATTTTCACATCTTCACTCAGCAGTAATTACACCCACAAAACGTACCTTCTTTCCAAGGTAGACCAAACCGAACAAGTTGACGTTCCAGTCGATTATCTTTCTGTACTGGCCTTCGGCGCCTCTCCAAACTCGAATAATAAAGGCTGGTTAGCAGTCAAAGAAACAATCAAACAATCAGTTTAATTGAGCAGCTGCAAAGAAACCTGTCTCTAAGGGCCACTCATGTTGCTGACTTTGTGTGAGTTGGCAGAACACACGAAATCAAGGATACAACATTCGGCAGTGTTCACCACTTCCTCTTCGAGTTGCCCAAGGTTGAAACTTTTCCACGTTGGGTTCTGTGAACAAGAATGCACGCATTAAACACAGGCGTGTCTCCAAGAGTGCTTGTGATCCTGAAGGGTAACAATGGGTACAGCATGGTTTCTTGGAGGTGCCCAGGGTGATGGCCACAGTGTGGTGTCAAAGGAGAGGGGAAAAAACCCAACACATTTTTCCTCTCAATCTAGAGTGATGACCACAGTGTTCTTTGCTTCCGGGAGGGGGGCGGGAGAAATGAGAAAAGACCACAAAAAGTTCGGTTTGGTCTGATGTCCGTGTGATTTCCAGGGCGGGGCGGGGGGTGTGATCAACGTGTGGTCATGCTCCTTTTGACTATTTTGCAGACTTAGCCAAAGAGGAATACCACGCAAATAGCGCTCATGCACAGTTCGGCCAGAAGTAAAATCATCCTGCAAGTTCTATGATTGTATATTCTCTTGTCAAGACGAGATTTTGTTGCCAAGAAGAACATCATGACAACTTACCAATGATCCTTTTATTTTCTCGCTTGTGTAGAACACTGTGGAACAGAAACAGAAACAACTGTATTAGACAGGAGATTTGGACGGGACCCTCCTGTGGCAATCGTGAGCTTGAAAGCCGTCACATTCGTCGGAATCAGATTTCCACAACGAAGCTGTTTCCTCCCTCCCTCCCCCACCTCAGTAACATCCAACGACGTGTCCCCGACTTTTGCTGAGAAACAGGTGTCCAAATGTGGCTGAAAACGCGTTCAAAGGAGTGATTGACCAAACCTTTCTTGGTCTTGCCGTTGTGCAGCGAAAAGAAGGTTTCAAGTTTTCCAGCTTCGGTTGACACATCAGCAAATCGAATGTTTCGCACTGCAATGCTCCGCAAATGCCGCAAACGTTTCTGAAAGAAAATCATTTCTTTGACTCTGCCAGTTTCAAAACAGCCAGAAGCGTTGTTGTCCATGTGCTAACAACACCGGGACAAAAAAAAGAAGACACATACAAAAGGGGTTCAACTCTTCTGGTGAAGGCTTGATCACAAAACAAAAAGTAACGAACCTGCTGCGTGAGCAAATCAACGTGTCGGCTTCTCATATCAGATCCAGTGTTATCCATGATCAATGGAAATTGTATTGCTGCACTTTTGTGTGTCTCTGTGCCCTGTAGTATGGCTAACTGACCAAAAATCCACTAAAAATCATCTTTGGACCGCCCCTCTCGGTCGCCATTTTGAATGAAGTCTCGTTGATCACATGACATGGTTGTTTCCAAATCATCAACACAACTTTTCGTGAGTTCAGAGGAATAAAGTGGGCAAACAACTGATTTTTTTTGACAGATGAAAAGACACTTTTTATTTTTGAAATAAAGTCAATGCTGTCGCCTGTCACACATTCCAGTTTGCCAACCAAAGCCCTTGCGAGAATCGGCGAGAGTTAGATCTAGATTAGAAGTGACAGAAGAAAACTTCCGGCCGAAATCGGAGGTTTGTATTTCTTTTGTGTGCAAAACGGGGTGTGAAAGAGATCTAATTCCTCTGCAACAGTGCTACAGATGCGGCGGTGAACAAACTTCACTCGTTGATGGTTGATTGGCTCCGTCGAAGTTGTTCTGGGCCCCCAGAGATAGTTCTAGTCAGCTCTGTGGTCACATGAGTGTGAGTCAACCTGTCTGCGACACGAGACGGACGATTTTCTCGAGGCTCATGTCTTTTGTCACAGGCTGTCAAAGCAGTGCTTCGTTGCCCAGATGATTGAGATCTCTTCAACTCTGTCATGTATGTGTGTGTGTGTGTGTGTGTGAGTGAACATATACGAGGACACTTTCTCTTCTGGCGAGACTGCGATCAACATGAACGACATGTCGCTGTGCTCTTTGACTATTTTGCAGACTTGGCCAAAGAGGAACAACACGGTCAAGAATGAAAACAAAACACAGCCGTGCTCATGCACAGTCTCGCCAGAAGTGAAAGCGTCCTCGTATCTTGTATGTGAGAAGCAAAGGTACCATGTACAGGTCCATTTCGGATTATTCGAATGTCCGTAATTATCAGCCGCGGTAGCGGTCTGATATTGGTTTGCCACCTGTATCCGCGTCTGTCCGTCTTGGGTGGACAAAACCTCCATTTTACCCCTGTTCCAGTGATCACAGACTGGAATCACAGTGGTTGCAGACACCCTTAAAGGTGCTCTACAAGTCGCATATGGTATCATATTTTTCTTCTGCTCTGATGATGAAAAAATGACATGAAATTACAATAGAAATGCTATAGATTGTCTGGTTGTCTGATTGTCCGGGAAATCCCCCCCCCCCCACAAAGAAAAATTTTCCAAATTGTCCGGGTTAGGGGTATCTCGGACAGATTGTCCG
>JAAUXT010076339.1_pt1 | contig 14305 bp, 11 predicted proteins | sample 7278171 | NCBI WGS metagenome assembly JAAUXT01 (sample SAMN14350112, study PRJNA611818) | marine sediment metagenome | isolation source: surface marine sediment (1.8m) | place: French Polynesia: Moorea | collected 2018-08 | reverse complement strand
TGGACGTGCTGGGAAGTGGACTCCCACTGCGCATACGTTTGCGCATGGAGCGAAGATGTTGCAAAGTGCGTGGTGGTGACCTTTGCGGTTCATCGTCTGGAAATTCAAAGGAGTCGTCGGACAATGCAGCTTTTTCCGCCAAAGAGGAGTGTCATTCATGTCCGGGAACAAACACATTTCGAAAAGTTCTCACAAGACTTTTCATTGGTATTTACAAGAATAGGTTTTTCGTAAATGAAACATTTCAATGCAAAAGCAAGTTTTTGGTCACGGAAATGAAGGTGAAGACACTTGATATGACGAGAAAGCGATTTGTACTCGAAGACGTCCACAGAGAAAAAACCAGAACCATCACATTCGGGTGCCTGAACCTGGTCCATGATTCTTTCCAGACTCGAATATTCTTAATCCCACGGTGGAAAACTTCAAAACGAAGATGAATGCACAGAAAGACGGATCGCCTGTGGTGTCTCAGATTTTTGCCTCTGCGGGGCTCAGTTAATTAAGGACACCGCGCGCGCTGCTACAGCACTGCTCCCTGGGGAGGATCATCACACGACTTCCAAGCAATACAGCACCGTGTATGAAGAAGATCGTCTGTCACCCTGGAGCTGCAGCGCCGTCCACGTAGGGTGGGGCACGGCGCCGAGGTCACTGTCGTTACAGAGTGAAGTGACAATGCGGTTGTGAGAACAAGATGCATGGGTTCCCCATCACAGCTCCACAAATTTGACGTCGTCCCTCACACATGCACTGACGGTCACGTTCGTGTCGTCCTGTCTCCGACCAAATCAAAGTTCTAATTCGTCCACACAAAGCACAGTTTCCACAAGAACCTTCAGCATTTTTGTTTTTCAATCAGAGCCCATATTTTATGTCTGCCTGCTGGACCTGCGTCTCATCCAAAAGCTGCCATCATCCAAGAGTCTGCATTTGCATTCAAAAGGGAACACACGTGCAGTTGAGAGGGATAGAAGAAAGAAGTCCCCTACATCCCAGACTCGGCAGACTACACTGTTGCATTCGAGGACACACCCACGCTCTTTCCTGGTCGCATTTCCTTTGGCTCGGACCGCGATCAGCGAAAGCAAAGGGGTTCATGCAATGAGGAAATTTCTGCAGGTTTGTGGAATGTTTCTGGGCTCCACCAGGCAACAGCGCCGTTGCTGAAAACTTTCATTTACCGCATCGCAATTTTCACCGTTTTCCCTGCGCCCACTTCGCATGTGGCCACAGCAAGGCTTCGCATTGAATTGCATCAGGCCGCAACGCGACAGCCACGAAAAACGATCCCTCCACAGCCTTGGCGAGATTGCAGGCCTTCCCTTCTCTGAATGTTGCTGCGTTCAATCAATTCCAAGCACCGTGACATTTTGAAACACGCACCACGGCGAGGACTGCTTGGGTGGGGGTTCAATCTCGTCTCCTTTTGCCAAGTCACTTCTCGCGCGTTGAATGTCTCGCAAAAACTGCAGGATAGCGACGCAACAAAAATTTCACACATTCTTTGGCGTGAAAAAGTGTAAATTTCTGTTGTCTCTGTCTTCAGCTGCACAATGCAAGTGTTGACACTGGTGGACGCCGGTCAGTCAAAGCTCCTCAATGGTGACGTCAGGAGAATGTGGACACAGCAGATCTGCATTTTGCCAGAAGCGAAGAAATTTCCTCCTCGCGATGCAATTGCCTTCATTTGCAAAACCAACAGGAAAATTGCGCTGGACAATTTGCTTAAGCAGCCGCAAGTCAAATCTTCGCTGTAGCAGCAAAATCCTTGCATATTATGAAGAGCATGACAATGTCCAATCTGCTCCAGTAGATTTGACAAAGGTGAGTCCAGGTTCCACATTCGGACTGGCGCTGTCACTACAGTGCTCTTTTACCTGGAAACAGCCGCAGCTTGACTGATTTTGACGCTGTCTTCTGCGAACTTTTGTTTCTGAGAAGATTCACGACAAGACGTTCGCACCCCCCTTTCTGCGAAAAGGTGAAGCCGTTGAAATTCAAACTGACCACAGCAGCTCGCTCCAGCTGATGCTCCATTTTATGGATCTACGCAGAGGCTTGTGATCGTCACGACAACGAGTGGCATTGTACTTTTTGCCTGGAAACATGGCTATTGCCTGTCATGTTCAAGCTTCAATTGACAACTGATGGATATTTGAGCCGCACATTGCGTGCAGCATTCACGAGTGCGAAAAGCACCGATGTTGATGTCCGTATGTCACAAATATTACACGAATCAGCGTTCAGTATGTGTTCTTATACCACGAGTGCAATATCTTCAAACATGAAATCTAAGAGCGCGACCGTTCATTCTCTGGCCAGTAATTGCACTCCTCATGTTTGCAGACATTTCACTTGTAGTATAAGTCAACTATTTCACTCATCAGTGTTCAATATGTGAAGAAAGAACTCGTGCTGCACACTTGTTCATTCTGAACACATATTGAACGCTGATTCATGCAATATTTGTGACAGAATGAACGAGTGCGCAGCACGAGTTCTTTCTTCACATATTGAACACTGATGAGTAAAATAGTTGACTTATACCACAAGTAAAATGTCTGCAAACATGAGGAGTGCTTTTACTGGCCAGAGAATGAACGGTCGAGCTCTTAGATTTCATGTTTGAAGATATTGCACTCGTGGTATAAATGATCATTTATGTGAACAAAGCATGGTGAAGGTAGCAAGCTGGAGAAAGGTTCAGGTGTGCAGAATCTTCACTGCTTGCACGCGTGATCAGACAGGCTGACAGGGTGTGGGGCCTGTGTGTCGACTTCAACCCTTTGACTGTATTGGCTGAAACTCGTTGTGGAACTCTGAACATTGGACTCATCATCAGGTTTGACAAAAGGCTGCCATTTGCACAAGTCATTCTTGTGCGCTCTGCCTGCGGAGAAGGGCCACTTTTAGGCTGAAACCACGGGACCCAGTGGGTCACACGAAGTAGAATCTCCCCTGGCCCTTCTTCGGTTTGTCCAAAGCAAAAACATCTGGCAGCATGCAGAAAATTTCCAAAGTTCCTTTGCGTCCTGTGAGGTCGGCACTCCACTGGAACAGATCATGAGTCAACCACTTGAGTTTCTGCACTCCTCAGCGTGACGGCGAAAGTGCACCACCGACTGCATGCCCATCCGTCTCAGATCCTTTTTTGAGGGGAGACGTAACAAACACACGCTTCACGGACAGTGATACATTTTCAAACGTCAAAAAATAACCAAAAACTAACAAACAAAAAACACAAATGGCAGAAAAAACATCAAAAAGACACAAAGTACATAAAAAAAATTCTGGGTTGGATTCTTCATTCTCTCATTCTCAATTTGTTCACAGAACACGACGCAATCTTCAATGCGATGAGGCGCACCCAGAATTCATTGTCGTGTCCTTGTTTGCTATCTCACTGGGCAGATGGAAAATAGAATATTCATCGAGTTCTGTTCGTGACACCTGTTCAGATCTCACAACGATCAACACGATGACAATTTATGTTCGACGAAAACAGAAGGAAGAATTTCAACAATTTGGTCCGACACAGGATACATGTTGAAGGAGGAAGTTCTGAACGTTTCTCACCTCAATTGTTCTCAATCTGGTGTGATTCACACGTGCAGACATGGGCGTCGCAGAAAAAATTGAGCACGTATGCACGAGGAAGACCTGACTGAATGCCACAGAAATAAACACGAGCGTGACACTCAGAAATACGAAGAACAAGAAGCAGTGCGTGAGACAACTGTGAGTGCGATGTCCAAGGGGGTGAGCGTCCCCTTCGTACGAGGGGTGTGCGACCCTGGAATGGCACGTGACAAGATGTGATGTGACACAGGATATCCTGGCCAAGACCTTGGTGTGCCTACTTCACGTAGCCCCTTCTCACAACTCATTCGTCTTACCCTTCTTTTGCTCCCACGCAACATGACGCCATGGAACATCCTGGCTGACATGCCACTGCCACAAACAAATCTTTTCGCTTGCGTCACCACAAAGTACTCTTGCCCAAAAAGGACATCGCACAATGAAAAGAGATTGACCGAAGATATGTAGAGCAGGAGAGAAGACGGCGAGACACGACACCGTGGAGACATTCAGCGCACAAACGCTGTGCGGGGTTCTCGCAATCTGAACACTGACGAAATGTCATCACGGCAAGAAACGTGCTTGACAAAGATAAACCCCACAAGAACAGTGGCACAAAAAAGAATTTAATCATTTTGTGTTTAATTAGGTCACCATCTGCGGCGGTGACTCAACTGAAGGAAAAATCTTCCTGTGGCAGAGGTGTCTTTGAAGACAGAGGCAGGCGACGCGATTGACGAAAGTTTTGATTCAGTGGGAACACACACACACACACACTCGTAGAGAGAGAGAGAGAGACAGAGACAGAGAGAGACAGAGGGAGAATGAGAGACAGAGAGACAGAGTAGGCAGAAGGGGAGCCACAGACGGAGCCCTGGAGAGAAGCCACAAGAAGCCACAGGGAAAACTCCTAGGAGGCTGGTTTGCCTGCGCATGTAGCACTATGAACAAACAGAACTGTGGATCACACCTGCACGAAAAGGAAGAGTCACGGCTCAGGGCTACGAGTACAATCAGCCTCCCTCATCTACTTAGCGGCTCAAATACTCAGTGGACCTGGCAGACGAACTGCGTAGGAAGGATAAGAGAGTCATGGTCAGTGACACATTGATGCGTTTATCTTCAGCGAGATTGCGGCCGCGGAACCCCATCAGCGGAGGCGACTTGAGCTGAGCCGGAAGTCCGCACAATGCAGCAAATTTCCCGAGTTCAACCTTTTGAGCAAGTGCACAAGTTTTCAAGTGCAACTGATTGTGAAGCAGTCACGTGTCTTTGGGTCTTCACAACCGCAGAACCTGTGTGAAATGAAGCACCATTCATTCCTCGTCACAAGTGACATCTTCGTTTTGATTGACTTTTCAGGTCAATCGAACAACTAACCCACGCAATACATCATGATGCATTTCATGTTCAACTGACGTTCATAACTTGGCTTTATACGGGAGGTTTTTTGTGTCAAGAAAGCACTTTCTTTGCAGTTTTCTTTCACAAGTGAATCACGTCAAGCTATTTTTGAAAAAAATGCTGTCCACTGCATAAGACACGAAGACTCAAGGTTGCACGCGTATACGTTGTCACAAAATATTTGAAATGTATATTTTCAGGTCAGATATCGACGCCCACACAACATGAGATTGATTCGCCGGAGGGGAAACGAAGAACGCAAAGAACGGATTCCTTTTTATTGAATGAGTGGCCTTCCAAGATTGTGTTCAGCGTGGGTCGACTTCACAGACGTCTTTTGCAGACGCTGATTGATGTGGGAAGAGCTTTTGTGACAAACCGCAGCTCGTGTTGTTCGCAGCCGGACCACACCGACAAGGGTTCTGGGAGGAAGGTCTGCGTCTGCTTTGCCATGGCGTTTTTGCCAGAATTAGAATCAAGTTGCATGAGCGGACCAGGGCTCAGTCACAGAGGTCTCACCCCAGCGGGTCAATCCCCGCCTGCGCTGGTCAGACACAACAAGAGGAACACGTAGTTTCCTGGGGGGGGCCTGCACGGACTCGGCTCACTGGTCTCAAGGCAAATACTCGTACACTGAACACACTGTCCACAAGTTGCTTGCAAGAGGCAACTCACGCATACCCCAATCTTTTTGAGACTCTAGCACGCCAAGGTGCGTGTACTCAGGTGCAGTCAATGTTGAATGCAACATGAAAAATAGGAATCAAGTTTCTAAGCTCAAATCAATCTGCCACATGCACTGAGTATCAAAATGAGCTTCGAAATCCGTGGTGCTGTCGCTGCATGGGGTTTATCAGGTGATTCACACTTGTAACTTAGCGACGTAGATTCTTTTCGCGAAAAGAGAGAGAGAACATTCTCACCTGATTGCACAAGTTGTCGTGACCAACAAGGACGAACAGTAAAAATTCCAGTTTCAGTGGCGGCCACTTTCCAGTTTCTGAAGGTCACTCAGTGAAAACTACGTCAGGCTGTCTGTCCGATTTCACAGAGAAGATTCTTGCGGCTGAACTCAAAGCGGAGTGAGAAGAACAGCGACAGCGCGGTGCGCCTTCCCTCGACGCAGCTGCTCCATACATGGGCTGAAGCTGCAGGCACGGTGCAGGAATGTTCCTGAAACACAACGTAAGCACAGGAAAGATGCGGAAATTGTGTCCTGACGGACAAACTTGATGCATCAATCCAGATGAACTTTCCTTGTCAGAACCATGGCGGTGCAATGGGGGGAACCTTCGCGTTTGTTTCTGCCAGAACCAGGTATTGGGTGCGTTTTTCACGTTTGAATGCCGTCATTGCGGATCTCATCATCCACCAAAAAAGTCTGTGTCTGATGTCTGGTCGGCCGAGAGAAACAATTTTGCCCCTGAAGGTCACTGATCCACAGCAGGATGAAAAACCGAACAGTGGAAAATGAGTGGCTCAGTGTTTGGAGTCGGCGAGACTGGTTCACGCACGTTATTGTTTCACCTGATACTGAGTGTCACAAAAAGGTTGTTGCAAAAAAACGACACATGCTCGTGTCTGAAGTGTCTTCTTCCTCACTGCCAGTGAAACGTTTCGCTCCGTGTCACGAATCTCATCAACAGTGTCGTGAAAAAGAAATTCCGTCATTCTGCTCGACTGGACTTCGGTCTCAACGCATTAATTAAGTCCTGTTCCCATGTACGAGATGACACGGACTGAAGGTCACTGGTTCGTGCATGAATCTGTTGAAGAGGCTGAAGAGGTTGTAGTGTTCTCGTCAGGGACACTCAAATGCTCTTGTGTTCTTCGGGCACCTGCCCTCCAGGAAATGGTCGTCGGTGCAGGAAATTACTTGTTTCCCTGGTGAGTGCATGCAGATTCTCTGGCTTCCCGAGGAAGCAAGAAAATGGTTGAAGAACATCTTTGCTCATTGGCAGAGTCACATGTATGTGAACAGCCACGAACAAACCGATTCGAAAGATGAACTCCGAGAAAAGACACTTTTGTGGCAAGATCGCCGAGTTTCTTGTTGACGCTTCAGGCTTTTTCTTCAGTTGTGACAGTTGGCACCACCAAACTGGAGAGCTCACACGACATGTGGCTGAATGTTGACGGTCAGACTGGAAGTCCACCAGCATCACTCTCACAGCGTTCAACGTGCGCGAACGTCCGGGCAGCACAAGATGGCACTACGAGGCTCGTCCTTTAATTTTCCTTCTTTTTTGCGATGGAGAGGAGGGTTGGCGATGCAGGAATGAACAGGCAGTTGGGTGTGGTACCCGAAGGTCAGAACTACATGTTTTATGCTGCAAATTTATTCTCCACTAATGTGAACATGCCAAAAATATGCCAACAGAACATGGTTCTCATAAGAGAGTGGCGATCAGTCCGGCATGGGCCAACAGTAACAAAGTTAGACTTCCATGAAAACAGTCATGCAGGGAGCCACTGGGAGTCACTGAACTGCAGCCAATCCACGTTTGCCTTGGCCCTCGAAGTATTCCCCTGCTGCAGCAACACATTTCCTGTATCTGATGAGGAGTTTGTCAAAGCAATCTTGGAAGTCTGCAAGGGGAATCTCTCTCAAAGTGCATCGGACAGTTGTCTTGACATCCTCGAGGTTGTTGAACCTGTGTCCTCTGATCTTGGACTTCAGGAGGGGGAAGGCCCAGTAATTGCACGGGGAGAGGTCTGGACTGTACTGTGGGTGGGGCCAAAGATGTTCTGCCATATCCACTGTGAACAAGTAATCCAAAGTCGGAGCTGAGGTGTGCGGGGATGCATTATCTTGAAGAAGTTTGAAGTTTTTGGATGCCCAGAGGTGTGGCCTTTTCCGTCTCAGAGCCTCTCTCATGTCTCTCAGAGAGTCAATGTAAGTCGCTGAATCAATTGTCCCGTCATCATAGAAGTAGGTGGAGATTGGGCCATGTGAGTCAAAATACAGAATTAGCATCATCTTCCACTGTGACCTGCTGCGCAACGCCTTTCTGGGGTGTGGTTGGTTGGGCGTGGTCCACTCCATGTCAGCAAATTTCATGCGCGGATCGTATGTAAAGATCCAAGACTCATCTGTGGCAATTATCCTTGAGAAGAGACTGGGATCACGCTCCAATTCAGTGATGTTTCCATGTGCAAGGCACACCCTGAAATCCTTTTGGGCTTGTGTGAGTACTTTCAGCACATATTTGGGGGCGATTTTTGACACCTTTAGGTCTTCCTTGAGCAGTCTGTGTGCAGTGGTCTTGCCCATTTTGGTGTGTCCAGCAACTTGGCGCACTGTCACCCGGCAGTCTTCATCCAGCAGCCTCCTGGCAGCTTCTTTGGCAGCTTCAGATCTGCGTGACACTGGTCTTCCTGGATGCACATTGTCCTTGGTGTTGCGATCTGGCTCTTGTGAATACCGGCGGAACCAAAAGCGGATTTGGGTGACACTCAGGGCATTGTCCTCCCATGCAGCTTGGATCTTCTGGATCGTTGATCGTGCAGATTCACCCACCCGAACACACATTTTGATGGAGGCACGTTGTTCTTGCCTGCACTCCATCGAGATGCCCAAAAGAAGAATTGCAAACCTGAACAGTGACATCGCTGGTTGCTCGCTCGCACGCCACCTTTGTGACCTACTTCAGAGATCACAGGTGATTGACAGAGTCCGATCTGGGTCGCCATGTGAGCCTTGGGACCTCATTTCCACCTGCACAGCAGCGCAACCTGATCATCATCTCCCACTCCTCTCCATCACAAAAAAAGGAAAATTAAAGGACGAGCCTCGTATTTTCTGGGGACCAGGTTGAACTGATTCTGCATTTGCGTGTCACTCGTCCATGAAGCCAAACTCAGGTGGGACCAAAGAGGCAACCCGCTGGCTGATGTTGCCTCTTTCCTTTCCGAATGATGATATTTCGAAAGCAAGATCAGACCACAGAGCTTGTGTCTCAAGTCCCCTTGAGTGTTTGAAAACAATCAACAACTGCGGCTTGCAAACACAGCAGACACAAAACATTTCCACCATGAACTTGGTTGGAAAACAAAACTTAATACGATCAGGTTTGGAGTGCAGAATGCTGACAAATTGTGCATGTCCTCTGCATGAATGTTGAGCTTGCAGGTCGCGGTGTTCATTTGTCGTGACAGCTACAGGCTTTTTGGTCGTTCATATTCTTCCTCAATCAGCGTACGATGCTAATGCGGAGTTTATCTCCCGGTGCACCAATGAATTCTGGGTGATAGACTCAGATGATGCCATTTTCCATTCTTGTCCGGGCATCATTTGTTTCAGATTGCATCAGTAGATCCATGCAGGGCGGGAGGCGCATCATTCTCCGTGTGGATAACAACACAGATCTCTGTTTTTGTGTTGGGATGTCTGCCTTTCGTTTTGCTGAATTGGTGCTGGGGCACGGTCTCGATCGTTGGATCTACGAGGCAACAAAACCTGATTTGGCCAGAGGCACGGACGACTCGTACGAAGCGTTCAGTACATGGCAAACACAACTCTATCTACAGGTGTAAATTCAAATTTTAGCTTCCCTTCAGGCTTCGTATTTGAGTCCTCGGAAGTCTTAGTCACGGTGCTTCTGTTCATGGTTCACCTCGCATTTCGCGACAAAAAACAAACGCTGAAGCTTTCAGTTTCCGTTGCGTGATTCCAGCCGCGCAACTTGCTTGGCACAAACTGCGCAGTCCTCATCTCTTGAGAGATAGCAGACAATTATGTGACGCCCTTGGGTGTGTTTACCGTTGGACTCACAAACGACAACAGCCGCAGGCACAGCAATCAGACTGCAGCGTTACACATCGACTCCTGCTGCGTTCGGAATACCGCCACTTTTGGGGAGTCCTTCTGAACTACAACCACAAGAGCATCTGCAGACCTGTCACTCCTGTTTGAGACTCTTTGTCCACCAGCTTCCACCTTGAAAGGTTTCACTTTGAAAATGAACTTTTGTGTTTGAAAACAGATCAGCAAAGTATTTTTCCCTGCAGTCAAAAATCTCAAATTTGCCTTCTCCCTGTCACATTTTCAAACGCAGGGCGCATGATCCGAGGTCTATGCGCAGACTGTGGCTGAACATCAAAGGTCAGCATCGATCGCCGCGTCCGAAAACTGTGACATGGGCACCGCCCATAGCAGATGCACGCCACTCATCTGGCGTCAAAACAGAAGTTTGGAATCTCACCAATTCTTCACATCCTTCACAGTGGATGTCAGAGATCCAGCCCCAAAGCAGCGCACCCAGAATGTCATTTGGGATCATGTTGGGGACAGTCACTTCTCCAGTTGTGGGCACGTCCACATATACAACTTGTTTTCAAAACATGACTCACGAACATGCACGCACAAAGACTTCAGGAAAGGTGTCAGTGTGTTCACGCTTTTTCCTCACCAAGACCCACAAGGATTCCAAGAGAAGGCCGAAAACAAGCAGAATGTTTGTGTCAAAATCCAGTCCTTGGTTTGCAACCATATCATGTGCCGGTTATTGTTTCAAATCTTGTTTTTCTCACCACACCAGACCCAGAGCTGAGGCATGCATGAGAAGAGAAGCAGTGTCTTTTTGGACTGATGAGTGCTTTACCACGTAGCCCTGTTTGAACACACAATAGACTCCACCCTTGGGTCGCATCCGTGGTCAGTCGAATGCATGTGCCCTCCTGACCTCATTGACAAACTGAGACACGTCAACAATCATTTGCCGAACCCAACGCTTCGTGGCGTCGAGTCGACACTATGGAACGAGGATTTACGTCGGTCACTTCATTCTTTTCGGTTCCCACAGTTGATTTCTCCAAATCGAACGCTTCTTTGGCCGGTCTCCCGCAACATGCATGATTGTAGACAAAAATTCATTCACCTTGCAAGCCAACTGCGACATTCCCCTGAGCAGCTTCACGAGTTGATAAAATCCACGGCGAACAATGATGAATTGCACCGGGATTTTGAATTGCAAATAAATTTGATAAATATCCATCAATTGCGACAGACCCGGCAGATTTCCATAAACAGGCTTCAATAAAGCTGTGTCGCTGGCAATCCCCGAGAAAGGTCAATCCCCGTGTGATATCCTGCAATGCAGATAATTACAATTTTCCAAGTCAATACCTCCTCCCCCGAGAGGCTTTCTTGGGGTTCGAGAGGATTCTATATCAACCCCAGTATCAATCCAAACCAAAGAAGTAGTGTGGTTTCGTACTGAGTTATAAAAGTTCAGCTGATATCTTTCTTCCGATTTCTTGTGTGACTGGGTGGTTGTGGGTGTGATGCAACTCTCTAACTCAAAGGAACTGTCCACCATTGGTGAACATGTGTACAAGGGAATGTGACACGCGATCGTGTGAACATGTTGCCTGATTGGGAGATGGAAAAGGATGGGAGTCTCTGCATGCATGTGTTTGACAGGTTGCTTTGATGGCAGGTTCGAAAGAGAGAGAGCCTGGATCCATTTCGTGTTGGATCGTTTTCTTCTCAGGAACGAGGCATCCTCGCATTCACAAAAGTCCCATGTTCATCATGATGAGATTCGGGTCAGACTGCTTGAATGTTGGTTGCATCTCCGATTTGGGTGAGAAGCATGTTCACATTTCTTGTGGAATCAAGAACTTGAATTGCTCCTGTGAGAGTGGTTGACCTTCAAACTGTTTGCAATCTGAGGATTTGGCTGAAGAATTATCAGATTTCACATGTTTCACAGAGACAAGAAATCTGCAAACTCGGAGACGTTTGAGCAGATCAGTGACACTCAATCTGCGTCGAGCGCGGGGGACTCCAGCGCACTTGAGAGATGCCAACCCTCATTATGAGAAATCTCCTTTGTCAGATTTCGGAAACGATTTCGCGCAACAATGAATGATTTTTTCTGTTTCATTAAGCGGCCCAGCTTCATCAGTGACGTTCAGGTAACACGCTCAACACAAAGCATCGCTCTGTGTCAAACGCCGCAAAAACTCTTCTCGCTCTTTTTCACGTTTTGCCCTTCATTCACTGTTTTGTCAGGCATTGTTTTTGGGCTCCAGCTTTGATGATATGGAACCTTTTTCACGGCTGACGTGCCAGGGTACCTTCTGTTTGTACAAATCCAACGAAAACACGTTGAGCATATGCTGAAGTCTTGAATGCCTCCATGATGAGCGCAAGATGCTCGTGGCCTTCAGTTCTCTCATTTTCGGCTTGTCCCTTTGGACTCTGTTCGCGGAAAACTCGTCGAATCGGAAGACTCAGGGGAAGGCTGCACACACACCTCAGGCTGAGTCCACTGCGTCATCGGGTCGATCTTGTTTACCGCAGCATCTGCAAAAATTGTGGTGTTCCCACCACCGTGCACCCGACCTTCAGGTATGGTGCATTCAAGTAATGGCTGAGTGTGTTTACCCGGGAGAGGAAGTTTTCTTGCTTTGAAATCCTCGGAGGAGTACGCGCCGGTGAGCGAATCGAAGACACTCATTAGTCCCCTCCGCGGAGAACCCGAGCAGCTTTGATGTCCAATTTATCGGCGCTTTCATCTCGTGATCTGAGCGCAGGTCGGAGGTGCTCGGTGTCTCCGTGATCCAACAGCAAAATTAATACCTGCAGGACCGAGCTCATCTGAAGATGAATGGCGCAGTCCTATTAATTTGCCACCAAGATGCAAAACAGTCCAGGAAGTGCCATGAGTGTTTGTCGACACCTGGCACAACAAGAAAAACATATGAAAAATCTCGGACGTGTTCGTCTTTGGAAGTCCAAGGTGTGCGCTTATGAACGGTTGACAGCTGAAATAATCTGAACGGGCAGAATCATGTGTCGAAAGAACACTGCACGAGTCGCTGAATGCATGATGAAAGTGCAACAAAAGTTGGCAGTTTTCTGCAGCAAAGAACATGCGTCAGCTGACGTGGCCACCTCGTTCAACTTGGAAAGCAAGTCAGGGCTCACGCTTCCAGCAGAGAACCATGATTCGCCTCAAAAGAGAACCACTTTTTGGGGTCGAGTTCAATGGATTGAGAGAGAGACAGAGAGAAAATATCAAGAGCTCAGTATCCATTTGTGGACTTCGGGTACATTGTCCCCCCCCCCATTGTCCACAAGATTCCAGCTGCAGGCCTTGATATAAAACAAGACTAAAACCTGTTTGGACAACAACGCCTGACTTTTCCCCTTCCCTCCCCAGCTCTCCAAATACCTTCAACCCTTGGGAACCACCAGTACTGAGGTTGTGGCCAGGACGCAAGGCTGTCAAGACACGTGAGAATGTGTGTTCGTGTTTCGTCTGGAAAGGATTTCAGGAACATTGAAAGTTGATGTGTTGTGTCACGCGTGTGCAGGCTCCACGAAATATGAGAGCACAAAGTTTTGTACATGCTGGGACCAAACTCGAAGAAAGTGCTGGATTCGGAGTGTGGAACAGAGTATATACTCTGCAGAAAGATTGAATGAGAACGAGAAAGCTCTCGTGTGTGGCGTGCATCTCTGCATCAAAGCGAATGGAAGTAGGCAGAGAGCTTTCCTCGCTGCCTATTATTTCAGTTCCAATTACCTCAGGTCTCCCCCGTGCATTAAGCAAAGAGTTTAGGCAGTAATTGCGAGTTCTGTTATTGAATCTATTTTGAAAATCCCATTTTCAGCCAATTCCACTTGAACAGTCCCTGGAAGTTTGCAGATTGTGAAAGATTCAAACACATCCTGGATCAAACAAGGAAAACGACGATGGAAATTTCAGGGTGGCATTGAAAGTTTTTGAAGTTTCATTCAAGAAGAAAAAAGACTGTTGACGGTGGTGGGGATGTCATTGAGTGTCACCGCCGTTGGAATTCGGGAACTTTGTCCCTCTGTGGAGATCTTGTGAATATCGACACGATTCCACCAATGTTTTGTCTTCGTTTCGTTCCAGGGCGGCGTGCTTGATGTAACCAAGATTCTGCTCTGCTGCCTCGGCCAGGAAGAAAGTCTGACACAATCGGTGGCGCGGAAGTGCGTCATAACTCGCAGACAAATGATTGTCTCTATGTGTTTGATACTCGTCTGGGGATGTGTTCAGAGACACCGTGAGTCTTTGAAGTACAAATTCCATTTTGGAGCCAACTCCGTGCACTCTTTGAACAGGATGCATGGAAACAGATGCTGTTTTTGCCCATTGCTGTGAGCGTTTACTTCTCCAGGCTTCCACCGAAGGGCACAACACGATTCCTCCTTCTTGTCATTGCACACTGCACACACGCACACACACACACACACACACACACACACACACACACACACACACACTTATAACACCGCTAGTAAAAGAGGCTAAATAGAGACGAGAATCTGAGGCTCTGC
>JAAUXT010039081.1_pt1 | contig 14306 bp, 19 predicted proteins | sample 7278171 | NCBI WGS metagenome assembly JAAUXT01 (sample SAMN14350112, study PRJNA611818) | marine sediment metagenome | isolation source: surface marine sediment (1.8m) | place: French Polynesia: Moorea | collected 2018-08 | reverse complement strand
TGCTGCCCACTCTCTGTGCTCTGTGTGTGTGTGTGTGTGTGTGTGTGTGTGTGTGTGTGTGTGTGTGTGTGTGTGTGTGTGTGTGTGCGTGTGCGTGCGTGTTTGTGTGTGGGTCTATCCTTGCGAAAGTGCGTGTGTGTACACACGTGTGAACGCAGTGGACAACAGAATGACTTCCATTCCACAGTTGCAGGCTGTGGTGGTGACCGCATTACAGAATTTACACACATCGAAGATGTTGGGAATGAAGAGGATTGTGCCTTGTGCCAGGCAGCTTTCGTTGAGCGGTGAGGTTTTGATTTTGTTGTTTTCAATACAATGGCTTTGAACAGATCTTTCTCACCAAACGGTTCTGTGGCGAAAGTTACTTTAGAGGAATGTTGTTTTCAGTCCGGGCGCAAAGCACAGAAGCTCCAAAGAAGTTGGAAGTTTTTGTGGATGGGAAATCGGTAAAAGTTCCTCCGGGAAGCACCGTGCTGCAGGTGGGTGTGATCAGACTGTGAAGCTCAGCTGTGATGGTCTTGCCACATTGAGAGCGCCTTCAGCATCCAAGTCATTTTGATTGACCTGTGTCCGTCCCGTGGTTAAGAAATGTTATTGTTTGCAGGCTTGTGCTGCAGGAGGAGTTGAGATTCCACGTTTTTGTTATCACGACCGTCTCTCCATCGCAGGAAATTGTCGCATGTGTCTTGTGGAAGTGGAGCGATCGCCAAAGGTCGATTTACACTTGCTCGTCACCTCTGCAAACACACTTGTCTTGTTTCGCAAATGAATTTTCGAGTCAATTTGGTCACTGGTTTCTTCGATGTTTGTTTCAGCCTGTTGCATCATGCGCCATGCCTGTCATGAAAGGAATGAAGATTAAGACAGATTCGGACATGTCGAAGAAAGCCAGGTAAGATGACATCGATGCGCTTGCCCGCACATTCTGAACTGGGGTCGTGTGTGAAACCACTGTTCAGATTGGAATCGCAAATTCACAATTTTGTTTTTCTTGCAGAGAAGGGGTGATGGAGTTCTTGCTGGTGAATCATCCTCTCGACTGCCCAATCTGTGACCAGGGAGGAGAATGCGATCTTCAGGCAAGTGATCAATTGGTCCTGTCCAACAGAACGAAATACTGCAAACACGCAAAGACAAGTGTTGATTTGTTTCCGTTGACAACATTGTGAATGTATGTTTTTGCTCTTTTTTTCAGGATCAGTCAATGGTTTTCGGGTCGGACAGAAGTCGCTTTACGGACAACCCGTTCAGCGGAAAGCGAGCCGTGGAGGACAAGAACATCGGGCCACTCGTGAAAACCATCATGACCCGTTGCATCCACTGCACAAGATGCATCAGGTTTGTTGCTTTCGCAACTCACTTGACTGCACTGTTTGTCCTTGAGGACTGACACACTGGCAAGTTGGAGACAAGAGGATGTGGTTTCTTGTCCTCCATCGTGGTCTTTGAAACTATTTGGGAAGTTTGCTTCATTGAAGGAACAAAAACAAGATTGATGTGTTCCCTGTGTGACACAAATCACGATTGTTGTTTGCAGGTTCGCGAGTGAAGTTGCGGGGGTGGATGATCTTGGCACGACAGGGCGAGGTGGGGACATGCAAGTTGGAACGTACGTCGAGAAACTCTTCAATTCGGAGCTGTCTGGGAATGTCATAGACCTGTGTCCTGTTGGGGCACTGACGTCCAAGCCGTACGCATTCACAGCGAGACCTTGGGAAAACAGGTACAGTTATCAATTGAGTGTCACATGAGCTTCTCCTGCGAAGACTTGCACCAAATTTTGCACATCGCAAGAAAAAAAGACTGGCGTGTTGTACTTTGTTGACGTGGAAATGTTTGGTTTTGCAGACGCACAGAGAGCGTGGACGTGATGGATGCTGTGGGAAGCAACATCGTCGTCTGTACTCGATCTGGGGACGTCATGAGGATCCTGCCAAGGCTCAACGAGGTTCACATTGTGCTTCGATTTTGAAAATGGATTCGTTGTGAGGACTCGTCTTTCATGAAATCTGCTTGGTGCATCCACAACCCGCACACTCACCATCAGTTTGTGGTGTTTCTTGTTTTCTATTTTCTTTTTTACATTCGTAATTGAATCAAAATTCAAACGTTTTCTTTTTGTGAAAATGAATTTAAGCGTGTCGTTGACTGACACGGTTTGTGCAGCCTCTGCTCGTCTCGGTGAGGTTGTTGCATCTTGTCGTTGTCCTGTGCTTGTTGTCAGGAAATAAACGAAGAGTGGTTGGCTGACAAAGCTCGGTTCGCCTACGATGGGCTGAAGCGACAGCGGCTCGTGATTCCGATGGTGAAAGACGAGACCGGGACGTTGGTGGAGACCGGCTGGGAGGACGCGCTCATCTCTGTGGTCGACAACGTGAGTTTCCTCTGCGAGAATCTTTTTGATGTTGGGAACACAGCAAAGAACAATGAATTTGGTTCAAGTTCGGACAGATAAGTCTGTTTTCGCAAAACTATTTCGTTGCGTGAAACGAGGTCACTCAGCAGATTGTAATGTCACTTGTCATGCAGTTGGCGGGCGTGGACGGGAGTCGGATCGGCGCCGTGGCGGGCGGTCACGCCGACGCCGAGGCGCTGGTCGCGCTCAAGGATTTCCTCAACCGACTCGGGTCGGAGCTGCTCTGCACCGAGGAGATTTTCCCAATGGATGGGGCAGGGTGAGTGCTAGCACTTTCGTTTCCTTCTCGTAGGTGCAGTTTGACAACCGACTGAGCCAATTCGATTGTCATGCTTTGCGTGCGTTGTGCACCCCAGAACGGACCTGCGATCGAACTACTTGCTGAATACGCGGATCTCGGGCGTCGAGGAGGCGGATGTTTTGTTGTTGATCGGAACCAACCCTCGCTTTGAGGCGCCGCTCTTCAATGCCAGGATCAGGAAAAGGTCAACACAAATCTTCTCTGTATATGGTTCTCATTTGGAAAGTTTGTCTCGCGTACAGATCAGACGAAGTAATTGTGAGCACCGAAGAAGGACGCCTGACCGAGAAGTGCTGAAATAAACAGATTAGTTCGTGCATTTGCAGTTGGCTGCACAATGATTTGCAAGTTGCTGTAGTGGGAGAGCATCTCGATCTCAAATACGACTACGAACACTTGGGAAGCAGTGCCAACCTGCTGGAAGAACTATCAAGTGGAAAACACCCATTCTGTGAGGTACGCGCAGTGCTCAAAATTTGAAGCTGTTTTGGCTGCATCACTTGATAAGTCGTATGCTGTTGCGATTGTTGAATGGTCTCTGTTGACAGACACTGAACTCTGCGCGGCGACCAATGATCGTCGTGGGAAGTACTGCCATTCAGCGAACTGACGGCGCCGCCATCCACGCCCACGTGACGCGCCTCGCGCAGAACGTGCGTGCGGCGAGCGGTGCCGGCGAGGACTGGCGCGTCCTCAACGTTCTTCACAGGGTGAAAATTTTGTTCCGTTCTGGGTCTTGTGGCGCCATGCGCATTTTTTTCACTGGTGTGTGTTCTGGTGAACACCACTTTTCATACCTCCACCCATTTCGTATCTGCTCTGCTGCTGTGCACCAGAGCGGTTTGTTCGTCTCGTACAAACGGTGTGAATTTTCTTGACTGGCTGTGTGCTTTTGCAGATTGCGAGTCAGGTGGCAGCACTGGACATCGGGTACAAGGCCGGTGTTGCAGACCTGCATAACGCGAAGCCCAAAGTGCTATTCCTGCTCGGTGCGGACGAAGAAGTAATCACCAGGAACGACCTTCCAAACGACGCGTTTATTGTCTACATTGGTGAGTTAGTCTTCAATTCTTTCACAACTACGTGTCAGTCAAGAACTTCGACGGTGAGAAATGGTACATTGCTTTCACAGTTTGGTTTGGGTGACAAATTAGCGCGCACAAAACGGAAGATATGAGACGACCCAAAACGTTGGGTCACCGAACGGGTACGGAGACAAGTGTGTTTTGTCAGGTTCACACGGGGACGCGGGCGCGGCGGTGGCGGACGTGGTGCTGCCGGGCGCAGCGTACACAGAGAAGGAGGCAACGTACGTGAACACGGAGGGGCGCGCGCAGATGGCGCGCGTGGCCGTCACCGCGCCCGGCATGGCTCGCGAGGACTGGAAAATCATCCGCGCACTCTCTGAGGTCAGTGATCCTCGAGAACGAAACATGTCAACAGTTTGACAGGCGCTTCGCTGTTTTGTCGCTCTTTCCCAGATGTTTCTTCTCAGTCTGGTCGCAAAGAGTTGTGTTGGGCAACGCAGAAACAGCCCATAATGTGCGACAGGGACACGTCGCGGTCGGTACTTCTTTGTTCAAACTTCTCCTCTTGTTTAGATTTCGGGCTTGACGCTTCCGTACGATTCGCTGAGTGAAATCCGGCGTCGGTTGACAGAGGTTTCACCCAACCTGACGAAGTACGAGGAGGTGGAGGAAGCAAATTACTTCAAGCAGGCACAGGAGCTGTCTCAGGTGAGGCCGAAACGTAAACCGCGCAACGTACGATTCTGAAATAAAGATCCACGTGACTCTTCCGTGATTTGCTTTGCAAGTCCCATCAGTTGCTCTGTCCTGAAGGCAGACAAACGAATCGTTGTACATTGTCCTTTTTCAGCTCGTGCAAGGGAAGTTGTCCGCAGATGCACTGTCGACGCCGATGAAAGAACTGAAGGACTATTACATGACTGACGCAGTGTCGCGTGCATCTCAAACGATGGCACGATGTGTGCAAGCGGCAAAGGAGAGCAACAAATGAAACGCACCCGTCATTCTGTACATATATGGACTGCTTGTGTTGAAGAGGACAGAGGAGAACAGGGCAAACGTTGATGAATTACGTTTGTCTCATCTGGTGGAGGCACGAGGATGTTGAGTGTCTCGGGTTTGTTTGAAAGTGATCGTCAGTGATGATTCGTTGACACGCCTCGGCCTTTCCGTTGTCTTTCTTGGGTTGCAGAGTCTACCGACGTGCAGAAAGACACAGGAACGACAGTAACTGTAAATTTTTACGTTGCGCTGAGGCCTCAAAATGCAGCTCGGAATTCTTTCAAACAAATGATTTTGTGAACATTACGACAAGATAAATCTAAGAAAATAGTTGAACTGTTCCATCAAGTGTTGATTTTCGGGTCAGACACATTCAACGACAGTGCCCAAAGATAATTGGTCAATCACTCGCAAAAAACGCGAAATGGAAGTTCGCAAAGAGCTCCACTGTTCACTTGGGTTTGGGATGGCTTTGGCGACTGCATCTGCAGTCTGTTTCGTCATCACAAATTTTTGGAGCGCCACAGAAACGGGCAAGCATGGCTGTCAAACTTTACGGCGAAGTCAAGAAACAGTTGTGTTCATTGCAACTGGTGTTGCAGAATGTATTTTCAGACAGGTAAGCAGTGAACCAAAGTCTATTTCACTTCTCGAACAACGTGGATGGGCATCAATTCATCAGAACATCTCCAAAAATCAAGGTAGAAAAGATAGATATCTACTGTAGTGATATCACAAACAATCGGTTTGGTATCTCAGGAGGGACTGTCCCCGGGGGTGGGAACCTCCATTTTTTTTCTTGTGTACAATCATGCCATCTAGTAAGTGGTGGTTCCAACATGTATTTGGGTCAGGTGTGTCACCACACTCCTCCCCTGCCAGGGGGTGTTGGTTATCAGCAACAATTTTGACACTTATGTATATTTTTTTTATAATCATATACAAATTAGCAAAATTTCTGTAAATTTTGCTGGCTTTAGCCTGCATCCCTCCACCCCCCCCATGGGACTTTCATGTGATCATATGACTGGGGTTTTCTCTCTCATCTTGCAAAATATGGCTGACAATGTGCAGCATGTAATTGAAGTGGAAGCCTCTAGTGCACTGAGACAGGCTATTGTCAGATTTTTCATTGATTTTGAGTGACATATGGGGTTGCCTGTGACTCATCTGCAGGGGTTAGGGGCCTGTGAGGCCCACTTTTATTGGTTGGGGCTGGTCCCCAACCAGTCATTGCAAACTCTCATTGCTCAAATTGTGGCAGATGTTGTCACTTCATCTGCAGGGGTTAGGGGCCTGTGAGGCCCACTTTAATTGGTTGGGGCTGGTCCCCAACCAGTCATTGCAAATTCTCATTGCTCAAATTGTGGCAGATGTTGTCACTTCACACCCAAATTAGGTAAGTCCATTGGTGTTGGTGGTTCTCAGGTCATGTCACTCCACATACTTTGCCATGTAGTGATATCACAAATGATCAGTTTGATATCTCAGGAGAGACTGTCCCCAGGGGTGGGAACCTCCATATTTATTATGTACCATCACACCATCTGGTGAGTGGTGGTTCTAACATTTGGGTCAGGTGTGTCACACCACACTCCTCCCCTGCCAGGGGGTGCTGGTATTAGCAATAATTTTTAATATTTATGTATATTTTTACAATAATTAATTGGATACAAATTTGAAAGAAAATAGCTCAGAATCACTATTTTGCTAGCTTTAGCCTGCATCCCTCTCCCCATGGGGTGATCATGTGACTAGTATTTCCCTCTCTTTTGAAACAAGATGGCTGATACCCAGAGAGTGATTGAGATCGAGGTATTTTCCTGCATCAGACAAGCAATTGTGAGGTTTTTGTTTGATTTTGAGACAAGGACAGGCCTCCCAGCAACTCACTCAGTAGTGATTGGGGCCTGTGAGGCCCATTTCAACTTCTGGGGCCCAGTCCCCAATCAAAGTCTTCGGATATTAATCACTCAGATTGCTGGGGACGTCGTTGCCTCTCACTGGGTAAGTCCATTGGTGGTTCTCAGTTCATGTCACTCCACACCAATTTTGATTGTTTCAGTGGACAGAAATGCCGGTTGAAACTGACAGACAACAGTATTACGGTTTGGGCCGGAAACGAGCGACAGAGAATTGAACTTGGGGCTTTAGAACTGCATCCGGAGTCCATTCACGGGTTGTGCTGGCTTTCTAGTGATGACGGTGTGCACGCGCGTTTCAAGGCAGGTGTTTTTCCCTCACTCAATTCTCTCCCAAAATGAGACTGCTTGTTGAAAACAGACACACGCACGCGCGTTGAACAACATCCTACTCTTGAATTGCAGTTGAAGAACCCCCGCCCAGAACCTGAGCCAACGACTCGGGTGACCAACCCAGCAGATGTGTCTGGCATCAAAGAACGACTGAAAGAACCGCTCTGTGTGATCAGCTGTTCTTTTTGCGGCCGTTCGATTGTCAGACAAAGGTATGACATCCCTGCTGTGATTTCTGTCAGAATCGAAATCGCAAAAGGCTCTTCTTGATCTCAAGGGGAACACTTTTCAGGTTTTCGCGTGTTGGTGATGCCCCTTCGGAGGAATGGGAGGAGTTGTCACAGTTCGCGTTTTGTCACGATCATGGCGATTCTGCTGAATCGTCGGAGAGAAACATCGCAGCGCGTGGCAGAGAGTGTTGTCTCGTGCACAATGCTCTGCTTTTGGAAGAAGTACCTTTCCGTTTCACAGTCAAATTTGTGCGTGTGAAATATTTCTTTGGGCAGGGGAGGAAGTGAAATTTCAGGCACAAGTTTTGATTCAGTTGAGTTGTTGTTTGAAACTCATTGCAGTTGTCAACGGTACCTGGTGCTTTGCTCTGCGACAAATCTTTGACGGTGAGATGTGCTCGCTGTCACAGAGCTGTGGGGAGGAAGAAGAAACGCTCTAGTGAGTGTTTTTCGTTGTATTTTCACTTGTCACGCTTTTTCTTTTCAGCTGAAACACAAATGAATCTTGATATGTTTTTCTCCTTTGTAGGTCTAAAAACCGAAGTGTTTATGTTATATCTGACTGAAATATCTTTTTCCAGCGATGAGAACACCAAACAAATTCCAGCAGACAACAGGTGTGTGAAGATTATTGCCTGAAAACAAACCTTACACAGCCGCAAGCACTTTTTGTTTTGCATCCCAAAACAACGGCTTTCATTTCAGTTCCTTGGAAACGATGTGTGAACATTTGTTGAGAGATTCCGCGGAGCATCACAGCTACCGAGTCATTGTGGAGGCGGCAGGCCTGAGTGCTACAATCCAGCCCTATATTTTGGTATTTATGACACTGAGATGCACTGGGCCATCGTCCCCTTCTGCGTGAATTCGGAACTTGTTGTGGAGATCTTTGTTTCAGCTGTGGATGCTGGAGCCCGATGCTCAGCAGCTGTCTGTACTGTGGAACAGTCCCAGTGAGGGCAAAATCGTCGCAGATCGTGTAGCCAAAGTACTGTACATCCCCTGTTTGAACGACCACTCAAAGCAGTGAGTTTCAGAATTGCAGTTCATTTGGACTAGTTTTGTCTGCCTTTCTTTGTTTCGTTTGTTCTGTTTTGTGGCTGGTGCACACGAAAACAAGCTGTGTGATTCAAGACAGTTTTTCACCCTCAGAGTCGCTTCAGCGTGGATGAAAGACATGAGCACACATAACATCGTCTTCCCGCTCTCTCAGACTCGCCGGTTGTTGAAGCACCTCATTCAGAGCACCAGACGTCTGCCTCAGTCCTTGAGGAACCACGACATTTTCTACGTAAGCTCGGGACGCTGTTATCAGTTTGCGGTGTATGTAAAAGTTGATGTCTGACTACAGTTCGGCAACATCTGATTCTTACAGATTGGTACACTTCCTCGGCTGCAGAACTTTGCGGACCTCAAGAACGGTTCTGGCCGGAGTTGACCTGCCTCGCTGAGCAGCATCGCTGTGACAGACTGTGCTCCTTTTCAATGTGACACAATTCATCGGTTCTGGACAACAGCCCCGTGTCCAGTATTTACTTTCCCGGAACCAATCACGTGAAGTCACAAAGGAAACACAAACTGGAAATTGTTGTTGACAGGTGCAATTTGTATTCCTGCAACATCAAAGTGACCATAGTGTTGTAAAATAGCCATTTTTGAGAAGACTATTTCATTTCACTCCCACACTGGACTTGAAGCGTGCCCTGTGAATGTCTTTCAGTTGGCACAGTTTGTCGTAAAACTCGAGAGCAGTTTCCGGTTGAATATTCATCTGAAAAAAATAACACCATAACACCGTGTTCCCTTTGGGCAAACATTCCTTTTGCACACTGCTTCAACTACGGTAGGACGCTCTTTCTTTCAAGGAAATCTCGAATAAAGCGGAGATGCTTTTGTCAAAGAACATTCGACGGAGTGAAAGTTTGAACTTTTGAACAAGCAGGCCCTTCGAAGGGAAGCAAAGGAACCAGATAACAAGAAACCTTGACGGGTGTGACGAATCTTCTTCCAGTAACCGACGCGTGACTGTGGTACTTCATCAACGGGTCCAGCCTCATTGGTGACTGCTTGAAAAGCCACAGCTGCAGGCGAGCAAAACGCAAAACGTCTGACTGAACGATCACAAAACCAGTGGCAGACCAAGCGACTTTCTTCTTGTGCAACATAGTGTTCGGACACAAAACGTCAAATGTCAGTCCATTTTCCCAATTGACCAACATTTTTGACAGATTTCTACAAGAGAGCCACCGTTTCTCACCAATACTTCAGCCGCAGTGAATGCAGTGATGGTCAAGGAGTTCGTGAACAAACGCATCTGAAACGAAAACGTTTAAGTTTGTTCTCGAGCGATGCAGAACACAATCCTTTTGGTGACGGTATTTGTTTGACACTTTTCATGCGGTCCAAAGTAACTTACAAACCACAGGAATGGAAAGACCAGAGTCCAGAACCAGTTGGGAAGAATTCCGTACGTGAGGTTTGTCATCACCAAACCTGGGCACGTCGTGTGACTGTAGATTCCCTGTCACGAGGCAACAATGAATTCTGTGGTACATTTCGAAAAATAGTTGAAGTGGAACCAACCAGTACCCTCAGGACAGCTGGTTTTTCGACAAAGCAGCATCGACACGTACAAACCTTTTTGTTGAATTTGTCATTCAGGGCAACGCTGAGCATGTCAGTGGCGTACTTCGATGAGCTGTACGGGTCTGTTCTACAAGAAAACAGATTTGGTGTTCGATTTGTTGCCGCCAGAAACTTCCCGAAAGACTCTTTGGAGGGATTGGTTTTGACCTGCGCTCGGTGGTTTGTTTCCTGTGTCCAAAGGCAACACACCCCTCTGAAACCACACAAATTTCACAATCAAGTGTTACCCGTTTTTGTGCTGAAAGTCATCCATGGAGAAAGCTGACGCTTTGGCGTTGCTGGAGGATGTCCAGATCACCTGTGTCGGAGAGCCAAACTTTCCCATCAGGTCTTCAAGTTCTTGAAACTGCAAGAGAAAACACACGTCAGTTTCATTGCACACGTCAGTTTCATTGCTTTATGAAGGATTGAATTGTTTGTTGTGTTTGAAATCGTTTTTTCATTTCAAAACCGAGCCGGGAATTGAAACGGATGTCTGACACTGAATCAACATCAACAGAACTTGCCAGTGTGAAATGTCCGAAGAGATTGGTGGCAAAGATTGTTCTCAGACCGTCTTCTGTTGTTCCGTCAACCAACGTCACCATTCCATCTCCAGTTGTAAGAGTGTGAACTATTTTCCTTCAAATGGAAGAACTATTTTCCTTCAAATGGAAGACAAAGAGGAACACTGCTAAACATTCGAGGGGGTCATTCTATTTGCTCGGAGAGACTTGATCATGACACCATTGAAATGAATTTCCCCTCGCTCACAGACAGGAACTTCACTCAAGGTTTCCAGGATATTCTGCTCGTGTCTCCAGTCCACCTGAGGACGGCATCAAAAGTGGCTGCTGGGAACGCGCGGCGACATGACTCACGCGTCTATATTGCCTGTTTATTTGGAAAAACTTACGAGGAAAAGAAACACTCTCTGAATGCTTTCCAGTTCACTGAAGAAACTGGCATTATTCCGGCATTCAAGAAGAGGTAGTCCAGCCGCTTGTATCTGAAATGGAGGTCACTGCTGGAGAATCCATTGCAAAGATTGTTTGTCAACCTTGTAAGACAGTGAAAATGATGATGTGTGTCGTATTCTGGTGACTTGTACTGAGAATTTGCGTTGCACACACCTCCCCCGAATTTCTTGTGCAGCTCTGTAGATCGATGCCTGGCTGCTCGTATCCAACTGCACAATGTCAATGCAGGCGTTTGAATGTTGCTGTGCAAGCAAATCTTTCGCTTTCTCAGCTCTTTCCAGATTTCGACACGCCAGGATCAACTGCAAGCCTTCCGCTGTTTCGAGAAGTCTTTCAGCGAGTGCAAGTCCAATTCCCCTGCAAAATAAGCAAAAATATAGTCCACATGTTTATGGGTGAACACAACCTGCAAATACGACCAATGCAGTAACAACAGTCAATTGATGTCAGTGTGGAGTCTATCGATCATACGGACCCATGATTGACCAGTGACCCTCAAGGTTGATTCTTGGCAGTGTCGTGACGTAAGGAAAACAACACTTTTGATGTCGTACTTACGCATTCGCTCCCGTGATCAGAACAATCTTCCTTGGCATTGTGAAACACTGGAATTCAGCAGAAAACTTCAGGTCAATTTTTCCCACTCCACGCGGAGCAGCTTCACATCAAGAACACATTTCAATTTTCTTCCTTCCCTATCATTGGAGAATGTACCTTGCTCTGGTCTGTCTTGCTGGTGATGTCAAAGGAACAATGCGTTTCTGACGGCAAAAATAGTAAATAGGAACCGTCTTCCTTCTGTATTCTGGGACGATTTGTTGCAAGACTATCAAACTCGTCGCGCGAAAGTTTTGACGAAAGCGCGAACGTCACGCGTCGAGCTGTACAAACTACGAAACATGTATTATCGCTCAAACTTTGTGGCCAGGGTCAACGAAGCTCATAAAGTCGTACAGCACCCATGCGGAACCAAGTTTTCTGAGGATCATAAGATTCACCACGCTAAGGACATTTTAAAATTGGCTGCGGAACAAAAAGATTGATGTCTACATGCACTCTTCAGGCCCAGACACAGATTCTACCAGTTTTGACAAAAAGTTGGAATCTAGATCCTGTGAATTCGATCAACAGTCAGGTTTGTTGTTGGAACCTTGCAAGGATTAGGATGTTCGGCGATGTGAAGTAGACTCCAGATCAACGGTAAGATGGCGTGACGTGTGCCGAAGATTTCGCCCTGCATCAGTGTTTGGCAGTGTCGGGTCCACAGCCTTTCACTGAGACGCGTGAAAGCTGCGGCAGCGAGTGCGGATCCGGTCAAGAAACCACGGCCAGTAGCGTCAGACACGTTAGCAGCTACAATGCAAAAGCAGAATGCTGCCGCTGCGGAACACCACAAGTGTATGAAAAGGTTTCTTGCAGACAACCTTGGAACAATCACCAGTTATAAATTCGCTCACAGGTCACGACGTGTTTCTCGATTCTTTTGCAAAGGAACTTCAGGACTGACTGTCTCTGAGCCGCTGAGGTTGGCGAGGTTGTGTGATCATCATTTGGGCCCAAGCAGTTCAAGCTGACCGACTGCAGTGCCTGCTGGCGGTTTCGGGAAAATCGCATGGAAATAGATCTGGTCTGCAAACGTGTGCACTCGCATCATTGCAGCGTGTTATATTGCAGGTCGCTGCAATCTACGTTCTGCTTGGCTTGCCACCACCCAGTCGTACCAAATAACTCGGTCCGGTGGTTCAAGGACAATGACTGATACAGGTACTTTTTCCTTTTTCTGTTTGGTCTTGGTCGAATGCCAGGAGCGATATTTTTAGCGACTGAGAGTGTCTTGCGCCCAGCTTCTGTTTTGTTGGCAGCATTGTGCCAAAAGGTGTCTGTTCTCGCATTTTTGATATTGTATCTGTGAACAAGGATCCAAGTTTTCCCAAAAGGAAGGAGCTGTGAGGACAGTTGTGTTCTGGCTCCACCTCGCCCGCCTCGTGGGGACACCTGAAACAACATGGACCGAATTTGTTTGGAATTGGAAAATGTTTGCCCTTTCGGAGATTGTGGAGTCTCTTCAGAAGTTGGACACTTCTCGAAAAGTGTCAGTATTCCCACCCGCTGTTTCGACACCTGGATGAGAACTTTGGAAAGCCAAACCGCACGGATAGTTGATGACTGTTCTTCGTGTGTCCCGGCATGCCTGTTATGAAAATGTTTCTTCAATTGGAAACAAAACAAAAGCGAGAGTTTCAATGAACGTTGCATGAATGTCCTGAAATTGAGCGTGTCTGATGAGGGCCCTGTTTCTGAACCTCGGCACGATAACTGCGGAGCTTGATTGTGTGAATCAGCACGAAGGCTTGACACATATATGGTTGTACCGAGCTTTCTTTTTACAACTTGAAGGAAATTAAGGTTGAGACGAAAGGAATCAAAGCAAAAGCTTTATTTTCTGTTCATAGCATTTCTGAACGGTGAGAAAAGTAACGGTAAACTCTCAGCGGATTCACTATTGGGGGACAAATCTTCAACTTTGTAAAATTGCCTGTGACAGACAGGAAAGTGCTCTTTTTTTTCGGGGTCGGGCTCTTGGAACCGCTGGAGAACTGTTTCGTGGTTTCGGGTATATTTCGTACGAGTAAGTCATTAGCACATGCATGCATACTGGTGGCACAGTACATTGCTCCAAGTGGACGAGAGTGTGTCGATTCGGGTTGTGCATCTAAGAATGATATGTCAAAGTTCCGAAGTCTTTGTGACAACAAGAACGAGCAGCTGGAACCTGATGGTAAGACCTTGTGGCCATCTCGTTTTGCTTGAAGGTGAAAATTGTTAGAAGGTAAAATTGACGTCTGAATTGTTGCCTTCTGGGGGGGTCAGGGAGGGGGTGTATATTGTGAATGATTATTTGTTCCCCAACTAAAAACACCACAGGGTTTTAAATTTATCTCGAGCAATTAATTGTACTTTCAATGACCGCGAAGATCCTGGAAAATCGACGCATTGGTGTTCGTGTCTGTGGAGCAACGTAAATTTTCGGTCTTTTCAGAGGAAAAGCTAAGTAATTGGAAAAAAAAATGCTTGCTTTTGCAGAGTTGAAAACTTGTGCAATTTGGTTGAAGTTTACTTTCAACTGATTTGTTTGCGAACTGAGAAAAGAAGCACACGTATAATTTCTTTGGCCAATTATATTTTGTCATTTCACAGCAAGATTAGATCAAAGTAAGTTGCACATATTTTTTTGCTCACTGGTTAACGTGTCGGAATGTACAGGTGGAAAAACTTGGGTCTCATTTTCAAAGCGCGCGACCTTGCCGAACGCATGCGCCAAATGCAGTCACTGTGGTGGTGTTCTGGGCCAGGGGGGTGTTATATATATTTACCATGACCACCCCCTAAGTACTGCCATGGCCTTCCATAGCCACAGCAACAGCCACAGCCAATCATATCATTCCCTAGATGGAGCCACTATCCT
>JAAUXT010021699.1_pt1 | contig 14309 bp, 17 predicted proteins | sample 7278171 | NCBI WGS metagenome assembly JAAUXT01 (sample SAMN14350112, study PRJNA611818) | marine sediment metagenome | isolation source: surface marine sediment (1.8m) | place: French Polynesia: Moorea | collected 2018-08 | reverse complement strand
GCCATATCCTGTGTAGATCCAACCAAGCATGTGACAGTTTCTATTCAGGGACAGAGTTTTATTGCCTGTACACAATGGCAGGGTAGGGAAGTCTAACATCATACTGATGCAGTACAGAAGAAAATACATGGTTTTGAGCGTACATAACAACACTATCCACAACCCAGGAATAGCAAGTCACTGACTTTCCTTCTTTTCTGGAAGAGTTACCTCTGACTTTCTATCTTTTTACTACAATCAAGAGAGAAATAAACGTAATGGTTCTCTTAACAATACAGCTGATGCTCCCGGAATTCAGGCCTCCGGGCTTCCACCGGATCTGTGCACGGTGGGGAATTCTGCTGCAACAAGGTGTTGCTCTGTGCACAGCTTTGCTGTCGGTTTGGAACCACGAAACGAGGCTTGCCGCCCTTGGCTGTGGGAAGGGCCATTTTTACAGCGCTGCAGAACCAGGAGTTATCAACTTGGTCGATTGCAACAGCGATAAGCTATTTGGCTTCGACATTCGCGTTGTGTCGATCTTTCTACAGAAGCACAAGCAAGATTCAATGCAAGCAGTACTTCTTGTTGTTACCCGTCCCGGAAGTTGTCGCGTGAAGGTTGTCACGTTGTTCACTGCCGAAGACCCCAAGACACAACGACACCGACGACGATCGTTTCAAAACGCCAACGCGAGCGTTGTCGTTCCAACTTTTGAGTTTCAAGAGGTGTCACAAGTTTTCGATCTTGTGACAGGAATTCTCATTTTGATTCATCCGACATTCAGACTGTAACCTCGCTGATGAAGTGTCTAATTTGTTTGGAAGAGTGCTCATTGCGTAGGAAAGGCTTTTTGTTGTGGAAATACCGAAAATATCCTTGTCTGATGCACAGATGTGTCTGCTATCAACGAAGGAATCTGAATCTGTGATGGATCGTCTCTCTCTTTGCCCAGCTTGAGTTTCAAAACGGAACCTCTTGTCTCTCAATTACTGCGGAGAAGCAGGCAATTATGATCTGTGTGCATCACGTCCCCGTACTTCAGTTTTTTTTTGCCTTCAAGCCACGAAGGACGTGTTTCTTCGGACGCAAAGAAACCTCAGCCAGGAATGCTTCGGTCACTTTGGATTCGAATGAACCTGTTCGATACAAGGTGAAGCCCAGCTTCTATCTTTCGCCAGAATTCAGTTTCGGTTCTATTCAACACTCACAAAAGAGACGTGGGACCTGCAGGTGATGAATGATAATAGTCTGATGCAATTTTCATGCACCCATCTCTGTTCATTTACCCAAATTAATTGCGGCAATAACGCGACAAATTTGCACAGGTCCTTGTGTTTTCTCCTGAGATGTTTTGGCAAACAAAAAACAGACATGTTGGTGTGTTGAGTGAAGTAGATAAATGTTTGTTTTTCAAAATTGCTTTGTGGGTGATATTCTTGTTGATTTTCTTCCTGGAAAGATGTGCACATCAGATCATTGAAACTTTCATCACGAAAGATTCCGATTGATTGATTGCGCCAAGAACAGAAATGACCCAATGCAGGTGACAACCCTCAATGATTTTGGGACTCAGTGTCCACCTTAGATCGGTGCAGTTTGAGTTCACCCGTTGAGCTTGAGACATGATGCTTTTTCTGAAAAGGGTGATTCATCTTGAAGACTTCACGAACCCCAAGCAGCAGCTCTGTCTTGGTGGACAAATTTCTCCCTGTATGGAAACGACCCATACATATTCTGGGTGATGGCAAAGTGACGTGTGAGGAAATGGAACGCATTGAGCCGGCCTTGTAAAAGCCTTCCTGTGCACAGCAGTAGGTTGTCCCCCAGGATACACTCAAGTCTTTTCCTCGTCATACCGTTTTGTTCGACGGTCAGGTGCTCACGGAGAACTTTTGAGCTTCGGTTGTGCTGACGATGAAGAGCTCCAGGGGACCAAAACCCAGGGTCCCTTTGGGGCTTTTTCTAGCACTAGAGCAACGCAGGTTGTAGGGTGCAGCATTTCACTTGTGGAATGACGAATTGTGAATTGACAAATCGATCTCCTATTCAGACGATATGAGACATGTTGTCACACACTTGAGAGCTCAGCGAATATTCATACATCAGGTGACACTTTATGGGCAGGCAACACATTTTCCTGCACTCAACACCCTTTTATTGACAGCAACTATTGTGCCTTTCACACAGTGCAAGTCCACTTGGCATCGAGCGTTCCGTCTGGATCTTGATTCTGCTCTTCTGAGGCGAACAAATGAAACCAATGCCCCTGAGATGAGCACCAAATTTACTGGTAGTCACAAGAACTCGTTGTGTCCAAGTTTCGTTCCAGCAAACCTCGTCCAAGTTTCGTTCCAGCAAACCTCGTCCAACCAAGATCCGCTGGCCAAACGTCAACTCACGTGCATTCAGAACCACAGGTTCAGGAAAAGCTACAGGGCACACTAACACAACTATTTGCAGGAGCCTTGTTAAATTGTTGGCTCCATTTCATGATTTCCCAGGAGTTTTTCACACAACATCAACTTTTCAAAACCACATCACAATCTCCCGAACGTTCAATTGAAACAGAAAATCTGCTTTCCTTTTGTTTCCCTTGCTAGTCACCACAATCCATCTTGTGGGTGACAAGTGAATTCTTTAATGTTTTCCCTGCTTGTTATTACCAGTCACAGATGTTGCATGTCGTAATCAATTGTTGATCCATTTGCATTCCTACGCATCCATAATGCAGGGACTCATGCTTTGCTCTGAATCAAATCTGTCATGTTCGTATTTATTAAGTCAAGAATCAAGCTGAAAATCGTGTTTGCTCAGGAATGGTTGTTCTGTATCGTTTCGTTTTTGTCACACAAATCTGAAGAAGAACGGGCCGGGGCTTTCATCTGCCTCTCCAATTTTGAATAGCAAATTCTCCTTGGTCAGAAACAGGGGATTTTTTCTCAGGGGAAGTCCTTTTTCCAAATAAATGCAGCGATCCCTCTGCAACACCAAAGTGACGTCTGCCGTTGAGACGGTTCGAAATGCCCAGATGTGCTCCTGATTCCTCAAAGGACAAAAGTTCACCACAAGCAAATTTCGTCAAGGATGATCATCCGGAAGCGACATTTGAATATCGATCCTGTGGTGGATTCGTCATTGAGACTTTACCCAGTCTCCCTCTGCGAGGCGGGGATTCTCATATTTAGCGCTGGAGGCGGAAGCTTACAGAGGATTAGTAGCCACTTCGCACCGAATGCATCACAGATTCTCCATGTAAGAGGATCATAATTGCTAAGCAGCGAAAAACAGTAATAAAACTCCATTCATTTCAGTTTTTAATCACGTTTGGAAATTACACCCCCGGGTTGAAAGAATTCTCTTCAGAACTTCATTGCCCGCCAAGTGGAAAATGGCTGATTTTTAAAAGTTTGAGAATGAAGTAGAGGACTTCGCCTTGGCTCGTAATTGAAGCTCTCAAGTTCTGAAGAGCAAAAGATGTTCGAAAATGTTCTGTCAATTTCATTTTGCTTTGGATGCAATTCAATCGAGGAATTCTTGGTTGTTCTCGTCATACGAGAAGAACAACACAGTGTCAAACTCAGGATTTGTCAAAAGATTGCGCCTGTCCGTCCATGAATTGGTGGGACTTTTGGAGATGCAGCGATCTACTCCTGGTCTCGGAAAAGGGGAGATAGACAGCCTTTTGTCGCAATGTGTGATGTCTGACACGTCGAGCAGCCGGAAGACAACGTCACACTCAAGGTGGCCGGCCATTCCTCCATTGAATCAGTGCCGTTCTCAAACCTTCAAATGAAGCCATTGTTCAATCAGAACAAAATGTGAAGAAGATATGAATTATCCCTCTGAAGTTTGATGAAAATTACAAGCCAGAACTTGAAAAGAAGGGAGAGGGATTCTTTTTTGTGTGGAACAATAGCAATTAGCTGATTACATATCACTTGCGTTACTTGGCTGCCGCTGTGTCGTGACACGAGAAATTCTAATCACGTATTTTGGGGGTTATTTTTTCAAAAAGGCGAGTTTCTAATTTCTGAAATGTCCGTTCCATGTTCCACCCAGATTTGTCAGAAATGTTCTTTCTTTGCCAGCGCAGACTTTGATGCAATCCGATACGCCAACTTCAAACCTTCATCACAAAGTCCCCAGAGCCGTGTCTCCGTGATTCACTCAAGATGTGGTACGAACCACATTTTCTTCATTTTGATCACAAAGGAAAAGAAAATGATATTTCAGGTTTTGCCCTGGACATGATCCCCATTAGTCCTTGTGATACCTGATTTTTACCTGCTCGTGCACTCTGGATAGATTTCAATCAGCACAAGGCATCATGAGTTCTTTTTGTCGGACTACTCCAGAACAAAGAAAAGAACATCAGTCAATCCTGTGCGTGACTCACGTGCGAGATAAACAAAGTTCAGCGGTCTGTTGGGGAAAATAAACTTAGTTTGCAAAATGTTCCGTTCAACCAGTTTCTCTGCAACCTGGTCTTGGTGAGATATTCTTAACTTTGGAATTGCAACCATCTTTTTCACAGGTTTCAGCCATTGCAATTGGCTGTGAGTTTTTTGCTGATCTTGTTGCTCCCCAAACGCCTGCCTTTGTTCAACCCTCTCTTTGTGGGTCCATTCTGTATCCAGAATGAACATGCATCCGGATAAAGGAGAGAAGGCGCAGCTTTCAAATCCATTAACCCACTTGTCTCCACTTGAGCGTTTTCAAACTGGACATGCCTTTGATGTTTCTCAACAAGGACGATTCATTGTCAATGGACTGGACATGGTGAGCATGAACACAGGACGAGCAATATTTGACTGCTGTGTTCAAATTGATATTTTGAGAGACCCCGGACCTTTGGGTGATTTTCACTCCTCGAAACAAGGTTTCTCTGCCAGAAATCCAAGAGAAACCTCGATCTCATAAAAGAAGCTGACACGACAAAAGTGCCTCTTCTCATCCCAATTGTTACGGTTTTTTTCGCGAAACTGTACAAGCAGGCAGCGACACTGGCCCCAAACAAGCTGATGGTGAGTGTGAACCAAGACCCTTCCATCGTCTTTTACTTAACGTAAGCCGCTTTTCATGTTGCCCGGGCCTAATCAAATCTGTGGCAAATAAGTGTCTCTAATCTTGACAATGGTGGCTCTCGGGGTGACAAAAAACACTATGTTATATGATCAATAGTCCATTAAAGAAATCAAGGCTAAAAGGAGTAAACTTGAAGGCCCATCACTTGATTACAAGAGACCAAATGGATGTCGCTGCTTGGCTCTTGTGCGGGGCTCAGCTTGGTTGGTCTGATAGAAAGCTGAAAAAAATCTGAGAGTCCGTGGAGATTGATTCGCATCTGAGAAAGGGCTCAATATTTCTTTCTACTTGAAATACTCAGCGTCCAAGAAACATCAGAGTTCTCCAAAGATGAAGCTTTTTATGCAAAGTTCGCAAGAAGTTGGTGATTTGACTCGTTTGAAAGCAAACAAAGGAAACCATGCAAATGCCAAAGGAAACCAAAGACGAGTGTGACGACTTATTCAGATTTCATGCCATTCTGTGTGGTAGCCTGTTTCTCACCAGGTACCAAGGGTCTGTCATGTAGAAAGCTAGCTTGTTTTCTTGCTCGAGACAAAGGAACCTTGTTTGCAGCCCGTCAGCAGTCCAACTGGAAATCTTCTACTTTCTCCCGGCAACTGCAGCAATCAAGCAGTCGGCTCGGGAAGTGACCTGCATGTGGAACAGGTTGCTGAGGAGTTAATTACGGATTCCAGTCTGGTTGCCGAGAACATCTGATGAAGACTAATATCCGTCAGGAGACCAGCTCCTATTATAGCTGTTGCCACAACTGACATGACCTGATGTTCATTTACATCCATATAAAAGCAGCTCGAAACTTGTTACAAACGTACACACATGTTTGGACACATGGGAGTTCTCTGACAGCAATGAATTCGCCAAGCAATGGGCTCGGGACTGCCGTTGCAGGGGGAACATGAGAAATGCTTTCTATGCATCAAGTGCGTGTGTGATCTCAAAGGAGTTTCACGCAAAACAAGTGACAAAAACTCACCTGACAAAGTGAAAATCTGTCCTGTCCCGAATATTTTTCAACAATCAAAAGTGAATCTGAGCTGCAGGTCAAAAAACTCAGGTCAAGTTTGACTGATTACCTTGAGAGCTTGAGAGGCTGCGAGTTGGTTCTTTCTTCGGAGCCTCTGTGGTAGTTTTATTCCGACTGCTTCGACTTTGTTGCCAGACCTCTCGCTTGAGAAAGTTGCAGTGTTAACAGGTTGAAGAACCCTGTTGAAACTGCCAAAAGTGGCTGTCGGTTTCGCGTCCGGCATTGAGCTCGTCATCAATCAGGGCGTCGCTATTAAACCCCGGGGCTGTGTGAATCATCCCGCAACTTGGCTCGTTCGTCACACATTCCCCCGGATGCGCACACGGTGGGGTGCACATTGCGTCTGGAAACCGCGTGGAAAGTGCAGGTGGCAAAGCGGCTTTTTTGCGCCTCATTCGACTGGTGCGAAGTTGGGCACAATTTTGCAAGGTGTTTCTGTGTTTGAATTCTGTCTCGAAACGCTATGATCCCGAAAGGAAGCTCCGAGTAAAACCGACCACAACAAAAGCTCATCACTGCAGTTTCACACAAGTGTGCGACGCCCGCGATAAATGGAGCATTTCTTCGATTTGCGTTCCCGGTTGATGCGCAATGTAAACTCGCGAAAGGCAATCGATGTGCGGAGGGGACTGAACGACGCGGGATGTTAAGTATGACCTGCAGGTAAACGAGCGCGAGCGCACAGCCAAGACGCGATTATCGCTCCACAAGCTGTCGTCATCGACTGAAGCGCAACGACCATCTGTTGTGTTGCCGCAGTGAGGTGGGCGGTTCGAGTTTGGTGAGGGCAATTCAGACAACTGAAACTGAGCGGGCAACGCGTAAATCAAACGAAGAAAGAGAACCCGGTAAATTCCTGATCACCACGAGGTCCGCTCCCTCTCAGAGTACCGTGCGACAGTGGGGCATCACAAACAGCATCAACCCGTGCACTGCTGCACGCGCACTTTGCGTTTCGTTCGAGACAGCTTGGCATTTCTTCCCCTGCTTTCAGAAGGTTGATTGGCAATGGGCAGAACGACCAAGGACTTTCTTCTCGTTCCGAGCAAATGTCCCATTTCTCTTGACACGCCTGTATTTTGACCCGAACATGACAATAATCAGCGGAACACGCGACCTCGAATCCCCACACCGCTTCTGTCGCGCTCCTATGTGCCAGTGTCACTAGGGTATTTACGTACTAATAGCACTGACATGTTGCGCTTAATCAAGATTTATGCCTCGGCTTTAGACACGAACGCAATCCCTCTCGCACGAAATGCGTTTCTCCGTGTGCACTGCGGAATTGCACGAGCAGTCTTTCCGGGGGAAGCAGCAGGGATGGAGCTTGAGAATACTCAAGCGATCAAACAGAAGCTCCCGTGTTGAAATGAGGCAACAAAGTGATATCCACTCAGGGCTCAATCACATCCAACCCTAAAATGCGTTCGAATGTCAAATGTTTGCTGGGGGATCAAAAGAAGCGAAGCTCGATGACGAGTCCTGCAGATCGATGAAAAACGACAACACAAGAATTTTTATCCGGTCAGGCAGTAGCCAGCACGAAATCACAAAACAGGACGACTGCACAACCCAGCTCATATCCAAAATCAGACAGCAAATGGCACGCAGGTTGGAAGAGAAAATGCCAGCAGCGGTGTGCTGCAGAATCCTGAGGTTTTGAAGCACTCCACGAGCAAATGAGGACGGAAATCCTTTATGACAGCGACTATCTGCGGTGCATGCAGGCAGCAGCAGGGCCTGGAGGCATATTTAAATGCAACTGTTCTTTTAATACAGTTTGGGGCTCGAATGTCTCAAAGTAGCTGAATCAATCGCCATGTATCACTATGGCGCCCGTGGCGGTGTGAATCACCGAGCTGTGTGCGTAAGAATCGCACATCCTCAGTTGCAAGACTCTGTCCTTTCAACAGATGCAGTCGGTCTTGCAAAATCCCAAGGTTTCCTTGATTTGAAAATTGCATTCTTCAAAAACAGATCCATACGACAAATTCCAAACAGTTTTCCCCGAAATTCACCAGAAAAACATGAACTGGCCAAGGAGGAAAACTTTTTTCATCTGAAAGTTGAGATTGAAGCTTGTGTTGTTGAGAGGCTGGTGCCTGAAATTTACCATTCCGTTCATGCACCTTGTCAAATATGAGACCCAATCATGTTCGGTTTAATGAGGCGACGAAGGCTTTTCAAGTCACTCCCGATTCATTCCGAGCAGACATGACCTGCGAAATGTTAACATGTTCCACGAGGAGTACTTCCTGCTCCTTCCAGCCAACCTCAGTCTCCATTTTGGAATTTTGCACTTTGTTGTTGGCATTTGTCCACTGCATACACATACGAGCACTCTTTTTCATGTTTGCTTGCTCTGTCCAAGTCTTGACAAAAAGACACACAACAAATCAGGGAACACAATGTCCTGGGGAAAAAGTCACTCAAGTAATCAGTTCCAAAGCCAATTCGTTCGTGCAGAAGACCCAACTCGAAGCTGTCTCCTAATTTGTTCATTTCGACTTTAAAGGGTAAGAGCTTTTTCGTGTCAGGTCATCCTGAGCTGCATGCCTCGAGGAAATGACTTGATCTTCAGTTTAATGGTAGAAAGGCGCAAATCATAAATTTCCATCTGCAGAAGTTATTTGTTCCAGACAAGCAAGACAACATATGATTTGGGATTCAGTGAGAATTGTCCTTTCCGCCATATTTTTCAATGACGCTCTTCTGCACAAGGTCACCTCCAATTTTTTCGCAATACGTGTACACTGAACGTGCATATCCACAAAAAGACGGGTTTAACAGTTGTGTGTTTGACGAACGCTGCCACGAGCACTGTGCACATTTCTGTGCGTGCCACTTGCCATGAGGGATACTGTCCCCCCGTCCGCAGCAAAAGCACGTTCAACCTGCAGTACCGGCACTGTACTGTCATGACCCTTCAAAAGCTGCGACCAGAGCTTAGGATTTGAAAGACAAATTTTAGTGGGGATGAGTTTTCAGGGCCACTTTGAAATCCACGCTGACAAGTTGCTTCCCGTTCAACTGGGAGACTTTATCCCCTCTTGTCGCTCTTCGGCATAAATTTCCGCATCGAGGCCCAAACAGATGAATCTCCTTCCCCCAGAGCTGTATCAATGATAAAATGCCTTGAGAGGACAAGAGCTGCATTCAAAACTGTTTTGCCGTTCATATCCTCAGAAACACACTCAGTGTTGGCACGTACAGCTGAGTGAACCAAACAATTTAAAACTCAACCGAGCCAAGATGCACAGACATTTTCCAACAAACTTGGAAATTTTCAGTTGCATCCAACCGACGTGATTCTTGCATTTTGCACCTTTCATCGCGTCCATGACCACGCTTCAACGTCGTGGATCTGAGAGGACTGATTGGAAAAATCAAATCAGTTTTGAGGAATGGAGTGTGCCACTCCAATTGTGGAGAACTCGTGGTTGGACGGCCCTGGTGTCCTTTTGGGACTCCAGTCCATTACTTTTACTGATCTCACGAGAAGGATGGCTTGAACAGAAATGAAGTTGAATATTTCGCGCGTAGCCTGACTATTTTTACTTCAATCTAAATTCCCCCACAACAATTACATTGTGCCTCATGTTTGGGATCCTGAGGGAGCCTGGAGATCTCTTTCAAACAACAACGCAGCCATGTTCCAATTTAGTCTCCCTGATCACTGTATTCCCCTGGAACGCAGAGGTTCCTCCAAAGAACTTCTATCCACAAAAGCAAATTTTGCTGAGATCTGTGAAGCTGGAAGGGCCTCAAAGTTGTCGTGACCCGCTGGATGGTGGTTCCTCACAAGATTTTTCTCTTTTCTTCTTGACTGCGTAAATGAGCTAAAAGCTGCAGTCAAAATATTTCTTCGTTCACTTCTGACAAGAAAGGGAAAACAGCAAAGCCTGAAGCTTGCTGCAGAGCGAGACTCCAGAATTATGTTTCAGCGTTGCGTTTGATTGTTTTTGACGAATGCAACATGACAGGCTCTCTTGCCTCTCCGGAGTGTTTCCACCTCCCTCTTCATGGAGCCCAGGAATATGTCGGCATAATTGCTGCACGTCTTAAATCATTACAGCAACATTTCTCACTTTTCCTTAACAGAGCTTTCCCGAGAAAACAAGGTTGTCGCAAGGCTGGATTGTTGTTTGGAAAGAAAACTGTTGATTTTGTGTGATTTTTATGCTTGCGATCTGATTGGACGTTGGGTTGAACCTTTGATCGTACGCTCGCACGTTTGAAAGATTCTCCAGAGAAGTACCACAACATTCGTCGAACATGAGAATTTTGGCAAATGAGGTTTGTGAACACATCAAAACGTGCGTCACTCTTGTGTCCAGAGACCTATCACTGGCCACGTGATGACTTTCTGTCTGTTGTCTCTTCCGACTTCTGCCTGTTCGTTCAGAGTTGACCGGAACCCAATCAACTTCAGAGAAACACGCAGCGGAAGGTCCGTCGCCACGCACTACACATGTGTGTATGGAATACGGAATCGCCTCCCGTCACGATGTCACGCACAACCACAAATTGACGTTGGGTCATTCGAAGGTCTCTCTCTGTCTTGTGCAACTCCAGAGTGTCAGGCTCCCATATGTGTGAAACAGCAGTCATTTTGCGCTGTACAGGTTTAGAGAGCAGAGAACTACCAGTGAAATGAAACAAGAAGTGATTGGAATTTTTTCCGTGATGTCTGGCCTTGTCTTTTCACATTTACGTTCTCGACGGAAGTCAAACTCTCACCGAGTCATGAAACAGTCGAGTGGTGGTGAGTCCATCACTGACCTCACGGACGTGCTCTCACCTCAGCCTGTGCATTGCTCCGTGTTTTGGCATTTCGACGTCACAGTTGTGCGTCCTCCGACTTGTCGTCTTCATTGAAGGAGCAAAGACGTTTCCTTAAGGGGTCATCTTGAGTTTCAGCCGCAGGAAATGACTTCATTTTCAGTTGTTTGTTCCATCGTCCAGACGATGAGTTTTCATTTCCAGAAGCTGAAACAGGGACACGGAATGTGTTAAATGGAGATGAGGTTCTGGTCATGATTCACGGAACCTGAGCGTGTGGTCTCTGATTTTTGAACTTGTGCAAATGCTTGTGGGGATGATGAAACGTCAGACAAGGAAAGGAGGGTACGCTTTGCCAGGCGAAAAAATCTGCATCTCAGTTCAGGTCTACATCCGAAGGAACATGACAGGACATAAGTCTACATGATTGTGGAGTGAACCGGGAGGATCAGTGGGGAGGGTCCGTGCGACTTCACAGGCAAATTGCGACGTCTTGTAATTGATTGATGATCACAAACTAATTATCTGCGAGGAAATTGAAGCTTTGCATTGCATCACTGCGGCTCCTTGCCACAGCTTTGTGAGTAGTCCTCAGCTGCAAATCTTGAGTCCCACTCCAGGCTCCAGAGGTTTTCTTGGGTTCACTTGAGAAAATACGTTATTTCCCGTGGGCTTTTTCCCCGGGACAAGAAAACAACGCTTCACCTGCTGAAACAGAAACTGGCCAAATGAAGTTCGTCTGGTCAGACCAATACTCGCACAGCAATGCCATTTCACTCCTGTTTCTTGCTGCTTCTGCAGCTGAAAGTCTTTTTCATTTTCTTCGCCTTTGTGAAAGTCTTTTCAGCAGCAGACGAGAAAGTTCTGGGGAAAATGAGAAAGACTTGCGCGAACAAAGACAGCTTCTTCATTGCTGCAGAGCTTCAGCTTGAGCTCCAACCTCAACATGTCCTTTGTGAAAATCAGAGTGACCCAAAGATCAGATGCCCCCAGGTCGCAATTCCCTCACCTTGAGAGGTCACGCCACAAACCATGGCCCGTGCCCCTGAAGAAGCGGGCCCTTCCCGCAAGACGCACCAAATAAGCTCGCTCCATATTTTACTTTGGATGACTCAGAAACTAATAAGGCTGGGACTACGCCTGTTTGCAATAAAGTTTGGGGCAACTTGAAAGGTCAGAATTTACTCACGAAGCGGGCAACTCGCTGTGCGGGTTACCATAGTCCCACCGAGTGTGCCTCGACTCTCAGCGAAATCACACCACGCATTCCAGCTTTCACGCGCGTTTTTTTGCCATTCTTTTGCATTGAAAGGCACTCAAACCTCAAAACGCAAGCTGTCACCTCACACTTCAGTACTCAACGATTCCAGCTTCTGGAAAAAAAATTGAAAGGAGTGGCTCCAGTGTCGCCCGCATGTCAGCTCGGATGCACTCATGCCCATTGTCAGGGTGCATTGTTGCATCAGCGGGTCCATTGTTGCACAGGCTCCCCTTGTCATCGGGGATCAATGCACGTGAAGATGACAATGATGGCAATAAGTTTACTCATTAGCTTCTCACATTACTGGCTGACGAAGTACCAGGGGTTGCTCGCATATTTCACTCGGTGACCTCTCGCAACGAGAAATGGCATCTTCCCGTCGTTCTGGAAGGATAAGGATTTGAAGGAATCTGATGCTGATAAGGACAGCTTACTTGAATGAACAAAAACAAAAGTATTCCTGGTGAAAATAGACTTCAGAAAGGACACTTGCATAGTCATTCATCCATTTGGAATGTTGTACATTTTTCAATGATTTTGTTTTCATTTTCGATGAAGAATCATGTGTTCATGCGATCTACCAGTTGCTTCTAGTTCTCAGTTCTCGTGAGACCTTTGGTGGTCTAGTGGTTTCGTGAAGAAAGTGGTGTGGCCTGTCTGAACCAACGCATCTCTGCCAGCAAAATGCTTGCAATGCCCATGGCCGGCAAGGCAACCCAGGACCCACCGCAAACGGTATTTCTCATTTCCTGCCCACCGCCGCTGCTTATTGCCATTTACATATGTTTTCTTGGCTGCAACGTGTACCTTGCGTGGTGATATACTGATCTAGTGCCCGTATATCTCAATACAGAGGAGCAGCAAATGTCCACTTGGTGCTATTGATGTGCTGATAAAGACTAACTACCTGGATTAGCGCAGCTTACAAATACATCCCCGGACACCATAGATACCTGACCAAGATACAAATTAACTTACTTGAACCAAGGCAACGACTTAGTGGACGTATACATCACGGCGCTAAGGATATGGTCCTGACATTGCCTCGTTTGTCAAGAAGTCCCACAAGTGTTATTTGCTTGTGGATTTCTGCAGATTCTGGAATCTACAACTCTACCGTATACGGACGGCCTGAGCTGACTTGTGGATCAGCACACACCATTGTTGGGAACTTTAGCCTGGTTCTTCAGGGCTCTTCCGTCGTCTGGCCGAGTCAACACCTGATATCCAACACGTTTAGAAAACACTCTGCAGAGGGGCCCTGCGTTCCGTAGTCAAGGCGGAACATCGTGAAGACGATCGTTGTGTCGGAAGTTGTCAGCAGCCAAAACATTTTCAGTTCAAACCCTCCAAGGTTCAAGCTCAAATGTTGGTCGACAGGTGGATGACCAAACTAGATTGCAAACACACCGAAGAATACGTGTGCATGTTTGCTTGAAAAATGTTCAGCCGAGGTATCAACGAAAAATGTGTCCGCATCACCAGATGTGACACTTAATTTTAAACCTGATCCTGACTCATGCGAGAATCCCATTTATATTTAATGCTCAACTAACAACTGTGCAGCAAAGCAGCCATAAAGTTTTACTAATGGTCCATTATCTTACATTTACTCTACCTAATGGTCACATTGTTTTTGGGGTCTTCCCTGCAATACTCAGGGACATGTCTTTTGAATAATGGAAAGAATATCTCAATGGTCGCACCCGTGCGTCTGCTCGTTTCCATGTTTCCCCACAAAAGTGCGTCATGGCCACATGCGCGACCTTCAGTTGAAACCACAGAAATTAAACCCGCGATTTCAGCAGCTGTCCGCGTCCCTTTGTCACCAAGACAACAAGTGTGAGACAATTGTGAAATTCCGGCGTTGTCAGAAAAATGATAAAATTCTGCCCAAAGGTAAAGATTTCCGTGGCCGTAAAGACGTGTTCTTTTTGTGGTGAAATCTTGAAACCTGCGAAAACTTAGCATTTTTGGCTTTCGCTTTTTGCTTTTCTTATTTTCATAGTGCCTTTCCTCCGGAGAATTCTGCAGAACTCAAAAATAGCTCCATGGAGCTCTCGGTGATTTGAGGAAATTTCACTTGCTCTGATTTGGCTTGCTCTGATTTGGCTTGCTCTGATTTGGCTCACTCTGATTTGGCTCGCTTTTTTTTGTCAAAATTCTTACTTT
>JAAUXT010108908.1_pt1 | contig 14311 bp, 11 predicted proteins | sample 7278171 | NCBI WGS metagenome assembly JAAUXT01 (sample SAMN14350112, study PRJNA611818) | marine sediment metagenome | isolation source: surface marine sediment (1.8m) | place: French Polynesia: Moorea | collected 2018-08 | reverse complement strand
TGCTTGTTGTGTTGGTCTTGGCGGTTGCCGTGATCGAGATCCCGATCCAAACACTCTCTACCGGCACTGTGGTGCGACCCGTTCTTGGGTGGGGGGGTGGGGGGGGGGGGGCGGGGGCCCCCCCCCCACGTGTCATAGTCTCAAAGGGCTGTCATAGCTGCGGAGAACACACGAGGTGCTTCTCCCACAATTCAGAGCCAAGAAAGTTGTGAATATCTTGTTTTTCTCTTCAGAACACTTTCTGCATTTTGTCTGCCTGCGTCTATTCCCTGCCGAGTGTCTTTTCCCCGTGCCTCTCTGGTGCTCACATGCTGCCTTGTGTTGTGCCTTCGTATGCATATGTTTGCATTTTGACACGTAGCCCTGACCAGACTTTCTGCGCTGTGGTTCCCCGTACAATACTGTGCCCAATTCTCTGGTTCCGTTTCCCTCGCAGTGGCTTGAGCATATCAATCTGTGATGTTTCTTGCCCACCTACCCGAGAGACTACCAGCTTTTTGATGCAATAGAGCTGCTTGATTCAGACAAATTGTTGTCCGCCGCGCTGCGCGGTCACTGGGGACGCCTATTGACACTGTGATTAGCATCCATAACTGAGTGTCTGCTTTTACTCGTGCGCCGCCCTCCTCCTTGGTGCCGCGTCGCACTCTGAAACTGGGCCCAGTTCGGTTTGCGAGACTGCGACGTTGGCCAACGATCGACCCGAAGCCAGACGCTGAGGACCTGACGCACGTCTTGAGTGGACCTCGCCCAGCGAATCAAAGAGACTTGTGTATTTGGCACCACGAGAACAACCAGCATGCTTGCAGAAACGTGCAGTGACCATCTTCACTGCATCTTTTTCTACAGCGCCCTTTTGGGACTGACTGACTGATTGATAAGGGAGAGAAAAGAAGCAATCTCTCTTGTGCATCAAACACCACAGGATGTGGCATACATATTTAATCCCTCACCATAGATCCGTGCAAACTCCAAACTCCTCTTTACCGAACCACAGTGGGCTCAACATGGTGGAACGAGACTCAGATTCGCTCTGCTCACAGCAAACTCGATCTGGAAGGGAGCGCGGTGCTACTGCAATAGAAAAGTCTGGAATGTCTCTGCAAGCGAGGGGCAAAAACCGAAGTTCCGTGACAATAAATCAACAACGTCGTGAACAATCGAAAACTGGTTCCAGCCATGAAGTAATATGGAAATCTTTTTCCCAAACTCAAGAGTTCTGAGAGGAACCTCGAGAAAGCAAATGGAACGATGCGATACATTTGATTGCTTCTCACTTATTGTTCAGTAATACAGCAATAAATGTCTCCGCATAAAATATTAAACAGCACATCACATCAGAAATTTGCGTCTGCTTCCAAATGCATAACATGTCAAAACTAATTGCTGGAAGAGTCTTTGAAGAGACAGGACTTTCTTGGGAGTGAAGAAAACAAAAGCAATGTCTAAACACTGAAGAGGAAGTAGGAAAAGGAAGTGATGCCAAAACAGTCAAGTGTTCCCTCTGTTATTTTTTTGCAAAGGAATATGCACAGACAATGTACCCGTCAGCCAGAAAGAGCAAGAAAGAAGAGACCCCCCTCCAATTGACTTGTTTTGCAAAAGATCCGGAGACACTTGCGGCTGCAATTGTTCAGAGTGAAGGCATCACTGAAGTCACGATTTGGCCGCCACCGCAAAAGTGAGACCTTCACAAGAATTTTGAACCCTCAAACCGCTGAATCCGATGCACCTCGTCCCACTGGACCAACAGACCCTGATCTCGTCTTCCTGGAACGAAGGTCATCGTGATCCGTCGATCTCAACTAGCAGTTTCACTCAAATCTCTCAGATTTGAAGGTTGGTGGTCACCCTAAATTGTGGACGTTGGTGGTTTGTGTTTAGCGGATGCTACACGGCCTTTTCTTTTGTGCATGAATATGTTGTCTTCAACTTTGTTGAGAACATCTCGGATTCTATTCTCACATTGTGAGAGTGCTGCCGGTCGTTGATGGAAGCCGTTCACGGAAGGAAAGAAAGCTTTTGTCGTATCTGTGATTTTTGTGACTTTTGCCCCAGCACAACGAACTCTCAATCTGCATTCTTCGAATTCTGTTTGCAGGACCGTCTCACGGGACGGGGGTGCTGTGCTCGGACCGTCGCCCACAGTTCCCCCGCCGATCACTCACCCTCCGCCGCGGGACTTCGCAGCTCCGCCCGCGGGGCCGCTGCGTTGTGGCCTCCGGGAGCGTTGTGAGCGTCTCAACTTCGAATTCTTCTCTGTATCCAGTCACACCTCTGCAGACTGAGCGCATCTTCGAGACCCGAGTTCATGAAAACCTGACGATGGATGCAAGAACTCCCTTTCTCGACATTTGGGATTGTGCTCGTGAAACAAGAGTCGACCTCTGAAAATCAAAGCTACGAAAGTCAAGAAGACATTGGAGTGGGCTCTTGATGATCTTTGCGATGTTGCATCAGGTTCGGGGCACATTGGATACATCGTACATACATGTTCTCCCACAGTCCAAAAAATTCCGAGTCCCAAGGCCACGTGGGGCCATTTGACGTTGAACTCGCTCCAACTCCTTCGTTGTCAGGTGAAATTGACTCTCTGCACCAACATTGCTATTTGCACAGAGGAAATGTGGCTATGTACTTCCTTCTTTTTGGATACACAAATCAACTAATAATCTGGGTGTTGCGAGGTTCATGCGAGGGACCCTTCTTCGTCGTCCGGTTGAGTGGAAAGACTGAAACTCGATGTTCGAAAATCATAGTTTTGTGTTGGCTGCACCAATCAAACGCAACCTGTTCCTTGACTATTTCGTCTGCGCTGCCTGTTGAAAACAGCATCTGACATCGCTTCCTCGGAGTTAGCTGATTTGCCGCTGCACACCATCAAGTTTCCTTCGGAGACCCGTCTCACTCACAGAGACCCGCATCACGGCCTCGATTAATAACAGCCTCTGCCTGAGGGACGCAGATAGCGCGTAAAAAAGTCCCCCGAGTGGCGATCGAAACCTCAGTTCATTTAAAACATCACCTGCTCCCCTTCAGCCCGCTGTATCCACAGCAGAGACAAGGAAAAAAGAAGCGGTGGTGGTGAAGGCAGCGGCGGAACGAGGCGCCGGTGGATCCAGAGCTCTCGAACCAACCCCCGCGGCTGGACAACATCCCTGACCAGCTTGTGCACACAATCCCGATCCGACAAGAGAACAGATGTGCGGGCCACGTCTGAATAAATGTGGATGTGTTGTTGTTGTGGGTAATTAGTGAAGTGATCATGGTCATCAGAAAAGTTATCGAGGCATCATAAACGTTGCGAAAGTCCACAATGCCACAGAACGTTTTCGAATCGGAAGTCATGAGCAGGAACACCCTCTGAACCTGGGTACAATGCAAACTCTCCGCTTTTTGTCTCGTCTGCCTTTCCAACAACTCAACACAGATCACGAGACATTCTTCTCAAACCCACGTGTTCTTGAAGCCACAAAATTCATTTGAACAAATCTGCCAGAAACAGATCGAAATTCCGTCTGCCAGCAACACGGGACTCTTTTGTGCTTTTCTGATTCCGCTCCCGGAAAAGGAATAAGGATCCGGTGGCTCTGTGTTGGGCCGTGTTGGTCGATACTTTGGTGCAGAGTCTGGCAAATATCACGCAGAGCTGTGCAAGACTGTCAGTTTTGCTTTGGTTTTCCTAATTACACGGCCAAAAGTGGAACTGATCCGGGGGTTAGAAGACATGTGCAAAATGAAGCGCAGCAGAGCAATAACGGACGGTAAACGACAAGTTTGAGGAGCGGAGGACGGTGATGCTTGAAAAAGTGTTTTTCTGAGTTCAAGTTGAGATAAAGGCGAAAGAAAGTTCGCTTGGCTTGTGAGAGCAGCAGTTCGTCAAATGCGCAGGGGGCTGACTCGTCCCACAAGCCTGCGATTCTGGGTTTATCCGCTGCTGAGTTGCTCGGATCGAACGTCTGTGAAGCCACGATTGCCGAAAAAGAACCAAGTGTTGGGCGTCAGTTAAATTTGATGCCCGTGTGTCACAATTTTGACGCCAGCGTCAAACAATCTGCCTATGTGTATTCATTTGTATGACGCGTCTCACCCTCTCTCCAAACTTTTCTTGAAGCTATTCTGACTTACTTTCTGCTTTACGAACGGACAATTGAAGCTGGTGCGACAGTACGTCAAGTACGTGTCCTCACCTCCGAACTTGGTTGGGGGCTTCAAACTGACCATATTTTCTTTTGTGAATTTCTTTTGAAACCGAAGGATCATAAGTACAACAATGGTCGACCAATGGAGAGAGTTGGCAGTGTAAATCACAAGTATGCACGCTTGTGACACACCACACGCGGACACAAAACAACAATCATTGAAACGAAGGAACAAGAACGCCTTCACAGCAAGGACATGCAGCCAGTCTGTTCAGGTCAGATTGGAGCTGGCCTGCAAAGGAGAACATCAAAAATAGAAAGAACGAAAAGACCTCAAGCGGGGTTTGAAGTAAGGACCACTTGATGGAAAGGCGAATACACCAAACCACTGGCCGAAAGCGCCAAAGCCATAACACGCCGAATTCTGAGATTTGGCGGAAGTTCAAAAGTTTGTCACAAAAGGGTGTCCAACCGTTGTGTTTTCTTTGGTCGAAGTCACAACATGGCGCCTGGATGTTTCGCAGCGGTGGATGGAGCTGTGCGTCGGAGACAGGTTCCGACCCCTGTGGGGACGGAGCGGACCGCGGGCGCCAAATCCCGCGCTTAGTCGCGCCTCGGGCTATCAGCGCCGCCCGATAATTGCGCTGTGTATTGGGCGTTGAGGCCGGGGAGACGCGGCGCCATGACGCCGGCTTTGGCGCTCAACCGGTCCGTGTTCGATGTCAGATGTACTCGTACAGCCGTGACCGCGAGGTCAAAGTACGAAAGTTGTGGGGAAAGTTTGAAAAGCGACATGCGATTCATCGTTGGCTTGAATGTCAAGACACTGTTTTCTCAGAACCTTCAATGTTTCATGTCTGATCACAAGAGAATAAAAGAACAAGAAGTACAGACTAGAAGACTGTCTAACAAGTACATTGTAAGTATTCTTGCCAAGAATCAAGGGAAACTGCAGCCTTGGTTCGACGGAGCATCTTGTGAAGTTCCCGGGTTCCTCTGCCAAGGGCTCGTTAAGTCGGTGCGCAGCCGCGGCGGATCAGGGCTGAACACCACCTGAACGATTTTCACATCAGACCTTTCCAAAAACCCGCCCACCATGATGGGATGAAACGACAGAAGCCTGAAAGGCTTGAAATAGAGTGCAGTATCTGATCCGCGGACGTTCTGGTCTTCTGGAACCCTGACATCAGGCGAGTCCAGCTTGTTCGTCCAGACCTCACTGATTTACGGTGCTCATCGGCTGTGATTCCATTTTGATCAATCACATTAACGTAAGCCTCAATCAACGTGAAAACACCTCTCAACGTTCTGATTAAAACTACCAAGACTCGTGGATTTGGAAACAAGGTTTGAACTGCCTACCTGAAATTGGGCAATTTTCTGCTTGGAGAAAGAGACTCTGCTCTCATAGAGTTTGCTTTGTTGTTTTCGGATTTGCTTCTCTTGGAACGCTTCTTTTCAGAACACCCGTCCTGAACGAATACGGAACAGACGCATGCACATGGGACAGGTCTTTCATTGTTCTTGAAGTTTGTTTGAATAGTTTCAGTGTTGCTATGATTAGGTTAACACACGAGGAAAGTACTGTTCTCTCCTCAGAACAACTCGAGGTAGCCCCGAGAATTATTCTGAGCAGAGAACAGTAGTCTCCGAGTGCGTTGACTGTTGTAGCTCACAGGTGATGGTCGCTGTCTCAAATCTGACACACTTAAAGCAGGTCAAATGTTGTGTCAAATGCTGTGGTGGGTTTTTACTCATGGGCACCGGTCCTCACAACCGGATGTTTCTGTCCTTGGTTTGTCAGTCTGTTCAGTGTGTTCAGTGCATGAAGACGTATTTTCTGTGGTGTTTGACTCTGTGTGTGTGCAATGGAGTCATCAGTTTTTGACTTGAATTTTGCTGACGGTGATGAGAGTGACGACTTTGAGGATGAGGAGCATTCTGTTTGTGAGGCAAATGTCAGTCTTGATTTGGAAACCGGTGTCGACAGTGAGGAGATTGGATTTACGGATGAAGCCGTGTGCAACACGAGTCTCTGCGAGATCTACTTCGACGACAGGTAGGTGCATTTTTCCCAGGGAGGGTCTGTGTCCGATTTCAGGTTTCCTGTGAGGGGTATTGGTGACTCAAAATTGACTGCTTGTTGCAGTGAGGTGCTCGGGACATCCACACAAGCCCAACCTGGAGACAACTCTGGTATCGCATTTGACCCAGACGAGTTTGAGTGCTCTTCTACCCAGGCTCCTCCAGATCCACCTCCAGAAGTGGATGAAGGTCGTTTCAAGTCTCGTGTCGACACAGAGATGTTGGTCGCTATGGGCAGGAAGCATTTCACCGACAATACTGAGTGGAAGGTCAACTGGGCTGCTCAAATGTACCGCGACTGGAGGAACTTTAGGTTGATGAATGGTTGCACAGATCTGCGTGTTGTGTCTGCTGATATCGATTCTCTGTCCAAGTTGGACAAAGTGAGCTTGTCCTACTCCTTGTCTAACTTCATCATGGAGGTCAGAAAGCACGACGGCACTGACTTTCCAGGCCAAACATTGTATCAGATAGTCATCTGCTTACAGTTCTTTCTTGAGACGCAAGGGTTCGAATGGAAGCTTGTTGATGATCCTGTCTTCATTAGGTTTAAAAACACTCTTGACAATGTGATGAAAGAGCGTGCCAAAGCTGGTCTCAGACACCCTGTCTCTGCCACGCCCATCTCACTAACTGATGAAGACAAAATGTGGAATGAAGGTGTGCTGGGCAAAGATGATCCAACCACTCTCAGGGACACTTTGGTATTTCTCCTTGGACTGAACTTTGCTTTGAGGGGGGGGCGCCAAACAGCGCAACTTGCGCAGACCAGGGTTCAATCCACAGATCAGCATTTGCACAGACGCCTATGGTATCAAATACTTACAGTACAGGGAAGATCCTCATTCCAAAACCAATCAGGGAGGCCTGTCGAGTCGAAGGAGTCAGCCCAAAGAAGCAAAAGTTTATGGGTCAGATGACCCTCTGCACAATGTTGTCTGGTTGTACGACAAGTACATCAACCTTTTGCCTGCAAATGGCAAACACCCGTCTTTGTACAAATACGCTCTGAAGAAGCCAAAACCAAATGTTTGGTACTCAGATGCTCAGCTGGGCGTCAACACTCTCCAAAAAATTGTGAAAAATCTCTGTACTCGCATAGGGATCGAGGGGGAGAAATTCTGCAACCACAGCCTGTGGGCGAGTTGTGCTACCCGAATGTATCAGGTGGGCATGGAGGAGCAAGTTATCCAACAGTTCACGGGTCATGCCTCCGAGGTAGTGCGCAAATACAAGAAAACTGATGACAATTTGCTCAAACAGGCCAACAAGACACTGGCTGGAACAGATTTTGGGAAACCGGTCAAACATCCTGTCAGTGCAACTGTGTCGAAGGCCCCTGATTTGGAAGAGCATGATGTCAAAAAGGTCAAGTTTGAGCCTGCGTGCTCACTGCCGCACTCGAAGGTAGCAACCAAACATGTCTGTCAGTTCTATGAGAACTCTGAGTGCAAAGACATGTGTTGTGTCCTCCATCAACTTGACGAAAAGATCGACCAGAAGAAGCTCAAAAAGTTGAAATTGTCCCTAAAGTACTCCAAGGGCAAAAAAGACTGACTCTGCTGCACTTGTCTCTTTGGTTATTTCATTCAGTTCAGTTCCATGCAGGCTTTGGTTTGAGTGTTACATGTTCCATGTTTGCATGTTCTCATGTTGGCAATAAATGGTCTGACTAGTTGGTTGACCATTAGCAAGAGTAGAGACTTGTCGGAGTTGTTATCCGGTCAGAACAACTGCAATTAACCACACAGATTTGAGATAGCGACCACCGCCTGTGAGCTACTTCAGGAAGACATCTCCGTCTGATGACAGAGTCCCCTTCGTCATTTGCACGTTTGGGTTGATCACACAAAGTGAAAGCACGCAAAGAGTCGAGCAAGCACGGATCACAGGGCCATGCCCACTGTCATCTTCCGGACCGTTCGTGGCTCGTCCCTTGGTTGCGACCTTCTTCACATTCACAGTCAGATCACACATGCACAGCCCTCAACGAAAAAGATATGCCACCAAAAATCCTCTCATCCCTCCCTGCTGTCCGCAGACACCTGACAGCCCCATCCATCTGGTCGCGATTGCGGACTGTTTGGTATGGGCATCAGAGTACTTTGATCCTGGCGCGCGGCCCCCGGGCCCACCGCCGTGGCCCGTATTTATGTGGATCTGGGACTCGCGGGCTCCTCCGAGGGGCTGAGAAACGATTGATTTCGCTCCACCAACAGGAAACGTGCGTGTGGTGGGGGAATTGTGTGTGGTTCGTTACAACATGTTATTTTGCGTTGACTCCTTGCTCAGCGTTACCCGACAACTGATGAAAGATCAAACACATCGGCTTTCTTTTCAATTCCCCAGACATCCTCGTTGCGCTAATTTTTATTGTTCTTTTTGTTGTTTTTTGTTCAAGCGTCTGGGAATTTATTCAGGTATTTTGGGGACATCGTTCGAACACTGAAAAGAACGCGATCTCGTTGTGCTTGAACAATGTCAGAGAATGATCAACGACCAGTGACCTGTGAAGGTTGACCAGATCAGGACATCTTCAACTTCTATTTTCACTTGAACATTTGTTTTTCGCATTGTGTGATGCTGGATCAATTTTTTCTTGTCTCCTCAATGCTGTGTTTACTGTAGTAAAGAGCTTTTTCTCACAGTTTTTCATTCTCCTCACATTGAACAAACATTTCAAGGGAAAGGGAGAAATATTGAATCACACAAACACGTGTCGTGATCAAATGTTGACAGAAAAAGACAAATATTTTTCCCAACAAAGGTGAAAAATTCCAAGCAATACGTTTGTTCGGGTTTTGTCTTCAATTATTCAGGGAGAATCGGCGGTGGCATGAGGCCTGACGATCAACCCTGTGAACTTGCAAACCCGTATCAAAAGAGTGCGTCCTGCGCAGGTGTCAGAACACATACGTGGTTCCGCCACGAATTTCCCATTTCTCAGTTTTCACAAACGTGATTAGACCCACCACACCACCTGGTGGGGCTGCATTCACCACACCAACTGTTTTGTTGACTTTAGACAAAAAGAATTGGTTTGCTTCTTCAAAGACAGACCTCGCACGTCACTACAAACTGCCGACCAGAGCAAGTTCTTTTGTTCTATTTGTGTTTTCGCCTGAGAGGTGCAGTGGTTCCCTGCAGCGTCCACATCAACAGACGCAACTTTGCTTGACGAACGGTCGTTTCGGGATGCTTTCGTCCAGCTGGGTCAAAGTTACCAAATGTGACATGGTCATCAGTCAACAAATTTGGAATCTACACTTCATCAAAAGTAGGTCACCCAGAATCGAGCTCTAAGTCCGTAAACAACGCATTAGTTCGCCATACCCTTCACATCTTGCTTTTGTCACTGAAATCAAACCCTGCGCAGGCGGCGCTGGTTCATTCAGCGTTATCAGATTTTCTCTGAGAGCGTTTCGTGTTATTGGTCACATGTGGTTGTTGTAAGCAAGACTGATGGCCCCCTCGCTGGCCACCGGCTCCCGGGCTGACCATACATGGGGTTGCGCTTGACCAGAATCAAAGCCGGCACGGAGAGAGAATTGCTTCTCACTTGGCTGCACAAAGACCCAACTCTGGAGCCTCCCAACACCCGAGTCAGTCTGTTCAGCTGAGGACTTTCTTCCAGACCTGGTACCGACCAAGCCGACGAAGACAAGAAGCACACCAAAACAGAAACGACCTCGTTTCACCTTCGCTTGTCAGAGTTTCTGTCTTTGACTCACCCTTTTTGGTGTACCTGTAAATATCTCTCCCTGCAGGCGAACGTGCATAAAACGCTCGTCTCAGGTGTTTTTGTCAAAGTTTTCGCGATCACTGATCTTGAAGGGAAAAAAGTCGTGAAAGTTCTTTTGAAGTGTGAATCTGATACTTTCAGGAAGTTTGGTTCATGCCGGTTTCTCGAAGGTTTTTGCATTCCTTATTCGCACAGCACGAGCTGTGTGGAAATTGATTTCGACGAACCCCAGGGAAAAAGAGAAGTACAACACAATACGCCCAACAATTCAGGTGATCAAGCAGTTCACCAGATGAATGCATGCCCAGCAGACAAGTGACTCGAAATATTGTGGCAAGTCTGTGTCATAACTCAAACCAACAGTCTGGATTTTCTGTCGCCGAAAAAGAAGTTTGTTTTCCGGGTTGCACTCCTTCTGTGAAAAGCAAACTTTTCTTGTTTTAATTTGAGGTTGGGTTCCATTTCTGCACTCTGCGCAGCATCTGAGCAGATTCTTTTATTCTGGAGGTTGAAATAGCTCCACTTCACAACACCCACTGCAACACACACACGCACACTCACACAAAGAAACAAAAACGGTCGTGGATTCCATTGATCTGGGAAAACAGAGAAAGAGTGTGCACACTTGCCGAGAGAAGAGAGGTTGAAGGAATGTCTCTTTTCCCCTGCGGAGTGTGCTTGTTTTGTTCCGCACACAGGAGGGAGACAGGTATCGCGGGATACGGCACAAACACCAGGCGCGATCAATGGAATGCGAAGCGCTTTTGTAACCTGAGCAGATTGAGTTATTCTCCTCCACATCGATTGTTCTTTATCTTCTCCTGCAGATGCACAACACAGAAACTGGTGAAGATACAACAAAGTTTTGCGCAAAAAAGAGGAGCACTTTTCGCAACTGAGCAAAAGTTTTCTCTTCGGTAGCTTTTCAGTCGAAGTTACACAAGATGGTTTCGTGTTTGATTGCTTCGTGTCTTCATCAACATTGGAACCTCCATAATTGCCCTCATTTTTAAACCAAAAACACCTTCAGACGGTTGATCCGGATCGACCTCAGTGTGAATCGAGTTTCACCGCCTCCTGTCAGAGGCAGAAGGACGCCGCCAGTCGGGAACAACCGCAGAATTGAGAACTGAGCACGGCGAACTGTTTGAGATTGTGTGACGGCGAAGGACCCGGGACTCCGGGTGTCATCTTGATGTTCACATTCCGTCTGCGTGGACGACTTTCCTGACACAAACCCACAGAACTCCGTGCTGCAGGTGACATGTCGCCTTTCGCTCCGCCAGGTCCTGAGATTAAAAAGTCATCTTTGCGATCTTTCCTTTTTTACAACTTGCGCCGACAACGACCTTGAGCATTTTCTTGTGAGTTTGATCTCAAGGCAAACTTGACGTGCACTGAACAACAGTTCGTTTCCCAGGTTTTATGGAGAACTGACTTTCCGCAGGCACATCTGAGTGGAGTGTTCATCGTCGGTGGCCAAAAAGTTCGGCAAAGAAACCGACGCCAGTTGCACGGATGTTGTTTTCTCCCTGTGTTCAAGAGGCCACACTTCGTCCACCGTTTGTGACATTTTGTCCACTGTGTGGATTCGTTCAAAGGATCCAGAAACAACAACAACTTGCTCTTTTCTTCATTGCTCAGTGTGCGTGCAGATATGCCCTTCCCAATTCAAGACAATAAGTTTCGCAGCATCCATGCAATTTGCAGAGCACAGGAAAAAACGAATACGAAAAAAATACATACACGAAAAAACACCCAGAGTTTCTCGCCAGGACTCAATGTTGTGGAATCGTGTGAAAAGCACAAATGTCGTTCAGGTGTAAGCGTTGCCATTGCTTGCAGGGCGGATGGTTGGACAAACATGGAATGTTCAGCACTCGTAAACAACCCCGTTGTGTGGGTTCCAGTTTGAAAGAAAGGTGGCACAACAAAAAAAGTCGTTTGGAAAAAACCTTTGTTCAGCTGCAGCTAATCTCTCTTCTCATGTCAAGATTGGGAATTTGGGTCAATTGTAAGTTGTTGTGTTTGCAATTTTCATGTTGTCAGGTTGATCGTAGAGGCACCACGGTTCTGGAACTCAAAAGCTTTTCCGCACAAGAAATGATCTCTGCTCCGAGGAACTAAAGCTGCGTGATATATTTTCGCATTGGCAGGTGACGAAACAAAACAGTGTCTGTCACAGACATTGCCTCCCTTGTGTGGCTGTGTTCCCGTGACACCGAGGTCTGCTCGGTGTTTCAGATTTTCCCCCGAAGGTTCAATCTGAAACAGTGCAATACTTTGTCTGGAACAAAAACCTGATTTCCTTCTGATTCATCACACAGAACAATAGTTTCTTGCTGAAAACCTGGCAACAAGGGCAGCAATCACTGACGGAAATGGAGTTTCCGAGGTACACTTTGAAGCAGTTTCTTTTCGAGATTGTGCAAAGGCAGCGCGACATAGATCGAGTCTTAGCCTGCAGGGTTTCCACAGACTCAACTCTTTGACGGAGACTGATACCTTCCGCTGAGAACTACTGTGTAATCCTTGCCGTTGACGTACCTGTGACTGAGCAAGTTTCCCGTTTGAAGTGCAAGAGCCAATTTCACACTGATACCACTGTCATGTTGGGTTTTATTCCTGTTTGAAGTCTTCGAACCTGATTCTATCTGAGGAAATTCAGAATTCAAAATTTTTAGTTTGGAGGGATTTCAGGTGCACAGGTCTGTGTGTTGGTGCAAACTCAGTGTCATCTGGGTCACACTCACGTCTTCACTGAGGCCTTGAAACAATCAACTCAAAAAAAATTGGCAGGACGAGGGGAACCAAGAACACCGACCCACAGACCTTTCGGGGAAAATACCCCGTTGCCTTTTCCTTCTTGCGCGTTCAGTTTGGTCAAACCTCAAAATCGTTCCCCATGAAGTTGGGTCTCTTGACTTCATCCAAAATCCCTCATGGGAGAAGTAAACTACGATCACAGCATTTTCTTACACAAAAGGACAAGCATAAGGGTGTCGTTGACAGATTTACTTTCCACAGAATGTACCGCAAAACGCCCAGGATCCCTTCCATATCACACACGTGGTTTTGCATATATTTTTCTTTTCGGGGGCTGCGAACCCGCAGTTTGCTCGTCGCTGCCCCACCCAGCCGTCCCTCTCCGCACCTCCACCCTCGGCACACCGCCCCGGGAACGTCGTGCTCGATTCGCTGGCTTCATTTCTCGCCGCCGCGCGTTCTGACAGAGGCCGCATTACCATGTGACACCCGCACTCATCCCGTCCCGTCCCATCTCGTCCCCGCCCAAGAATCAGCGTAAGAGATGGAAACGAAACGAATTTATTCAATGTTCACTGCAGCATCTGGATTTATGCTCGTTTGTTTCCTCGTCTCAGACATTTTTCTTCTTTCTGAACCACTTGGGTGAAGAAGTTTGTGTGATTCCCATGCACTGTTGCGCAAAACCGATTCAGGAGGCAGTTCCACGGAACTCTTGAGCTCAGTTCCAAATGCGTCGTAACAGAGGTGACTGCAACATGGCACAGAAAGAAGAATGGAAGCTACAGACGACGGAAGCTTTGGAGGTTTCGAGACGGAAGCTTTGCGGTTCTTCGGCAGCTGTAGAACACAGCGTCGTGCGGCTTTACGTCACAATGCGCAAGATTTGTGGAACAGGTGCGCACCCCAGATAACACGTCAGCACCATGAAGGGGCGCGACAAAAGTCCTTTTGTAGACTGTTGCAACCAGAAACACAATCCAGCAAAAAACTGTCACGAATTTTTGGTTGGAAACAGTGACGCACATTTCAAACTAAGTCATGTGAGCTTGGCAAAAACATTTGTGCCAAATGAAAGCATTTCATTCTCAATAGGACATCAAGATTGAGACATGTGCCATGTCAGATCTTCGTCATTGAGGTTCAACCTTGTGATGTCACTTCGTGTCACCTTTTGTGTGGAGCATTTTTCGAACTCGAACAACGGAAAGTTTACGTGGATAGTGAGATGTTCTCGCTACCTACCGGTACCAACCCGTTCCTTGACAGACCAATGCAATTGCTGAATTTGGAATCGCCGAAATTCATCAAAGTCAGAGGATGAGCACTCAGAGTAGATCTCACAATTAAGAACACCTTCATCTGCGCGGGGCTACGCAAGGGCCACACACATCATCGCAGATCACCACCGCACATTCCTGTGAAATTTGATTGGAAATGCATGATACAGCACTGAGCACTGATGATGAACAGAAAGACTTTGAAGTTTTGGGTCCTTTATTTTCATGGAAAGCACCAACTGTGTGGACAGACTACACAGCTAGTGCTTGACAATTCAGGACCCAAAACTTCAAAG
>JAAUXT010082773.1_pt1 | contig 14311 bp, 13 predicted proteins | sample 7278171 | NCBI WGS metagenome assembly JAAUXT01 (sample SAMN14350112, study PRJNA611818) | marine sediment metagenome | isolation source: surface marine sediment (1.8m) | place: French Polynesia: Moorea | collected 2018-08 | reverse complement strand
CACAGCTCTCGGCTCCCACCTCCAGCGGGCCCCCCCCGCCGCCCCCCCGGCCCCCGCCCCCCCCGCGGGGGGGGGCGGGCGGCCGGCCGCGCCCCCCCCCCCCCGCCCCCCCGCCGGCGCCCGCCCCCCCCCCGCCCCCCGGCCCGGGCCCCCCCCAAAGAATCGAACACAAGGGACCCAGATGAACCAGCTGCAACGGATACAACACAATGTTCTCGAAACTCGCATTTGCATTGGCGGTCAAAATATTTTTACCACAAGAAAAAGGATCAACCAATAGATGGTCTATAATATTCACAAATTGGATTTTTTTGCTCGTGTTTGGAGGGTCTGCACAGGCGAGACGCCCTGTGCAGATCTCTCATCCCTCACAGGGCCTTTAGTCTCGAATCAGTCTCATCTCACTGCGCTGTGTCGCTCGCTACCCAACGACATTCCTCTCTGGTGCGCACGCACCGTGAAAATTGTTCTTCAACGAGCGCATCGTAAAGTTGTGCGCGGTCGCAACGAGTGACCCGAAAATCTGCAAACCGTGCACAGAATGTTTTCTACCTCACAGTGTCACCCACATACAGAGCAGTCAAAACAACGTGATAGGAGCATCAATGAATGTTGCGGTCTTAAGGCCTTTTCACGTTGGTGGCGGCGTCAGGGTTTTTTTTGGCGTCAACTGCAACTTTTGTGATGTTGACTGCAGGTTTATTTTCACATTGGGATGACTGCACAAATTTGTAGTCATGACTTTGCTGCAGTAACTGCAACTTTGCAGTTGACATCATGAATTGATACATGGTATTTCAATGAGTTTTTCACTGCAATGACTGCAACTTTGCAGTTGATGTCAAAAAACGGTTTGGACTGATTTTTACTGACTTCAAAATTGACATGGACTTCACCTTTGCAGTGGACGTCACCCAATGTGAAAACCCCTTCACACATGCGAGGGGATTTTTCTGCCTTTCGCGACGTGATCAAATGTCGGGAAGGCCTCATGACTTGGATTCCCTCTCGTAGATCCCCTGATTCTGCATTGTTTTGTTGTTCAATAATTCCATCGTCCGCACAGCACTGGGCCGGTTCACACCAGACGCGTCACGCAATGCTTTCTTCGACACGACGCAGCACTTTAAGTTGTGACTTTCACCGGACGCGAAGACTGACGTGTGCAGTGTGAACCAGCGTTTTGCGTGTGCGCAGGGGCGGACCCCAGGACCTGGACCACACCATGACTGTGGGTCCGCAGGCGGGCCGAACCTCGCTGAAGGTTCCCAGCAATCCGTTCGGGCTGGATCGCACATTTCATTAAGTTTTCATTGGAAATAGGAAAGGCAAGGCTTGATCCAGCGGGTGATAATACCATGGCGTCTAGGAATATTTCCCCTTTGACCCAAATTCATTTGTCCAGGTTCTTGCAAAGTGGAAGATGGAAGTTTGTCACCCCATTGACTGAATCACGGAGTCCCCCTTGTGAGAGGCTCAAGCCGCGGCCACGCAGGCCACCCGTATATTTTTGACGCGCGTCAAAATAAACGCTTCAAAAACGATTCCGCGTGTGTGGCTACCCTGATTGAAAATATATCTATATGGTGAAAGATATTTTTGACGCGCGTCAAAATAAAAATTGACGCGTCCCGTGTGGCCGCCCCTTCAGACCGAGGAGGAATACATGAATCAGCTGTCTTTCTGAGGAACGTTTGTGTGATGGTGTGCACAATTGAAAATGGGGAGAGACATGTCCAATTTGTTCTTTTTTCATGGACTGAGGAATGCGATGGCATTCTGTCCATGCAGAAGAAGGACGAAGATTATGTGGAGTTTACGTGAACGAAAACACAGTTGAATAGATCTGTGGATCAGTGTGCTGATTCCTCCCCCAGACGCAGGGCACGGCGACCGAACTTTTCACCACCCCAGGCGGGGGGGGGGGGGGTCGTGATGCCGTCTGCGAGAATCTCACAATGATTGAAGGGAACCAAACATCTGCGCCTGCAGTCACAAAATTCGCTGAAAACATGTTCTTTCTGCATGAAAATGAGATCGGAGGCCCCATACCCACCTCATTGAAGACCCGCGACAGCAGACTGGGTTGAGGATTCATTTGATGAACCATCCGGGTCAGTTGCATAACGAAACATCCCGACTCATCCAGGCCGATTTGGGTTGATAAAGATTTATCAACCCAATTCATTTTCTATAAATATAAAGGGAAAGAGAAACAGAAACTATTGATGAACGGAAACAGTTGTCTGAACATTTTAACAAGATATTCAAAATTTGAAAATGGGCAAAACTGATTTCCAGCCTGAAAGGCCACGTTGCACGTCACACGTGTGCCCTCCCACGTGTTGCAACTAAGCTCAAAATATGTTGCCATTGAAATATTGTTAAGAAACCTTGTTGATTTTGTGCTCAGGTTATTAAAGAAAGCACACAAAAAGTTTGATGCAAATCCATCTTTTCTCCATCGAGAAAACCGGATTTTATCACAATTATTTGAGGCCGCCTCGTGAAGGTCCCAACTGTACCCTGTGGTCCGGGGTATGGCCGAGTGCAGCCCGGGTATCCCTGGCTATATCCTCGCCATGAGCAAATATCCATTTGAATTGAGTATACCGCATGCAGGCGGAAGACAAAATCTCGTTTGAAAATATTCAACTACCGGTGAAGCCTGGTTCTACACAGGGATTCCCTGCCCACCCCCACCCCTGAACCAAATTCTGCACACGTCCCTGGACAGTACTCCACTGTAGCGTCGTTCTTCCGGCAGGTTTTTTAGCGTCGTTCTTCCGGCACCTTGAAACCTGCAGATGCAGTGGGATCATGCAGGTACAATTTTTAAAAGCGGTGTTCATAACACAATGCTTTCACGAGGGGAGGTGCGTTTCAACAAAACACAGGAAATAAGTTTTGACTGGAGAGAAAAGTTTATTACACCCATGTTTGGAAATTTTCAATAAATTTCAAATGGTAAATGAAACTTACATGTAGCAAAGATGAAAACTAATTTCCCTTTTTCTTTCAGCACACAAACAATGTTTTCTCAAAGAGACTTACCCGACCTTGGATTTCGCCCGGAACTTCTCAAGCAAAGTGAACACAAACCAAAGCCCCACAGCAACCACAGGAATGTACACCAGAAACAAGCTTTCAGTAATATTGAACAGCTGCTCCACTTCAGTTTTGTAAGGACAGTTGATGCCACAATCAAATGTTACCAGCAAACACCTCCCAAAGTTGACAAATGCAATGCAGATACTGGCAGCATAAGACAGTGCAGCAGTTTTGTTGGCCCTTGAGGACTTGTAGGGCTGGAGAATCCCATTAACTACAGAAATGGCAAGCAGCAAGGCAGTCATTACACACAACCTGACAAATGGGTCAGTGATGTAGGTCTTACAGGCCACCAGTGTCACCCTGTACAGTTTGTGTATACCCAGCCAGGTGAAGGGAGTTTGGAAGATAGAGAGGGTTTTGTAGTGACGCAGTAGGGTGTGGAGGACAGCTTCTGCAGCAGGGGTGTAGACAGGTGTTGACACCTCTGGTGGGGTCTCTTCACTTGATATTTCTGTGATGTTTTCATTTTCTCTTCTTGCAGACAACTGAGACTGTTCAACCTCTGTCATATCAATGTTTTCTGATGCACTCCCTTCCTCAATTTCTTTCTTTGCATGAAGATCACTCTGACCACTTTTGTCTCTCCCAACTCTCAGTTTCATCTTTGTTGACAAACACTTTGTCAAATGAAACACTGCTGTGGGGACAGGAAAGAAGCAGGTGAAAATGAACAATTTCACAGACATTCTTCTGCTTTGAACCAGAAAGGGAGCATAGGCCACAACAAGGAAAGCTGGATACAGACTCAGCACAATGAACAATTTCACTACAATCTGCCACCAGGTGTAACACACAATGTCACTCTGTGTGAATAAAACATATGCTCTGTGGATCTCCACACACTGAACCATGGTGAAGGCACCTGTCACTAACTTCTGGTAAGAAAAGAGGAGAGTAAGAAGGAATGCTTGCATGAGATATCCCTTGAAGGAAGCAAATGATTTTTTGAGAATTATAGAACAAGTCCACTGGCCCAAATACATGCAAAGGATGAACAGCAGAACAAAGAAACCAAATGAAGATTTGAAAAGGAGTTTTGTAGTTGCAGTTGTATCATGACTGAAACAGAGATTCACCAATCTGGTGTAAGCTGCCAAAAGTTCTGGTGAAAACTGAATCAACTTGACAACCAGGTTTTTCTGATCACTTTCCATGTTTGGCATTTTGATCTTGAACAGACTGGCATCTTGAATGTAGTAGAACAGAATCTGCATGTATTTCATGCTACTGTCTCCATCGTGGTCCTCTTCTTCCTGTTCCTCAGTATTGTCTTGAGTTTTGTCACTTTCTTGCTTGTCCTTGTCAGGAGGGACTTCTTCACCAGAAACATGATTTTTGAGAACACATCTCTTCATCTGCTGAAACACATGTTTCAATGAGGCCAATATCTTGTCTTTCAGAGGCTGAAATGCCACAAGCACAAGTGCATAACAGAGTGCACACAGGAGATACAAGGAGCCAATCAGCCCAGGATAACAGACACTCTCTGAGACACACTGAGGAGAGAAGAGAGATTCTGTCAAATTGTTCTCACAAGCTCCACACAGCAGCCCTCCCCTGCCATTGTTACAAGAATCAATTCCCACACAAGACCCACTCCCCTGACAGCAGTACTCTTCTGGGCACCTGATCATTGTCAGCTTACCATTTTCCTCAAAACCCCAGTAGTTGGGCAAAGCTTGAAGGTCCCCATCACAAGATGCACCTGTGGGACACTCAAGACAGTTGGGGACTGTTTTATTTCTCACCATTTCATTGGCATAGCCCCCCAACAAAGCATAGCCTCTCTGAAAGGAATATTGCTGGGGACAGGCATACTGACATGTCATGTAGTGATGATTCTCAAATTTCTCAACAAACTCAAAACCAAGCGGACACAAGATGCTGACATTTTTGACTGAAGTTCTGTGGGTTATTGTGCATCTCACAACAGAGATAGCAACAGAACCCAGCTTCTCCTGCAGAATGTCAATGCTGATGTTTTCAAAGTCCTGCACACCCCCATGAGCACTGTGAGAGAAGACCCCACCATCCACCCAATTGGACTCCTCCTGATGTAGAGAAACATGACAGTTGTGAACATAGAGATTCACATCTTTACAACTTACAGCAAAATCTTTCAAGTATGTTGTTTTGATGTCAACCAATGTGTTCTCCAAAATGACTTTTGTGTAGGGAAGTTCTCTGTCTGTGTAGGGGATGTGAAGCAAGTCATGAACTATTTTAAATCTGACGTCATCACCCTGGAGGTTCAGTCCGTGTGTCCTCAGCACCAGACTTTCCCTGAGGTCAATATTCTGCTCTGTTCTGAAGACGCAGTTCCAAATGCGAACGTACGCAGGTCTATCAAAATCCATGTGTTGGTGGTAGTGTCTCGTGCTGAACAAACATTGAGTGAAAAACAATGCAAACAGTGGAGTAACTCCTGTAGGTGGATAGGCTTCAAGTCGTGAGTTGAGAAAAGAGCTGTTGTGGACTATAAGTGTACCGTAGAAATCTCCACAACAGAGCAAAAGGTTCATATCATGGAACCAACTGTGCTGAATGTTCACAGCCAGAAGCTTGTAGGATGTCGTGCTGCCAGTAAAAGTAAGAAGAGTCTCGAACGAAGAGTCGCTGATGTCCACGGTGCGATGGCAGTCTTCAGTTTTGATGTGTAGGCCAGAGGGTATGGAAGACCCGCGAATGCGAAGAGCTAGTGTGTGTGGTGGAGAAGCTACAGTGAAGTTGTCCACATCCACCTCAAGTCTGTTTTTTATCAAATATATTGTGTTACCTTGTCCCAGAAATGTGCAATTGTGCAAGGTGATGCTTCCCTGTATTTGGAAGCAAGTCATGATCCCAAAAATGACACCACTGAAGGAAACATGAGGAATATTCTGTTCTGGTGGGTGTTGGTCACCCACAATCCACCACAATTCTGTTCCTGAAAATGACAACACAGAGGCACAATCAACTTCTAGTTGAACCAACCTTAGATCCAATCAACTTCCTGACATGTCACCCATCAAATAATGCAAAGTGGTGAGAGATCTTTCCAAAGATTGTTTTTACCTGAACAGAGAATGTTGACTGTTGACTTGCTGAGGGCACTCAGGTTGTATGAGATGCTGCTGTTTATGTCACACTTTCCTGTTTCCTTTGAAAACAGATCCAGAGTTGGAGAGGTGATGTAGATGTCAGCATTGTTTTCAGCTCTGTTCAGAATGGTCTGCAGGTTTTTACATGGGGTGGACACTGAGAGACAATCATTGGCGTCTGATCCAGAGTCTGACACAAACCATATGTTGGAGTTTCCTCCTGTTAAAAGAGTAATTAATAGAGAAATTGGTAATTTTGACAAACATAAAATGAATTTTCAGAAAAAAACAACTCTGAAAAAGAGATTTGTCAAACACCACAATCCACACAACCAGTTGCATCAGCAGCTGTGCTGCCCTCGCCTTGACTATAATTAGCAGCCTGCTTTGCAAAAGAAATCATTGCAGTTTCCCCATTTCCACTCTTTCCGGGAGAAGAGCCCCGTTTCCGTCTGGACCGTGCAATAATTGGATGACCAGGTTGTGTTTTGCCTGCAAAAGTTTCCTTTCTATCTTTGGTTTGAGAATTTCTGCGGACGCTCCCCTGTGTCTCTTCGGTGGCTTTTGTGACGACGTAACGTCGCTTCCGACGCTTGTCGGTGGGCGTGTTTTCCTTTGTAGTTTCTGCAGGTTGTTTGATTGACAGCGCACCGTGAGCGCTCTCGACGTTTTCTCCCACGCGTTGCGCGTCCGCTTTACCTTCCATTTCGCATTTTCTTGACGTAACGAATCGCGCACTTGTTGCGTCAGCCTGCAGACCTGCACCTGCAGATACTGACCCAGCAGGTGGGTCGCTGCTTTGCAGTTGGTTCTGACAGACTATTGAGACTGCAATAAGCAGTACCCAGGCGAGAAACATCGCTACTCGTCTCTGCTTGTCTCAGCGATCGAAAAAGCGCTGGTCTTGACTACATATCAACCAAAAACGTGTCCAACGTGTGTTACGTCTCCTGAACGTGCGACTTGCGCTGCACGAGGTCGTCTGACGCCAACGTTCGTTCAGCGAAAGCGTTGGGTTTTGACGCTGGCGTCGAAATTGCTGGCGTCAAAAATTTTGATAAGCGGGCATCAAATTTAACATGATGCCCAATGGAGATCACCAAGAATATGTCTTGTCCGTTCCTGGCATTGCGTGAAAATTTTGACGCGGGTCATCTGTGTGAAAACTCCGATTGCAATCTTTGCGCCAACGGAATCAAACTGAATGAAAAAGGTTCCACTTAACAACAGTTTTATTGCAAGTGAGAAGCGCTTGTTATAGTGAACATAATGTATGCACTGCACACAGCATCAAGAAACAGCAGGACAAAGGCATCAATTGTTCCTGTAATTTTCAAGCTTCAAACAACGATCACAACAGCCGCCCAGGACTGTGTCTCACTGAACATGCAGAACGCATGTCACTGTCCGTGAGGTTCGCAAACGTCCAAAAAGCCCATGGCTTCATTGGTTTGCAGTCGCCATCCAAACAACAACAAGTAAAACGGAAACAGTGCAAACAGCGACGCATAAACAAGAGTCAAATCATAAAAGTGACTAAACATTAAGCAGATCTGTCCTGTACAACTGTAGCCCAAGCTTGCCATGTTGAGCTGCGTCAAAGGCCAGAAAAGACACATTGGTCCACACCACGCACATGCTACAGGCGACTTGTCCGAACACTCGTGGCTCTACATCACATTATACTCGAACTCGTGTGAATTGGACACGTCAAATTTGCACAGACGCAAAGCAAAAAACGCTGCGCCTGTGGCGCACAATCTATACAGAGGGTGAACAATGAGTCAGAGGGCCCGCCTCCTGGTACTGCTGCAATCATCTGGCATCGATGTGCTCAATCGCGTGCGAGGCTCTATCCAACCAAAGTGAGAATTGTCATGTTCACGATCAGCCTGGAAGGTCACGGGTGGTTGATTAGAGACAATTGATTTCATCCACCTTCTCAGTGCAGACAGGCCAATTGGCTTCTTTGTTGATCATGACAATTCTCACTTTGGTTGGATATTGCCTCGTACATGTTCATTTCAACTTTCACCGTGGCTTGGTTCGAGCTCACTTCGTCGAGGAAAGGTGTTCGAACTCGAAGACACAGATCATACAACAATTCGCAAGTGTTTCTGGCAGAAGCGCATCGGATGTACTTCCTGCATCGGTTCCCGGGGTCAGTCCGGGGTCAGTCCGGGGTCAGTCCGGGGTCAGTCGGGGTCAGTCCGGGGTCAGTCCGGGGTCAGTCTGGGGTCCGGGGTTAGTCCGGGGTCAGTCTGGGGTCCGTCCGGGGTCAGTCCGGGGTCAGTCCGGGGTCAGTCCGGGTCCCGAGTTGATCCAGGGTCGGGGTCACGAGGCACCAGCGCCCTACCCAAGCAACTCAAACTGTGCGGTGTTCCATTTGACCTTCTGGCAATTCGGAATTGCTCTTTGGATAACAAACAACAGGATGTTGGCAGTTCTGTCATGGTGGAATGATCTTGGGCATTCCACAGTGCCGGACGGAAGGTTCGTTCCGGAATTGTAACGGAAGGACGGGTTGAACCCTGGACATCATGAGTGTAAACGTTCAGGGTTGAGGTCGGGTGCCTCGCATCCCCCGACGAAAATCGACAAATTGCTGTCACAACGACGAACTTGCGCGAACAATACAACAGCTGAGAAGCTTCGAAACGTTTGGGCCAAAGCTTCGTTAGTTCTTTGCGACAATAAGGTGAAGAAACGGGCGAGTTTACAAAGCTGAAAAAAACACGAGAAGTTTGCAGCACTCAATGTGAAACAGCTTCGCAAATACAGTTTGTGTTGATGAACATGCGCAGCGCAGACAACATGCAGCGTACATAGTACAGAAGGCCGCAACACACCAGTTCGACTGAGAGACACCATAGCTCGTCGTTCAGCGAGAAGCGAACTCGCGTGCCCACACGCGAACCTTGACGTCTGTCACCGGACTCAGACCGAGGCTCTCGGGTCAGTCCGTCAGTCTAGTCACGAGCTCAAGTTTCCCGCGTACACGTCCACTAGATTCTGGACCCTGGATCTAAACTATCCTCGATGCACAGTTTTCGGTCATTCAGTTTCGGTTCACTCTGGATTCTGGATTCCAAGTCTGTAGTTCCTAAATCCTGGGTTGCAGTCTTGCATTCTGGATGTGAAGTCAGGGGTCCTGCCCCTCCAGTCCCAGCAGGATCCTCTCCACCTTGAGCAGATCCGCCTCTTCCATGTCGGTGAGGAGACCATCGCTCTCCGCCGTCAGCACGATCCGGTACAGCTTCTGCAAAAAATATCAAGCACGTGCACTTGTGTAACAATTTATGAAGTGTACACATTGAACACACGCGGTACGTCGCTTTGCTTTGCTGCTGGATGACCATGCACGTCAGGCCGACTGGGTTGCAACACGACAAAACTTGCGAAGGCCCGTGCAATTTTCTACAAATGCTGAACAGAAGTTCTCGACGACCAGACGTGTTCGACAACCAGAAAACACAAAGCAGCGAGCTCGAAAGAACAGAGTGTGACATCGAGGGCAAGGTGGACCCAAGGTGAAGATGGAGCCACGTACAAACGTGCGTCCTCGGGATGGACAACGCCACTGAACCAAGAGGGGTTCTGCATCGCACCCTTTTTGTGCCTTTGGTGAAGCGGGTGAAGTCTTTATTTGACACTGCAGCCTGGCGAAATTTTGCAGTTTTGGAGCAGTTCGGACATGTAGGTCGCCATCACAAACCTGAGTGTCGGGGCCAACCTTGTGAAGTTGGCGCGTTTTGTACGAACAGGAAATTTTCGCCCTCCCATGAATCCAGAATGAATTTGGCGTGTTTTCAGGGGGGGGGGGGGCTGCTTGTGGTCCAACCACCGCAGGCAGAACAATTTCTGGCAAATTTAGTGCGTAAACCATCTCAAATCAAAAACGTGCACCAAAAACAAGCATATCAGGTATCAGGGTCACGGGTGGGTGAGCTGGGCCTTTGGTGCTGAATCGAACAACCCGTTCGACGTCTGGACTGACCTTCCTGGCTTCCTTCGTCTCGCTATTCATGTTCCTGAACCTGGTGAGCAGCTCCCTCTTGAAGGCGGCTGTGTCCGGGTACTGCTCCTGCATCGTCTTGACCTGCGGCTGGGTGAGGCCGAAGTGGCACAGCGCGACGGTGCGCAGGTTCGCGGGGCTGAAGCAGTCCTCGAGCCGAGCCACGTCCCGGTCCGTCAGGCGGGGCGCCTGGAATGATCAGCGTCAGGCGGCAGCACGTGCTTTACTAGCAAGTCAGGCGAAGGCGATTCTTGGATTCGGGTTGGTAGGGTGGGTGGGGGGGGGGAGGTTCGATGATGAATTCAACTCCAACTTTGAGAACTGATCTAGTGTTTGTTTTGCTTTCTTTCTGACGCAAAACTTCAACTTCAACTTCGTGCGAGATTCGTCCACGAGTTGTTCACCAGTCTGCGACACACCCAAATCATCTGATTTTTGTCGCGATGGTGGACTGAAAAGACATGACTTTCAGACAAAAGCAGCTGTGCACACAGACGTCGTTTTCCCTAACTGGCGCAAATTCCCCAACCCAGGTACAGGGCGGGGCGTGTCACTTCCACTGTCTGGAGATACATTTTTTTAGCAAATTCACTTGACAGGAAGCCGTTAGTGGCTGACGTCAGATCTATGAATGACAGCGCGGTTCGCTGATCACCGCTGTCTTCTCCCCCTCCCTCAGAAAAATAACACCGCACATGGTGATGACCAAATAAAGGTATTTGAGGCAGGACAGATCGCACATTTGTCCCACGTGTTGCGAGTTTACCACGGAGCAGACGTCCTGTCTACGTCAGCCACGTGGGTGGAGGACGTCACGCGGAAGTTTTGTCACTCCCCTGTGAAACCGCCCTGTGGACACGAACCTGGTCGAGTCCCGCCTCCTCCACCTTCTTCTCTATTTCCGCTGCAGTCAGCCTCGGAGTCTTCCGCTTCTGTGGACGCAGCAGCAGCGAGTTCAGCAGAAGGTCAAGAAAATTCAAAGAGAAGCCTCTCGAAAACAGGTCAACTGTGATCAACCCCAAAAAGACTGAGAGACTGAACAATGCATGGCACGTTTCCCGCCCCCCCTCCCCCCCCCCCGAATCCTGAAAAGACGTTGGCCCCTTTGTTAGTTTGATCAAGCAAAGCTTGAGACGCTTCAGATCCCAACTCTAATGCCCAGCGTGGGCCAAATGCACCCATTGTGAAACATCACACACAGTGGGTGAATTCGGAACGTACCCACCGCAAGACCCTGGATTGGAGTTGAGAGGGGTGTCCAGCCGGTAAACGCTGACATTTTTGACTGGACATTTTGCACTGAACTGGACAAAGGGGTGTATTTCTCTGTGGAGTGGGGGTGGACGGGGGCACTTGCGCGCTGGATCTGACAAAGACAACACTGGTATCCATTGGCAACACAAGCTGCAAACAGGACGTGCTACTTACGATGGGCGCGTCACGTGGGTCGGTCGAGTCACGTGGCTCCGTCTCTTCCGCTTTTCTCTTCACAGGAACCGGAACTTCCCTCTGCGAGAAAAACAGAACAACTCAATCTGAATTTTACAAAAATAATGTTGCTATTCTTGGGGAGGGGAGCAAACTCCTCGGCAGGAGTCAATGATGAAGACGGGACCCAAACCTATGTGGGGGGGGGGGACTCAAAATGTCCTTGGGTGCATGTTTTGTTTGGGGTGAAGAGACTGCAGGCCAGACCCGAGGCTCCTGCGGTTCCGCTGCAGTTTTGACAGACGAAGTACCCCATTGTGGAGAAACGTTGACCATTGACCTTTGCCCCAAAATTATGGTCTTTCATGGTTCAGGTGCAACTTCCGAGCTCTCACCAGGGGTAGAGCTGACGTTGAACCCTTTGCACCCAAGCCGTTGTGACGCAGAAAATTTTGCCCCTGTGCTTTTGAAGCAGGAATCAATGAAAAAAATTGTTCTCTCAAACACTTTGCCCTTTCCACAGTTGGGGTTGAGCCCTCTTGGGGACCACACCCTCTCACCAACCCCGTGACCCACCCTGCTCACCAGATGTTCGGAGAAGTTGAGGGGCAGCTCCATCTTGGAGTGGTGTTCCAGTGCCGCCCCCTCGTGTTCCTCTGCGGTGTCGCTCTCTGGTGTCAGCCTCAGTGTGAGGTCGGCCCGGAACCTGCCCCGGAAGCGGGAGACGGAGGCGCCCGACGTCTCGAGGCTGTAGACGGCCGCCTCGGTCGGCACCGCCTTGCACAGGTGGTTCTCGTGCAGGTTCAGGACCTTGGGCAGCGGCCACTTCTGTGGAAGTTCGTTTTGAAGCAAAGCAGAAACAAATTAATTGTGAAGGTGTGTCGTGTCTGAACGCAAACCAATGAATGTTTTTGGTGCGATGTTCTGGCTGGGTGCGCACAGCGCGTGTCGTCGTATCGTGTTGATCCTGAGTGACATGTTATTGGGACTGTCATAGACAGCCATTGATTGATCGAACAACACACAAAGTTTCAAAAGACAAAAGCACAGAAGACATTGTGGACAGAGAGACAAAGAGTCTCAGGTCAAGTCTTTTAACTTGTGTAAATTTTGGTAAATGTCTCTGAGTGAAACAGCAGAGTTTTACAACAATCTTAATGACACGCCATTCAGGGTCAACACCCTCCCATGACCCGCGCGGTGCGCGCCCAGCCTCAGAGCTGAAGAGAGTTCCGGCAGCAATCTGGACCCACACAGTCCAAACACAAACGAACCCTCGAAACAGCTAGCGCAAAAGCCAAATATAATTCTGTACGCGTACTGACCATGCTGAACCTCCCGTTGCTCCAGTGCTCCCCCTCGGTGACCGGTTCCCACCGGACCCCGCCCCTCGTCTCCAGCGTCGCCTCCACCCAGCTGCGCCCAGGGTCGAACTGGCCGCTCCCCAGCGCCAGGCTGCCCTCGGTGATGTACCCCAGGCTCACCGCCGCCGCCACGTTCGTCTGCAGGTCCTGTGGAGAGAACACTTCAACCGTGCTGGATCAGGTCACAAGGTGAACTCTGGGTTTCCTTGCCAGGTCCCGTCTTGGCGAAAATAATTTTGCAACGCCCCCCCCCCGGAAAGTGCCCACAAGACTCCCATAGGCAGAATTTTTTGTTCTGCAAGAAAAATCAAAGTTTGGGGTTGATCGTACGGGCCTCTTTCCAGAAGATTTTGCGGTTTTTCCGCCTGAGGGTCAGATCCAGGGTGAGGCCGTGGTTGGGCCCAATGCTGATCCTGGAGCTAGTGACCTCATGATTGAAGCAGTTTTCACATTGGTGACGCGCCGTCGTTTTTTTGACGTCGGCGTTAAAATTTAACATTCAACCCAATGATGGTGTTTTGACGTTGGCCCGAAAAAAAGACCGCACGTCACCCAATGTGAAAACGCCTTGACGGACCATCTCTTGTGCAACTCACCGCTCTGAAGTCCTGGATCTTCTGGTAGGGGACGCTGCAGAAGTAGGGTCGGATCTCCACCTCATGGCGCATCTCTCCTTCCTCCTGCAGACTCTCAAACTTGCCAAAGAAGAAGTTAGTAGCTCTTTCTAGGCAGTGGTAGGGGACCTGACAGATGGTACAGAAGATCTGGCAGAAGTGGGGAGTGTAGAGCTCAATAGAGTTGTCATCAATCTCATAGAAGAGAACCCCATCAGTGCAGTCCTTCCTTGAGGGTATTTGGATCAGGGCCTGGGCAGGGAGCCTGTTCTCCAGAAGCATTCTCACTTTGACTTTGGTCAGATCATCACCTTCTCTCAGACAGTGGGGGATCTTTAGGACATACGCAGAGGTGTCAGTTTGTGCAGGAGCAATGACCTCAACCACTGGAGCAATGAAACACTCATCATCTGGGATGATTTTCTTGTTGTCCACTTCAACAGAGCTGAAGCTGGACAGGTCAGTCCTGACCTCCATCAGGTAAGCTCGGTATTGTGGACACTGGGCCTGGATCTGCAGCTGGACATCAGACTTATCTCCCTGGAGAATGATGTCGTCACCCCTGGCAACGGTTGCCATGTACCGCCGACCGCGTCTCAGCGTTGTCATGGGGCAGTTGGTGTGAAGAGGCACCACGTCATTTGGGTCTGAAGAAAACAAGAGGAAGAACAATGTGTTCTTGTCTGCATGAAGCTT
>JAAUXT010015757.1_pt1 | contig 14313 bp, 12 predicted proteins | sample 7278171 | NCBI WGS metagenome assembly JAAUXT01 (sample SAMN14350112, study PRJNA611818) | marine sediment metagenome | isolation source: surface marine sediment (1.8m) | place: French Polynesia: Moorea | collected 2018-08 | reverse complement strand
TGGTGCTTTAAATTTTTTTCTAAAATGGGACAAAAACGGTCCAACCGGGGGTGTTTTTACGTTTTTAACCGTGCATAACACGCATTCCCCCCCCCCCCCCCCGAAATTACATCTAACCCTGGGTCTGACTTTACCTTGTTTCAATGGGATCTTGGTTCCCAAAACTAGGGGCAAAAATTATGTGCACCAAAAACTTGGGCGCAACTTGTTCGCGGGCGAACACGGTTTTCCCTGAGCGTGCAAACGTTATCTTGAGACGAATTGTAACGGAACACAAAACGAGTCGTTTGTTCCAACCAGAAACAGGAGGCACCACACGTTCGGTGTACAATGGGTAAACGATGACTCCTTGGAGAGACTACAGTTGGTGAAATTCATTGACTTTTTGCACACGTGGAAAAGCGCGGGGGTTGGTTTGACAAACGCGTGAGGAGACAGGAGAAATAAATTGCGGTGGTCTTTGTTCCTGCGGGCCGAATCCATCACCCTCGCTAATTGACGGCTACACAGTGTAAAACGGGCGAAGCAGCTTGTGAATTATTCCCCCGACTGCGCGGTGTTTACCGAATACGAGTGTCTCCAAAGGCGAATGTCGTATTTTTCCAACGTACAGAGAGCTCTAGAAATGCATATGTATGCTTGAGGCAGTGTCTGTCTTCAGTGTGTTGTTTCCAAAGCGACGGCCTCAGAACATGCGAATTCGAAATTACAGAATTGGTTGCAAAACTGGGAAAATATCCTTCACCGTCACGTTGCAAGCTGGAGGTGAAGAAAATTGCAGACTCCGCGCTGTTTGTTGACTGGGGATGAACCTTGTGAAGATGCAACGATAACATCCACTGACGTGTGATAGCGCTTCGGTCACGTATTCCACGTTATTGGATTAGGTGGGACGTTTATATAAAGCAGGAGCGGTCGGAGGGTCCGGTGTAATGCAATAATCGGCCCATTCACTAACTGCAGGAGCAAGAGCTGTTTTGCGTGTTCGAGATCTCCTCGAATACCGTGCTATCCATCAAATGGAGTCATCGCCCTGTCCCGATGAGTGTTTTTTCTTGCGTGCGCGAGTCACGGTGTCAGGCACACGCAGACTTACAGCACTGCATATGCTTGTTTCATTTTGACTCCTGTGAGGTTTGGGTCAAGAATATTTGTTGCAGAGATAAGCTGGTGCAATGGTCCAAGCAAAGAGATAATTCTGCTTTCCGCAGCAGTCAGTGGTCAGCAATACCACGATTCACGAACGATTCACGATCGTGTGTGGTGTCCATGTTGGAACTCTCGGTGAAACTACAAGGACTGAAAGTGTTGGACGAGTGAGAATGACTCCTGTCAGTAGATCAGCTGCCAAGATGCACGTTTGGTGAATTTTAAAACTGCGTCCTCTTCTTTCAGACCACCCCTGTGTATGTGGCCGGAGTCCGTGCCTATTTCAACTACTCGACAAGCCACAAGATACAGCGACCAAGGTGAGTGGTTGAACGGCGTCCGTACACTGTGCACGTTTCGGAGAGGTGTGCTGAAACAGTTCGATCCGGCGACGTTCTTTGCGATGGCTCCTTCGTGAATCCGTGTTTCGATCTTCTCAGTCATTTGATGAAATTTGGTACGAGTCGATCCCGTCGAGCTTCAGAGAGATTTTCAACCGATTTCGGATGAAGCGACTTCGCGTATTCTTTTTCTGAACAAATTCGTACTTCTCTTGATTCTTGGTCAAAAGATAAAGAAGCAGTTCTTTTGCAACCGGGACAGTTACGTTCTCGTGAGATGGTGGAGAAGTTGACAAGCTCTTCGGAGTCAATTGCCTTGAAAATGTCGACATGACAGCGAAGCGTAAAACTCTGCCAACAACAAAGACAAACGGCGGTCTTGATCTGAGAGTGTTCTGCAACCTGCTCAGAAGATGGATTCCATCTTGAGATTAAATGCCAAGGCTCTTGCCGAAAGTTGCGTACACCTGTCAAAGACTCAGTTTCTTTTCTCGAGCTGGATCGATACAGAGATGTCACAAGGTAAAACCACCCTTTCAAGTGAAGGCTGGATGTGAAATGTCTCTATCTGCGTAAAAGCGTGTTCCCCTGATGTCTTGAAATGTGCCTGGTGATCAATGGAGTGATCTTGGTTCAAGATGCAGGTGCACTGACTGGCAATGAGGGGTGCGACAGCAGATATTTGTGCATGCGGTTGAGGACTAGGCAGTAAGAACAAACAGAAGCACGAGTTGGTGAGAGGGAAAATCAGAGAATATTGAGTCGTGGCCTCCAGCTTCCGACTTCTCAATCCAGTGGGCCAATCAAGCGTTTCCTGTGGTGCTTTGTTCCTTTCTTCGTTTGTCTTCGAGTCACAGTGCGAGCCCATTCTTTCTGAAAGGCGTGTGGAGGCAGTACCAGAAAAACAGAAAAGAATCAGGTCTTCCCGCTGTTGCAAAGATTTTTTTTCTGAAATATGTTCGCTTCCAAGGAACAAGCTTGTGAAAATTTGCTTTCAATGCCAAGTATTGGCCATCTTAGATTTGCCTTGCCCGGTGCACGGGAGATGGTCAATCAGTGCATGCCATTAGATGCTCATGGTGATAGCGGCTGTTTTTACCTGTGGTGTTCTGCTTACACAGTGCATTTACAAAATATTTTTCTCGTACATGATGTTTTGAGTGAGGGGGGGGGAGACCCATGAGGGTACCCAAAGGAGGGGGATCTGTACTGCAGCAAACTGCGGAGCCCCTTCCTCCCGTGTAAAATACAAGCAATCTGTGACTGTGTTTCCATTTTTCACACCAAAAAATGCAGGCACACTCTTCTTCCTACAAAAAGAAAGTAGTTTTTGCCAAAATCTGTCAAAATAGACTTTGTACTGGCAATAAGGAGTATTATCTCACGAGGCGCGTGTCTGCACTGACAAGTATTTCTGTTGGAGTGCTTTTTTTTTCTCGTGGTAAAGCGGATTTGGAGTCTAACTCGGTTGATTTTGTTCTGTCTAACACACTGCTTTGTTTGGCTTGACAGAAGAAGCAATGACACATGTTTTGATACGTGTCCATAGGTGGTCAGAATTCGACAGATCTTACAGCACATATGATTCGCAAGATAACATGTTCAAATACCGGTAAGTATTTTACAGTCACATCAAAACCACCTGTTGTTTCTCTTGTACTTATGAAAGGCCAGTTTGCCACCAACGTGCTTTGTTGGGGGGGGGGGGAGTGAAATGCCAGCCTTTTGAGTTCGACGGGTTTGGGACCAACCGTCAAGTCCAGAGCGAAGGTGGTCGTTCTGCGGTTGTTTGCGCCGTGACCTTTCGTATGCATGACGTCAGCTCTGAGACTTTTCGGAGTCTTCCGAGACCGGATTGAAACAGGAAAGAGATGCAAATGTCAGCAAGCTTGCACAAGGAGATTCAAATAGACCTTGATGTTTCCTTGGATTAGCATATGGGGAGTTCTGCGAATGTAAGATACTGTGGCCAAAAACAGCAATGCAAGGTCCAGGCAGCAAACTTGGAAGCCAACAACTGGACTTCTGGTGGACCGCGTGTTGAATGTGAGCATTCCCAGGCGATCCAAATCCTTATCCGTACTGCGGGAGCCATGCTCGATCAGTACCAGCTGAATACCAGGCATAATAAGGCATCTAAATGCATGACTCCTGCGATAGGCATTCGAGAAAAAAATCCGTGTAATTGAAGGTAAAGTCTGGGATTTTCTGGCGATGTTCGTCAGCTGCCGAGCCATCAGAGTCTCAGTCTCCGCTGATAGTTGCTGCACAAGTCGGGATTACAGAGCTGCGTGTGTAAACGTCAAGGCGTCGGGTAGAAAGCAATAAATTTCCCGTCCAATTTGTCAAGAGGCGCTCATGTTTTATCGAAGGACTTGGCACGATGGCGACAAGGGAAGACTGTGCGTTGGGAATGATTGTGTGAGAGGACAAGCCAAATTATCATGAATAATCACAGTCCGGTGAATTCATTCGTCTCTTTGTGGTGCTTCAGGCACCAGACCGAAGACCCGATTGGCTTGGTGTTGTGCTGACAAACGGAAGAAGCTCGCGTGACGGAATGCTTCCTGAACTCGTTTCTTTGGAAAGTCTTGGTTTCGAACCAGATGCCCGCTAATTGAGGCAGCTTAATTCGGCCAGGAGACCTTGATGTGTGGGAACACCAGGTGTGCAATCAACCTTTGCCTGTGTGAAGGACTGATGCAACATGACCAACCACCCCACCCCCCCCACACACACACACACCTACCTCTCGCGCTGCAGTCCATAATGCGTTGTTCACTTGTGGCTTGTTTGGCCCCTGGCCGGTCATAACCGCGTGCTTGGTGTGGTCACTCTGTGTGAATAATAAAAGTTGAGTCACTGGGGTGAGGGGGGTAACTTTACTTTCTTTCAGAAAATACTCAAAATGTATTCCTGGTCATTTCCAGACCAACTTTTGAAAAGTTTGAGTTGACCACCCCCCTTGTGGACAATTTAACTTTTTAGCATGGGGGGGGGGACTTAACTTTACCCCTGACTCTGCAATGCCTGTGCGCATAATGTTCCTACTTGCAGGTTAAAGTGGCCGTGTGGTCCCCCAAATTTCGGTGTGGGACTGGCTTTGTATATCACATTGTATGGCTACCATCTTGGATTTTGTGAATACATTTTTTTGGCCATCCTGGGTTTGTTTCTTCACACAAAGTCACAATTTTGGGATATGTTGTGCACTTACCCATGGCCTTAAAAATGTTAAATTTTTAGCTGTTTGACCTTTAGAATTCTTGCTTGCAGAAAGCTGTAAATTTTCGTGGTGAAAGGGTCTTGGGTTTGCCCACATTCCAGTTGTGAAAACATAGGTCATGCAGTATGGCTACCACTCGTCTGCCTATATCTGAACTATGAGAGCAAGGACCTGTGGTTCTGAATATTCTCTGTGGTGTATGTTTGCCTCAATTCGGGGTGAGAAACTGCCTGTGTACGGAACCGCGCGCTTTCAGGCGTAGCCTTCTTGTTTGCTTGATCTTTAAAATTGGGTTGTTGAGCGACTTCAAGGCTGCGACCTGATCGGACAGCAAAGCGCTCTCTTGGAAAAAAAAGTATCGGACCGTTTGATGTGTATGTGTCTGCCTTTTTCTACTTCCAGTGTTGAAGATCTGCAGCCGAACAAAGTTCTTCTGTTCACTGTCCTGAACCCACAGTACCCAATCAACGTGGTGAGTACCGCACATTGTTCTTTTCACCGTGTGGTGCGGGGGCTCACTTTCACTCGAGTCCACGGTGGAATTTTAGATGAGCCGTCTGCTGCGGCGTGTTTGTTGGTCATTGGTCAACTGTGTGGACGAACAGGAACTCCCAACAGGGTAGGTGATTGGGGTGTTTGTCACTTTGTGTCACCCCAACGAAATAGCCCAGAAGGCACAAGTGTCTTTCCCCTTGACAGAAAGTCGGTGATGACAGGGGTGGAAAACACCTTTCTGGAGTGAGGTGTTTCTCTACGTATGAAGGTGTGTTGCTCCCTTCTCCACATTGGTGTGACATGATGAGTTGAAATGGGATCCACTGATGTCAGTGAGGAAAGTTGTAGATGAGAAATCTCATTGAATTGAAAGTACGACAAACAAGCAAATGACAAACACGAACAAGAGAAGTATTTTTGGGAAAGCAAAGCAGTGTACAAAACTTGTTGTTTGAAGTGAGGCAGAGGAATTTGAGGAACCACTTATGATGAAAGGTAAACACGTCGGCATGACCAGAAATAATTGAGAGGCCATGTTCACTGCATAATGGTTGCAAACTTACTTTGTTTGAGTACACGATTTTTGGGTAGCTACCGTCAAGTCCTTCGTGCGTGTGGTCGTCGTCCCTCTTTTTCATGCTCTCTGCCGGAGTGGAGGCCACGGAGTGTGACACATTCCAACCCGTCCAAATCCTGAACAGGGTTTAGGAGTGGCAACTCGACAGTGCTGAACTGGACCCGAGTTCGAAATGTTCAAATTGATGAACATGGTGTGAAAGAAATGTGATCTTCTGGAAAAGAGTTGTGTCTCAAGCTCTGTGTTGCTCTCTCGTTGTGACATCGAAGTGCCTCCATTCCCCGCAGTTATAGGCGGAGTGCTGTGAGTCGGGAAGAAAAATCTTCTTCGACCAAATTTACAGACGAAGCGCAACTGTAATATCGATTTCCAAATTATTTTTGACAGCTCCTCTTGTCGAAGTGTAGCCCTGTCGTCCTCGGGGGACGGATGGTCGTTGAATACAGGATCGGAGCCTGCGAAGAAACAGCGTTGCGATGATTTGTGGCCTTGTCTGCCGCCCGGCTCTTGAGACCCACGCGTAATACCGATGGATCTTTCTCTGTGTCTCTTTCGGCCGAAAGTGGAAAACCGACACCCAGATAACTGATGAGAACTAGTTTGTAATTCACCCTGGAAAAAGCGCCGTTCTCTCGAATGATTGAATTCCGTTTCTGCACCCGAAACAACTGCGTATGTTTGCGTGTTCTTGGAGCTGCGATTGAATACTAGGCGCAGAAATTGATGGTCGTCGTCTGGTCGTCAGATGTGACGGAAGCCACGGTGATTTCAAGCGAAATTGAAAGCTGAACAGGTTCCACTCTCAGCTTCCGATGAAAAGTCGACACCAGGACATCCGATCTCCACTCGAGAGTTTTTTTCAGCCACACGAGGAAATTGCAGAGACGAATTCCTCCCATGCCTGTTTCACGACCACAAAATGGAAATCACCATCATTCCGTCAGTTGGTGTTGTTTGTCCCTGATTTAACAGCACTAGTTCGCCTCTGCTGTTTCAGGACGTCATGCACACGATCTGCTCGTCGCACGGCAGCGTCGTCCGCATCGTCGTCTTCAAGAAGAACGGCGTCCAGGCGATGGTCGAGTTCGACTCTGTCGATTCCGCCCGCCGCGCCAAGCAGGCGTTGAGCGGCGCAGACATCTACAGCGGCTGCTGCACACTCAAGATAGAGTACTCCAAGGTGGGTATTCGCTGAAGCGCTGCACGGTCACTGCTCATGGTGAACTTCCTGCAGAATAAAGTTGCCGACGGTTGTGATCTTGTGCGGGTATGTCAGAACTGAACCTGAGCACACAGTCGGTCGTAATGTGGGGAAATGGTCCAGTGTGAAGACTCACTTTTGATTTTGAACTCTTTGTGGGACTGGTCCGGTTGAACTAAATTGTCCATTTCCTCGGCAGTCGGGCAAACAGCACAAGCGACAATTCTGTTTTCATGTCAGAGATTTATATTTTGGCTTCTAATCTTGCTGATGGCTTGTTTTCCAGACGCTCAAACTTAATGTTGTGAGGAACGATTCAGAGAGCTACGACTACACAAATCCTCACCTGAGTAAGTACAGCAGACGGAAAGCTACTTTAGTTTTTGGCAACGCGTATGTGCAGAGTAGACTGTTGGAAAAAGACTGAAAACCAAGGAATCTCCTTTGTGCAAAGTTTCAAACCCGGCGTTCAGATTTCATTCGGGGCAAAGAACAACTTGTGCACAGCAGCTCGAATACACGTTGCCAGACATTTTTCGAGAGAAAAGAGTTGACAAAGGTGAAGCGTAAAAAGACTTTTCGCGAATTGAAAATTTCCCCACAAACTTTCTGAGTCTTGGTGCGTGTACATCAGACATGGAGTTAATTTTCCGCGTCCCGTTGCAGGTGTGCAGTTAGTAAATAAGGTCAAATGTCCAACATTTTCCGCGAAAATGTTTTTCAAGCTTTCCAACTGCATTTCCACTCAACAAAACATCACAGAACACGAACAACATTTCAAGACGAACACAGATCATTTTTACAGGCAGGCAGGTGCGCACTTTTTCTGTTCTACAGTTCACAGTTTGTATACATATCTCTCAGTCAAGAATTGTTAACAGTAAGATGCATTTCACAATCACTTCATTTACAATGGAATATGCATTTTTATAACCTGAGTCATGAGGTCTGTCGCGTGGAACAGTGCAAAATTGACCAAAAGCCTGATTTCGGAGTTTGGGAAGGTTTTCAAGAGAGCATATCACGTAAGAAGCACGTCCAATTTGCAATGTTTCGTAAACTTGACGGAACTTGGAACAGAATTTCTCCCAAGTCTTGTTTGTTGCAAAGAAACACCTCCAAATTTCTGGCAAATGTACGGTGTGCGACAGAGAGACCATTTCTTTGTGAGAAGTTGTCGCATAACCAGCTCTACAGCACAGAAACATCTGACGCAACATCGCAACACTCGCTATTGTCAGTTATGCTACGGAGCAAATGTCACCGCCAAAGAACCGAAGATTTTCTTTTCCTTACGGTAACAACAATCATTCTATTTCAGGTTGCCTCGGATATCTTCTGGTGAGGCACTCTCGGGGATGGTGAGGTAGCAACGAAGAGGTGAAACCCCAAAACAAAAGGATACAAAAAAATGTGGCCCGTGTTTGTTGTCTGCTTTGCCTCGCGACTGGAACAGAGCACAGACTCGCGTCGTGTCGTGCCCTCCGTGGTGAGTCGCCATGGTAGGACGCCAGTCCGAGACTCGACGTGCTGCTGGTTTTCACAGGCAAAGATCGAGTTGATTCCGGGGGACGCAGTGCGCCGCTGCTAGCTGATCCAAGATACTCGAGTGGACCGACACCCTACCGTACGTACACCGCATCGTCACATTGATGGAACACACGAGTTCGTCTTGACATTCTCTTTGTGACCATTTTGCTCGTTAAAATATGACCAAAGTCGCGACAGTTGTGAAGCGAGTTGAAAACAAACAGCTGTTTCAGACGGACACGATGGTCCTCCCCCGCCTCGGCGGCCCCTCGGCTACGGCGGTATGGATTATAACGGCGACGGGTACGGGGATCCGTACGGCTCGCCGCGTGACTCCGGCTACGCCATGCCTGTGAGATATTTTACAGCACACTTCCCGATTTAGCGTAATTCTTGCGGCCGATTTGCCTGCTCACTGAGATGTTTTCCTTGAGACAGCAGGATCGATACGGAGACGGTTACCACGCGGATTCAGACCGTTACGGGGGTCCACCACCGCCCGGTCGTGGACGAAGTGGCGGTGGGGGCGGCTTTCCGCCTTCAGACGGAGGCGTGTCGGCCTCGGGTACCGGTGGGACGCCGCCGCCGGGCATGTTCCAGCAGGGAGCCGTGCTCATGGTGTACGGACTCGACATGGACAAAGTGAATTGCAACCGTCTCTTCAATCTGCTGTGTCTGTACGGAAATGTTGTCAGGGTGAGTAGCTATGACGAATACCATGTGACCTGCTGGTTTGCTGGAACCACTGTTGATTGCAGCTTTGTCTGGCTGGTATATTATGTACGAAACATTTGAAATGTACTGTGAACTTTCAGATAAAGTTCCTGAAGAGTAAGGAAGGGTCTGCGATGGCCCAGATGGGAGACTACGCGGCCTGTGAGCGAGCTGTCAACAATCTCAACGGCGCTTACGCATTCGGAAACAAACTTGTGCTCGGGTATGTGGCCAGCATTCTTCCTTCAGTGAGACCTTTGCTGTTGAAAAAACGAGGTGTGGTGCCTGGAACGGTTTCTTTTTTTCGCCTGCAGCTTTTCGAAGCAGGCGTTTCTGCAGGACGTTCCGAACCCGCACGATTTGATGGACGGCACGTCATCCTTCATGGATTTCATGGGCAGCAGAAACAACCGCTTTGCGACGCCAGAGGCTGCCGTTAAAAACCATATCCTTGCCAAAAAAACGTGAGCGTACAGATAGAATTTAGTGTGTGAGCAACAAACACGTGGTTTCTCTCACATTGGATTTCCTTGACGATTTCCAAGCATTCAGCCACCGTCGAAAGTGTTGCATTATTTCAACGCACCGCCAAATCTGCAGCAGGAAGATATTGAGAAGGTAAATCTGCTTGTATCGAGCCGTTTGACGGCCAAATCTCATCTCCGTGTGAAGTGGAATTTTCCACATTTTTCAAACGACTGGCTACTGTCTTCATCTGGCGTCTTTGCAGATATGCTTTGAAATGGGTGTGGCAGCGCCGACCAAAATAAAACAGTTCCCGTCCAAGTGTAAGTACGCGTGAACATATAATCTAAACAAAACGAGCACTTTGTCCAGGCAAGGAAAGAATGTTTTATTGCTTTTGCAGCTGAAAGAAGTTCGACTGGGTTGTTAGAGTGGGAGGACAAAGCGATGTCAACCGAGGCGCTCATCATGTGCAACCACACCCCGATCCCCAACCCAGGTCTGTTGGACGTTCTTCGATGCGAGAGGAAGCTGATGCGCGTGGGTACTGCGAGCGCATACGTTTGGCGACCTCGAGATGACGCAGTCGTGTTTTTCAGGTGGAAAGAACCCGTACATTTTGAAGTTATGCTTCTCACCGTCCCCAATCCTCTGAGAAGATCATCTGTACCCACTTCTGGACGCAGACATCACCCACCGCAAGATGACGAACAGCACTAGTGTAGCATAGTTGTTGCAAGATAGGCAGAACCCAGTGCAACTGTTCACCACGGCGGCATCCGTTGGTCAGCGAACTTGGTTTGGAGTTTGCACACTTGAAAAGACAGTTCGTAACAGCTGTCCCTGTAGATCTTGTCAAATTTTTTTCTTTGATGGCATTTTTTCTCTTTCCATTCGAAGACAGTTGCTGTTTGAACTGAATCTTGACATTTTTTCCGACACGTCTGTTCACCTCTCACGACACGAAGCTCCATTTGGGACATTCGTTTTATCGATCAACATCGGTGGGGGAAGGGCGTCAGAAGCGGACCGCTCTTGTACTTTCCGCTTGATGTTGACAAATCAGCACAGTATTTTCCTTTGTTGGTCGTGGATGATGCCATCGACAGTACAAGTCGATGTGCAGTGTGTGTGCCACGTATTTTCTATTGGATTCCGAAACTTAGTGACGAACAGATCATTGCAGGCCAGTTGGCTGGTTGTGACGTACGTTTGCTCATGCTCAATTGTGTGTACATACATTTGTGCTACAATACTTTCACCCAGCCTTATAGTCGAAACGTTCTTGAAACCTTTTCTTCGAAATTTGTGGAGTTGTCACGTGTTGTAAGAATGAATGATAATCGCTCAATCGTACACACAGTTAGATAGGCACAGTTACTTCATTTTATGATATGTTGCCAAGAGGGGTGACGTGAAGGTATTCTGGTGATTTGTTTGTTGTGAACGTAGCTTGAGAAAAAGATCTCTTCAGACACGTACATTTCAGAAAGGGGCAGTTGAGTGACCTTCAGTCAACAACGAAAAAGTTCACTCGGTGCCAAAATGCAATTGTTGAGTGCCGTATGTTGCGCCAAAAATAAAAGTTGTGAAGTATCGAAGCTCACAGGAGAAGTGGGCATGTTGTGCGATGTTTCCGATTTTGCAGAAACAAATTTCAGATGACAAATTCATGTCGTTTCTGTCAAGTTGCACATATGTTCGCCGATTTTGTTCGTTTGTCCGGAAGTTATCGTGTTCACGAAGAAATGTTGGTTTCAACAGGGAAGATTCCAATAAATCATTTCAACAAAGAAGGTGTTGATAATTGCTTGGCCCCTTCAGTCAGTCCAACCACCGAGAAGTGCAGTACAGGCATGGTAGACCAGATGTCCCCTTGTTTTCCTCCCCGCTTGTCCCTCCATGCACTTGTCCCAACCCCTGATTTGTGCCCCCCCCCCACCATTGTACATTCATCCATATAGCAACAATGACTCGGTAGCAGAAGCCGCCAAAGTAAGACTTGTTCTTTGCCAAATATCCAGACAGGACTTCAGATCTACACAGGAGTTGCCTTGAGCACTGCTTTCCATTCTGATTGTGTTGGGCGGAAACGATCTGTGCGGCCCTTTTCAAGGTGTGGTCATGGACCAAAAGGCTGAACCGCAAGACGCGGCTGGACCGGTCTCCTGGGGAAAACAGCAAATATTTAGCACAGATTTGTGGTGGTTTCAGTTTGTGATGGCTGCTCGGACCGGATGAGCTTCGCCCGCGGACCAAACTGGGAGAAACGACGCCAGCTTGTAAGTTGTTGTTTTCACGTTCTTTTCGATTGTCAAGCCAAACTACAGCATGAATTTGCAGTCGATAAAGACAGTTATCCTTGTGAATAGATCTACATGGGTGCTGCGGATTCCTGACCCAGATGGAGCATTGTGCCCGCCAAACCTGTGTTTCGAGTCCCCAAATGGGAACGTGCCAAACACAAACTGTGGACACAGACCATTTCTGTCGCATGAGAAGCGAAGGTCAAACTGTTTCCCCATTCAGGTCTAGGATCTACAGACGCAGACAATGAAACCGATTGCAAGTTCAACACATGTTGATCGACAGAATTGATACACAGATCAACATGCAGACACACACACACACACACACACACACACACACACACACACACACACACAAATCAATCATCAATCAAACGAACAGTCCGAATGATTGCTGTCAGTGTTCTGTTTGCTTCCGAACATTCTGGATTCTCGGCCATCCAAGAGTGCGAATGTGGGCAGCGTCAATTTGTAATCCAGGAAACCAGATTTCTGAAGTGTCCGAGAATCCGAGAAAGTTTGAGATTCTTGGATTGTTTGTGCAGAATTCTGCAACATGCGCAGACGACTTGTGTTTCACACGCCATGACTGCGGGAGCCGGAGACGCGGTCAAAGGACCTGTATTATCAGATGATTTGTGAAGAATTCTCAGATTATCAATGTTCGCACAACACACACACACACACACACACACACACACACACACACACACACACACACACACACCTCTGCCATGGATCAAAAATGTACCCGAGACAAGATTCAGGAGTTGTGCAAACATTGTGACGTTGTGTCTCATGGATTTTCAAGGATCAAGGACACGATATCGACCGATTTGCGCGTGTGATACGTGCGGGATGAGGAAAAGGCAGTCAGATCTAATTTCACCAAATTATTGTCGATGGAATTGATGCCAGTTCTACAAGTACGTATTTTAATCTGAGGTAAAACGTCCTTGTGGTTCCTCATCGGATCTACGTACAAACTGCTTCCTTCGATCTGTGTGGGTGCGATCAAACACAGTTGTCGATGTGTGAGTGGTTGAAATGAATTTTCTCTGACAACTTCCCAGGGTCATTTGCTTGAGCTGATGAAGGGCCGTACAACGGGGTGCGTGCTTTGGGAAGTTTGGTGTGCCCTTTCCGTGTCGGACTTGTGCAAATGTGAAGCGAGACAAAGGTTTCGTTGTGGTGTGGATCATTGCCATGGTTCCTTCCCTTTCTGTGTTTCCTGCAACATGGGCCTTGTTCAGTTCCTGAACTTCTTTCTTTGGGGAAAACCAAAATTCGCAAATGCTTCATGATTTGTTGAAACTTGAAACTGGTGCGTGAGATCTCGCGATTCACACTTGCGGCTTCTGCCTACAAGCACCGGTCACTGTCTGCACTCGGAACAGCTTCAACACACGAAGCCCAGTGCAGAATTGGCAGATGATATCGTTGACTTTGTGTGTGTTTGTGAAATCTATTCGACTGTGTTTGTAAGTCTTCGATGCACTCTCATTCCAGGTGATATAGCGACCTGACGAGTGCAAAGAGCTGAATCGTGAAGGAAACCATGAGGAAACATTTCTTTCGTGAACTCCGTTGCAGTACCGTGTTTACCAGAAGGAGGGTGTGTTTTTTCACTCGTTTGAACTTCGCATGCACACCTGAAACATGACCAGAACAGGTTGAGAAACTCAGCTTTCCTGATGTTGCTTGAAAAGTTCTAATGAATGGAGAAGAGCTAGGACCAAAGAAGCTTGCAGTGCGAATCTCAGTGACTCATGGAGTGTTGTGTGGGAGCGCTCTGGCGCTGGATGGAGAGCATGGTCATCTTCAGCGGTGACGTTCAGTCCACGTCCATCGCCATCTTTATGACGGTGTCGGTGCTGTGCAGCCTCGTGGTGCTTGTGCTCGGGCTGGCGACTGAAGACCCCTCCAATCCTCGGCCTCATCTTTTGCATGTCATCAAAAAGGCTGTGAGGTGCAAGAAATATCGAAACAAGACAAACCCTGCTTCTGGTGAGTGTTGCTTTGCATGTCACTATTCCGTGGAATCGCCCCTTGGAGAACCCTGCAGCAGATGTTTTCTACGATGTAATATGCTGCTCAACAAAGCACTGGACCAAAATACCGTAGATTGTAGTGATATCACAAACAATCGGTTTGGTATCTCAGGAGAGACTGTCCCGGGGGCGGGAACCTCCCTATTTTTAGGTGATTTGAACCTTGAAGCATACATTATGTATAATGTATGGTGATGGTGAGAATCACCTATAGGCATCAAGAGGCTAAATCTGTGAACACGAGTTTGAAAGTGT
>JAAUXT010121796.1_pt1 | contig 14314 bp, 11 predicted proteins | sample 7278171 | NCBI WGS metagenome assembly JAAUXT01 (sample SAMN14350112, study PRJNA611818) | marine sediment metagenome | isolation source: surface marine sediment (1.8m) | place: French Polynesia: Moorea | collected 2018-08 | reverse complement strand
GTTTGTGGGGCCTCACCCCCCCCCCGGTGTGAGGCGTCCTCACCCCCCCCCCCGCTGTGAGGTGTCCTCACCCCCCCCGCTGTGAGGCATCCTCAACCCCCCCCCCCGCTGTGAGGCGTCCTCACCCCCACCCCCCCCCCCGCTGCTGTGATGGAACCTACGCCGGGTCGGACAGGGGCTGTTCGCACCGGGTGCGTCACGCGTTCCGACGCTGTGCGGGTCAATCAGCGCCGCGTCGTCGCTTGACGCTCGAGATGCGTCACACATCACGACGCTGAACGGGCAGACGCCAAGTCTTGGGTTCCTCGCATTGGAGGCGTTGGCGGCCTGTGCAGGTCCGTCGCTTGCGACTCCAAATGCGTCACGCGTTGCGTCGCCATGGGAACGGGCGTTGCGTAGTCTATCTCGCTGTCCAAATCAAGGGGCAAGCAACAACGTAGGAACACCTCACGAACACAGATGGATTGCACCAAAGCGTCATGTGAGACAAACAGTGCAGCGCCCATTGACGTGTTTGGGGACGCAGCGCGTGACGCACCCCGTGCGAGACTGGCCGTGACACACCAGGCCGCGGACACATCCGAAACACGCGAAAGCCTCTTCTGCGCTTTGTAGCTGCAGGCAGGGATTTGGGTGCTGTTGAGCATGGCGAGGCTTGGACCACAGCATGAGCAGTGTGGACGGGACGAGCTGGGTCCAGGACATGTTGAGATTGGTGGACCTGGGTCTGTCTGCTCTCTCACTCCATGAACATTTCGTGTGTGTGTGTGTGTGTGTGTGTGTGTGTTTCTCTCTCTCTCTCTCTCTCCCTCCCCCCCCCAGATTGCGCGCGCACACACACACATACATACAATCGAATGTGCGACATGAACCTCAAGCTACGAATGTGGGTCCCCTGTGGTTACACAGGTCACAAATGGTGTACTGGAGGAATGACGTTACACAGGGTGCGCCCTGAATAATTGGGTCACAGCAAAGAAACCCAGATACGACTCAACCTTGGCTGAAAATGTAGGTCACAGAAGGACATTTGACAATGTCACGTGATGGTCATCACTGAAAACATCATTTCCTTTGCAGGAAATTAGGTCACAGAAATCAGGTCATTTGAGCCTTTTATGAAAACTAGGTTGCAGGTGGACCTTGGTTGAAATGTAGGTCGGAATCAGGGCCCTGGGGGAGCCGTTAGTCTTCTCCCATTCGTTTCGCCTCGCTGTGGTTTGTTTGGCGGCTAAACGAATGCGAATGGCCTGCCAGGCTGAATTAGTGCAGAGAGGAATCCTGAATCTGCGTGACGGGAGCGATCGTGTGTTAAAGGTGCGAGGGAGAGGGAGGCGGGGGCTGGGGAGGAAGGCAGGGGTTGTTTGGAGTGAGGGAGGGAGGCAGGGGCTGGGGAGAGTGGGAGGAGGTAGGGGCTGGGGAGAGAGGGAGGGAGGAGGCAGGGGCTGGAGAGAGAGGGAGGGAGGAGGCAGGGGCTGGGGAGAGAGGGAGGAGGCAGGGGCTGGGGAGGGAGGGAGGGACTGGAGAGAGAGGGAGGCGGGGGCTGGGGAGGAAGGGAGGGAGGGAGGCGGGGCTCACGTAGCGTCCGTCCGTGCTCAGGTATGCGTCTGTCACGTGGACGCAGCGCTCATTGACGTGCGTGATGCAAGAACACTGATGTGTACCCCGTGCGGACCCAAACGAGACACACAGACAACGCCCATTGATATGTTCAGGAGCGCACGCCGCGCCTGTTGAACCGCAGAAGAACGTTGACACAGGGACGCAACCACGTGGTGTGTCGGAATGCGCGCGCACCGCACGCAGTGAGTGACGCGGCTGCGCGGAGAGGGACGAGACGCGCGGTGGGGGGGGGGGCGATAATTAAGTGGATGTTATTGGAGCCGACTCGCCGCGGGGAGGCGGGGGGTGCAGCGCCGTCCCTGCAGCGAGGTGACTGTAGCGCGCCGTCCCTGCAGTACCGAGGGGAATCGTAAGTGGTCGTTCGAGCCATGCCATACCGTGGCGCCGGCCCTGCAGTGCCACAGAGACCAGAGAATGGCTGCAGCACCGTCCCTGCAGCGCAGATGGGATTGGCGCAAGGTCATCCGTGCCGCGTCGCGTCCCTGTAGTGCTGTAGTGTCCCAGTGGGGCCAGAGTTGTCCCTCCCAACATTGAGACTAACATCCCTCATTTGTGATGGGTCATTCTTGTTCAAGGCCCAGAAGAAAGACCAACTCGCAACTTCCTTCGTTTCTTCTCTCTAAAAGTGCTTTTGTCAACAATTTTGACGCCAGGAGGCGTTTTGGTCGCTTCCGCGCCCTGTACCGGTCATAGCCGCGTCACTCCGCTGTCAGGCGGAGGAATTAACCCTCCGCGCCTGACGCCGCGTCTCTCACCGCCAATTAGTGCACGCGTCTCGGGATCTAGGCGTGCGCACGCAGATCTCGGATCAGTCAGGTATGCGTGTGTGTGCGTGCGTGTGGCCACAAGCACAAAGCGCAGTCGATGACGCAGTCGCTTCGGAAACACGTGGCATGTGGCAGATAGTGGTGACCCTCTGTGACGTCAGTTCAGGAGGTTGACGCACGCACACGCACGTATACCTGACTGTGGAAAGGCGACGATGGCACAAGGCCAAGTCCTTGCGACAAAATGTTTTCACCATTCTCAAGTTTGGAGCCAGAAGGACGAGGCGCCCTTTGTAATTTGTATTGCGCAGTGAAACTTGTCTCTGTACAAGCCCCACCCGAGAGCAATGGAAACTGAAGGTGTTGGAGGCGATTCATTTCAACGGTCCTGAGGCCCCCATCACAGCGGACGCGTCACGCGGCGCCTCTCTGTGCACGTCAGTGGACGCCGCGTCGTCTCTTGCCCATTGACCTGCGCAGGGACGCAGTTCGCGACGCGTCCGGTTTGGACTGGGCCTGAGGCTGGTATTGATACAGTGCAGAGGTGCTCAGAACCAATCAACCTCGCCTGACCCTGGATTCCGATTGAAAACGAGGCCCGAACTGAGGCCCTCAGTTTCTTCTCATTGGTTGCGTCATGCAGCGTCCGTGGTGAGCAAAGACGCAGCGTCTTTGTGCAGGGACGCGATGGACGGCGTTGTGACGTACTCAGCGTGGGAGTGCGCTGAAGTAAAACGAAGTTGCGCGTCGCCTGTTGTGGTGTACATGGACCTTCGCACCAACCAACAGTGTGGTGTCAACGACCGCCCCCCCCCCTTCCAAAAAACTCCTCTCCTCTGGGCGCCAAGCGTTGTGCCCCCCTCAAGCCTGAAAACTGCAGGGGGACCTTGTGTCAGTCTCCCTGCTGTGTGTTTTGGCCGCACCCATGCATCGTGCAGCCTTTGGCCGCACACCGTGTGTGGTCTGAAGCCTCCCCCCTCCTGCTCCTCTCATGTAAGTGGATCGCCTCTCCATTTGGCGGTGTACGTTTCCCCGGGGCCTGGCCCACCGTGCTCCAGGACGGTGATCGTGGTTATGAATACATTATCCGTATTCATGTCCCGTTCCCCGTCTCGGCCCGTACCACGTGCTCAGCAGGCCAATCATGGGAGGGGAGGATCCAGGGGTCAAGGGTCTGTTCCCCCCCCCCTTCGTTCAAACAAAAGTTTCCACTTTCCCGGCCATGGCTCCAAGGGCCTTCACCCCTGAAATATCCAATTGGTGGCACACACACACACACACACACACACACACACACACACACACACACACTGCCCTGATCTCGAATTTGTTTGCCAGCATTGGGTGCTGGGAACTGCGGACAGAAAACGCGTGGACACACACAGTGTGAACCGTGTCTGAGGAAAAACCAAAGTGAGTTCCTGCGCACCGTAAGTGAGTTCTTGCGCACGCAGACGCAGTGTGTCACTCAGCGCATGCGTAACTGTGTGAGTACTCATGCTGGGGAATGAGTACTCACTACTCTGGGGTTGTACCTCTTCCAAGAAGCGTTAACAAATCATCGGGTACTTGGTACTCGCGGTGCATCAACCCACACACAACCAGCCCTCGCGGGTGGAGGTCGGAGCAGTTCGGCCCGTGGATGCGTCCTGCCATCCAGACCAAGACGGATTTCGCGTGTTTGGGCTGCAGAGCAAAGATTTGCGTATCCAGAACGGTCTGCACGTTGTTTCCACGCTCAGGCTTCAATAGGGAGATTTAGCATTGCGTTTTGACGTTTCAAACGTCGCGCGAACGTCAGGCAGTTTCAGCTGGACGTGGGACGTTTGTGACGTCTTTACGTCCGCAGGCAGTGTGTTGCAAGACCCCAAAGGCCTCCGCTGGAACTGCCCTCAGAGCTCTGTAGGCCCCTGACCCTGCTTGTGTGCCTGCTTCCAGACAAAGTGACCTCTCTTCTTGTGGAGGTGCTTTCACGTCAAACGAACTCGCAGCTTCTATTCCCTTCTTCATCCTCAGCGATGTAGGTTCCAATCAACCTGCAGTGGAAGGATGAAACCTTCGTCTTGTTGCAGGCGTAGAAATCCAGACAAATTTATGTGGGTCATAAAGGGTGGAAAGTAGGTCATTGGGCCAGGGATGAGAAGAGCCAGAATCGGTGAAGCGGCACTGATGCAAACAAATGTGCATCTCCCGAGATTAAAAGTGGGTCACGAACCAGGACCCTTTCTGTGACACTGGCCACGTGGAATCTGGAGTGCCGGATGAATTGAGGTCAAGTATTAATATTTTCGCCGGGTCCCCGCTGGGGTGGGCGATAAATCAGGACGTAAGTGGCGCGGCTGATGAATGGGAAAGGGGCGGGTGACGGAGGATTTGTACAGCGTCGCGTCGCGCGCGGGTTTTATGGGGGAATAAACGGAGATTGATGGAACAGCGAGAAGACGGCTGTCTCCGAGAAGAGCCGGGCAGGACAACCCCCCCCCCCCCCGGGAAAAAGGCCGCTTCATACTGGATGCGTCACTGGACGCCGTCTCTGGAACTTCGCAGTGATGTCTTGGGACGTATATGGAGCCAACGCCCACAGACTTGCACTTGTGCTGACCATTGGGTGACACTGGGCACCGCGTCTGGGAACAAGTCCCGTCAACGCAGCACCAGTGGTCAGTCACAAGGGGGAGTTTTAGCACGGTGCAAAACAGCCACGTACACGTAAGAAATTGCGTTTACGCTCACGTTTCACGTTGTGCTCAAAGTCCCTCAGGACGCAGCAAGTGACGCACGCAGCGTGAACCAGGCCACCCAATCCCTGTGCGATGCGACAGTTTCGTGTCTGCCCTGAACGCATCCCGTGACGCACCCGGTGAGACGCAGGCCTTCACGTCCCGCTGTCCCCGCCCCCGTCGCCCCGGCCCGGAAGGAAGCAAAGCCCCGCTCTGATGCAGGCCGGATTTGTTCCCAATGTTTCTCCAAATGGGTCCATTTGGAGCTGATGCCACGGATTCTTCCAGTCGTTCGTGCACGCTTTCCGCAGAACTAGACTCACGAAGACACGGTATCCAGTGACTTGTTTCACACGGACGCTGGCCCTTTTCCTTTCTATGGGGACACAGCACCCATTTATTTGTTTTGGGATTTGGTGCTCACTGGCTTTTGCAGAGATGCTGCAGCGCCCACTGTTTCAAAAAAAACTTGGTGAGCATTGGTGCAAAACCCGTTGATTTGAGAGGACACACACACACACGCACACACACACACACACACACACACACACACACACACACACACACACACACACACAACCTGTCCATTGTGACACACGGCTCCAAGTCAGCGGATCTTACAGTGAACGCCAGGGCTTCTCTGTGGTCTGTGTGAATCTGGGACCGGACGCCCTTTGCCCTGCTCTCCGACGCGGAGGAGGAATCCGGGGCGTTTCCGCTTCCGCTCGCGCTGCGCATGCGCCGCTTCCTGTTTCCGGTCTGCCTCGTGTTGGGTGAGGCTGTCTCTCCGGGATCCCCCGTGGGGGGAAACCCTCGTTTCCTTCCGGCGTGGAGCCGGGCGATTTGTTAGAACGCTCAGGCCTCAGGCCACAGTTGATCTGTTTTCGTTCCTCACCCCCCAGTGATATGTATTGCCTAGAGAAACCGGCAGATGCTTGTGTGTGTGTGTGAGTGTGTGTGTGTGTGTGTGTGTGTGTGTGTGTTTTGACGGTGAACGAAGGGCGTTTCTCTTCTTCTGAGGAATCTGAGAGACAACTCGTGTTGACAGTCATTTCAATAATGTTTCTCCTTTTCTATTTGCAGGTAAGAACGATTCCAGGTTTGGCTTGAAGGGGCGGGGCAGTTCGGCCGGTGCGCAGTGAGTCGTGTGTGTGACTCTGTCTGTGTGTGTGTGAGAGAGAGAGAGCGAGAGAGAGAGAGAGAGAGAGAGAAGAGAAACGGATGACAAGGGAGAGAGATGGGTAAAGGCCGGGACAGAGAGAGCCGGATAAGAGACAGACGAGGGGAGTGAGCGAGATAGGAGAGACCAGGGGGAAAGAGAGAGAAAGAGAGAGAGAAAGAAAGAAATGGGGTCCAGGACAGCATGATGGGATCAAGAGAGAGACAGAGAGACGGGGTCCAGGGCAGCGGGATGAGAGAGATGTGAGTCAGGATGAGAGAGAGATGGTGAGATGAGACGGGGAGAGGGAGACGGGGAGATTGAGGACGGGACAGGCGCAGATTATATCTGACGGCCACGTAATTGGAATTCCAGGCAACGTGTGTAGGGCGCTGCTTCACACTGGGTGCGTCACGCGCTGCAGCGACGGGGTCTCTGGGAATTTTACGGGGTGCCCAACGTGGTCACGTGATGGTGGTCCACGCATGCGCGACCAACGCACGGAGTATGAAGCGTGCAGCCCCCCCCCCCGCGCAAGAATCAAGTGGCGCCACCCAGCGTTTGATGCTGTCACGTGATGCGGCGTCACGGACGCCATGATGACGTCACGAGAGACGCCAAGACGGCGTCACAACCGGCGGCGGCGTTCCGTTGTGTTCGTTGTTTCTAAAGTCAAACGCGGCGTTGGAACCAGCATCAGCGTTCGTGGTGTACTTTTCAACACTATAAGTCACACGTCTCTTTCTTCTCGCCTTCTTCCTTTCATTCTGAACGGGGAAATGAAAAAGAAGAGGATCTGTTCCCCGCGTCTCTTCTTGACGCTTTGAATGAGAGAGGTTGGCACGCGCTCTGAGGACCTGAAGCCCATTCCCCTGCTCCCTGTGATGTGTGGCGCAGGAGTCGCTCAGGCCGCGTTCACGTGGGCTGCGTCTTGCGTTGCGTCTTGCGTTACGTGGATGCTTTGGAGAACTTGAACTGTGAGGTCATGATAGTGTTCACATTGATTTTGCATTGCGTTGGGCGCGTTCGAATTGACGGCGAGCCTGGTGAGCCCACGTGGCTGACTTCGCCCACTTCGCCCCATCTCCAAGGCTGGGGCGAAGGGGGACGCCTTTTCACCGGTTTAGCAAGTGGAACATTGTGTCACAACCAAGCATATACACAACTCCGAATGGGGTCTCGGGTCTGTACCCTGTGCTCGCATCAAGTGCTTTTCACATTGGTGACGCGCGGTCGTCTTTTTGACGTCGGCGTCAAAATTTAACATGTTGGAATTTTGACGTCAGCCCAAGAAAACGACCACGCGTCACCCAATGTGTGAACGCCTTCACCCACACGAATGTCGCAACACGCAACGCGACGCGTGGTCTGCGTGAACGAGCCTCTGTGTAGACCGAGGCGGAGGAGACGGCGGTGCGTCACGTGACGCCTCTGAAGGTGATATCCTTGTGCTGCTGCTGCGGTAACGTGTGCGCGACGGTTCACACTGCAGGCGCCACTCATCCAAGGCGTACGCTGCGAGTCAATGGGTGTGATGTCCCAATGCCACTGTACAAGTCAATGGGTGTGATGTCCCAATGCGAGTCAATGGGCTCTGAGACCAGGCACACGTGAATGCTTGTCTTGACTGCAGGCGTCAGACATGACGTGAGAAAAGCTTTTGGGACGATGCAGCCTCGTTCTGGAACACAAGATGCAGCAAGGCTGGAAATTCGTATCTCCAGCCCGAATCACGTGACACGCGCGGCTACGTCCCTGAACGTACACGTCAATGGACGCTGCGTCGCACGTGATGACGCAGCGTTCTATTCAGAGCACAATGCGTGACGCGGCCTGGGTGAACGCCACTCTGTCCCCCCCCCATCTGCGCCACGCGTGACGTATCACGTGAGAACGAGGCCTTCATATCAATATGAAATGCGGCGAGGAAAAACAATATCGGGAGATAGGGCCCTGGTGAGGGATCGGCGGTGCGCAGGCGTACAGCGAGACGAATCACGAGATGTGATTGAGTCGTCAAGACGCCCTGTGAACTCGCAAGTCTCGCGCAGAGTCACGTTTTGACGTCAAATCTCGCGCTTTCACGCTGTGTGTCCTTTTTGACGTGAACTGTCGCGTTGTATCTCGTCAGACTTGTAGTCTCGCGTCACGTCTCGTTTGACGTCAAGTCTCGCGTTTCGACGCCAAATCTTGTTTGACGTGAGAGTTCTACGCTGAGATCTCTTGTGACATGAGATGATTGCTGAAATCTCGCGTTTCCTCGTCACTTCTCGCTTGACTTGAAATTACTTTTGACGTGACATCTCACGTTTCTTTTGTTTGATCTCGCGTTTCTGCGTCGCATCTGGTTTGACTTGAAGTCTCGCGTTTTTACGCAAAATCTTCTTTGACGTGAAATCCTTGTTGAAATCTCGCATTTCCTCGTCGCGTCTTTTTTGACGCGAGATTCGTGACTCAAAAGATACCAACCACGTGCTGACCGAATTTGCTGCTTTGAAATTCTGGAAACAAAAGAGGCAAAGAAACCTGCGTGAAACAAAACCCAGAAACAGAACAGTCACTACAGTCTCGGCTTCGTGCTCAAATGCAAAACGAATCTCCACGTAAATTTGACGTTGTCATCGGTTGACATCAGCATTTTCTCAAGGCCCGAATTCCTGACGTGACGATGCGGACAGATGACGTTGCGCAAAACGACGTCAAAAATTGCGTCCCCAACGCGGCGTTGATGACAATGCGCGCGGCGTTGCGATACAGGCCCCACGTGACAGTGACGGATGGAGGGCCAGTTGGGTGGGGCGGGGCCCCTCTGAGGCGTTCACACCGGGTCCGTCATACGCTGCGTCCGTGTGCAAGCCATTGGGCGCTGCATTGCACGGGATGAGTTGTGTGTCGTGTGTCCTGTGCAGGCATGTGGGCGCTGTGTCGCACTGGATATGTCGTGCGTTGCGTTGCGTGACGCACTGCGCCGTCTGGACGCATGTTGCCGCGTTTACGCAAGCGTGCCGCCAGGCGTCCCACCTCACGTCGCCTTTTCACGACGGAGACGAAAGCACTTCCGGTATGGCGTGAAGCCCGCGCCAGCGACGCACAAACCCGCTATTGACCTGCACGAAAGACGCATCGCACGAGTGATCCGATGTGAGGGAGACACACGTGACATTGATGGATGGGTAGAGATGGGAGGGGCCCTGGACCCTGACCCCAGGGGGAGCCAGTCACGCGCGCGAAGGGTTGTTCTCCTGATCCTGAGGGATTTCTCTGCGCGCAGTGTTGTTCTGCAGACCCTGAGACCCAGTCACGCGCGCGAAGGGTTATTCTCTATATCTGCGAGACTTTGTCTGCGCGCAGTGTTGTTCTGTGGACCCTGAGACCCAGTCACGCGCGCGCAGGGTTTTGTTCCCCATATCCCTGGGATTTCTCCTGCTTCCGCCCTTGGTCTCGGAAGCCTTGTCGGATGAGCGATGGGAGGTGAACGATGGGAGAGATTCACCCTCAATGTGGCTGGGCGACGGTGAAGCCAAGATGACAAATGTAGGAGTGAGACGTTTTGGTTTGGCTTCTTGCAGTGGAGTGCCGTTCCTTGTTGTGATCCGAAGTCACGCAGAGCTTGACTCAGTTTCCCATTTGGGTTCAATACTGAAGTGCTGCAGCTCGCTTGGAAAGCGTTTTGTGCGAAACATGGACTTGGGGACCAGACGCAACGCGTACGGACGCAGCGTTGGACGCATGCCGTATGAACGCGGCCGGGACGTGGTTCGCTGCACGCGTCTGACTTGACTACGCAGCAGAACAGAGCCGGCTGGACGTGAGCGGAACGCTCTGTCGTCGCGTCTCATCCCCGACTCTTGCCAGGTGCGTCACGGCTCAGAGAGCGTGATTCGCGGCAGGACCTCGGGGCCCCCTCCCCGAGCCGAAGGGCTCCCCTCCCCGGGAGCAGCAGGGCCCTGTCCCCGGGCCCCTCGGGTGCTGTTAGCGGGACGCGGCCTGTGCACAGGGGCGCGTCGCACGACTCGGCCCATCATCCAGTGGCACGTCGGCTCCAGGGTCCATCGCACGCCCTGTCAAAACACGTGTCAGACCGGAAGCACGTGACTGTCGTCACCAATTTTCGCCCACGTTTCTTGACCTTCATTCAAACTGAATTCAACAACTGTCAAAATTAGGTTGTTCATGTCTGTTCTCAAGAGCAAAAACTCGTTGTCACCATGGCAACTGTTCTCATGGCGATTCAGCGTCACTGCGAGTCACGTGAGATTCGCGCACGTCGCGAGATGGCGCCAGTTTTCACGCGGTAGCGAGAGTCGGCTGAGACGGACGTGGCTCGTCGCGCCTGTCGCTTCATCGTGACGGATCTGCGTCTTGCACGTCGACGTCACACGGAATGCTTCTCACGTGGCGTCCACGTGTGGGTCAGTTCCCGTTGCGTCCACACCGGGTGCGTCGTGCGTAGCGTCCCTGCGGAGGCATCCATCAACAGCCCCGCTGACACACAGTCGCTTGAGGGGCCTGCAGCTGAGCCTTCTGAGTCCACGTTCACTCGTGCGTGGCTGCAGCGTGACGTCACGCGTGACTACAGCGTGACGCACCCAACGCACACGTTCGCAACAGAAGCAAAAACGCAACGGACAAGGACGCAACGCCCAATGCAACCAGCATGACAAAGGCAAAGATGCAAAGCAAAAATTAGTGCACGCGCGCAACGCACGACGCCACCGCCATCTCCCGCCATCTCACTGCAACTGACTGTAGAGTTTGAGGGCGACTCTTAAGCAACGTTTCACGTAAGAAAACCCAGCAGTATGACGCGTAAGAAAATCCCGTGACAAAAAAATCCCAGTCCCTTTCCCTCGGTTGCGAACACTGCGTCGTTAGGCAACATTCATCGCTCGCAGACGGGGCCCGCGTCTCCTGCACAATGCGTCTCCATGGCAACGGAGACGACTGCAGCGGAAAACCCTCGGGGTCATGTGACCTTGAAGGTCACGAAGTCGCGCGCGCACGTGGTCGCAGAGAAGTGGTTCGCATCAAGTCCATTACCTCCCTGGTGAGATGGGGCGATAATAGGCAAAACGCACAGCTTCCAACAGGGGGCGGATCCTGGACAGGAAAGACATGTCACGTGTTCGATGTACACGTGTGGAAATGGGTGTTGCGTCACGGGGACGCCGGAATCACTGTTGCTTCGTGGCATCAAAGTCCACAGTGTCTGACTGGTCAAAGGTGCAGGGAATTTTGTCAGCGACTCACCCACTCCGTGGAACCCACTTTGTCCCCCTGTTGTCGTTATTCCGGGATCCAACCCTGTCCCTGTCACCGGATCCGCCCCACCCCACCCCGCCACGTGTTTCCACCAGATCCCGCCCCGTTTCGTTGCTCCACCCCCTCCCTTTCAAAGAAAAATGCGTCTCTCCGTCCTGCCCTGCTGACGGTCCGGTATTCTTCCCGCCTCGCCCCGCCCCGCCCCACCCCACCCGACCCCACCATGCCCTGCTGGATCCCTCTCTGTCCCGCCCCATCCCTCCCCACCACATCATCCCGCCCTGCCCAACCCCACCCTGTGGGATCCCCGTGCCCTGCTCCCCACCCCACCCTGCCCTGCCGGATCCCCCTGCTATGCCCACCCCACCCTGCCAGTTCCCCATGCCCCACCCCACCCCGCTGGACCCCCTGCCCTGTCCTGCCCCGCCCCACCCCACCACACCCTGCCGGATCCCTCACACCCCACCCCGCCGGATCCCTCACACCCCACCCCGCTGACATCGCGGCTCCTCTTTATTCGCGGCCCGCGGAGTCGGGTCATTGACTTATCTGCGGACGCCTCAAAGACGGCGTCGGGCGGGCGGGGGGGGCGTCGCTTCTACAGGCCCGAGATGGATCCATTCGTAACGTGGGCCACTCAATATTACGCGTATAATATGAAGGGAGACGCAGGGCATTGCGCAAGGTCGTGGTCGGGGAGGGGCAACTCCAATCTTCAAAATTTGGGGTTGGTGGGTGGGTTGGTAGAGCAGTGATGAAGGCCAGAATTTGAGTGGGTGAATCCATGTTTGAAGTCAAGAGTGAGCAAAAGTCCAGGCAGCGCACGAAAAACTTGAAAGGGAGGTGGGTGGGGTGGGCTGGGCTGAGCCTGGGGACAAACAACGCGTGTGGAAAATGTGTTGTTGTGGGGACACAGACAGGGACGGGAGGGGTCAAGCTGAGGTTCACCTTCTCGGCTTTTGAAGACGCAGGGACAGAGGACCCAGTCTCAAGCCTGTTTTACGCTGGGTGCATCAGACGCTGCGTCTCCAAGTCGCTGAGACGCGACGCGTGACGTGTGCAACGTGGAACGTATGGCGTGACGCACCCAGCGTGGAACATGTGGCGTGACGCAACCAGCGTGGACGTGACGTGTGCAACGTGGAACGTGTTACGTGACGCATCCAGCGTGCAGCGCCCCCTTCAGTACATCGATCCCGTCACACAGACATCTCATAGGGTCTGACACCTTTTGCGACGGGCTAACATCCCTGTGGCAACGACGTCACAAAAACCACGTGCATTTTGATTTCATTTCGTGCATCTCAACACAGAAGCGACGCTATTTTTGACGCGCAGCAGCAGGGTGGTTGCACAGTGTGTCCCGCACCCTTGAAGGCACATGATGCTGTGGAACAGGGAGGCTTCTCTATGTATGGATCTCCGTGTATGGATCTGCCCCCCCCCCTCTCTCTCCCTTCTGAGCAGGGTCCAATATGAATATTATTGAGTGCAGAGTCTGAGTGAGTGGAGCCGGTTTCACAGGGGAGGCGTGAAGCCGTTTTCACATTGATGCTGTCGACGTCAAAGACAGCAGAATTTTGACGTTGACGTCAAAATCTAACATGGCGCCCAATTGGTGGGCATCATCAAAAAATGGTCCAGACCATTCTTTGACATTGTTAAGAAAAGTTGCCATTGACGTCAGAAAAAGCTGACGCCGTCATCAACGTGAAAACCCCTTAACGCGTTCTTTCTCTCTGAACACGTGTACACAAAGAATATACAGGCGCCCACAGACATGGTCCGGACTCCAGGCCCAGTGTGTCAGAGCCGTGGTGCCCACAACTGAAGAATCCTGTTGACAAGAACAGGGACACATCATTGAAATCAGGCTGGGAACACACTCCCAGCGACGCAGCAACCAGCGTTGTGCTGCCCCGTCGTGCTGTGGCGTCGCCCCATTGGGTTTGTATGGAGGCTGCTTTTGCGTCACCAACCGCTCCCGGAGCAGTTGGGGTGACCCAATGGGGCGACGCCACAGCACGACGGGGCAGCACGACGCAACATTCAGTGTGTCCGCACCCTCAGTGGGAGCAGTGACTCCACGTGAAAGAACGCAGGCGTTGTGACGCAGGCGTTGTGACGCAGGCGTTGTGACGCAGGCGTTGTGACGCAGGCGTTGTGACGCAGGCGTTGTGTGCCCACGATTACCATGGGCGTTGCGCCCATGTGAGCCTTACATCCAGGAACAAGTCACTGGGTACAGGGACGCACACAGGCACGGTTAACCCACGTACCTCAGTGGGTACAGGGACGCATACAGGCATGGTGAACCCACGTGCCTCAGTGCGACCCATTTCTACACCATCACAGCAGTAGGAAAGAGAAGGAAGACGGCGCGGCTCCATCTGCGAACGCACTCTGTCGCCTTCCGACATTCCAAAGAGACGCCGCCCACCTACGGCTCAAATCTATCAGATCTCGCGTCAAGGCCCTGTTCACGTGGGACGCCCGCAGACACGCGGCGTTGTCACCCGGTTCTTTCCTTTGACGTGGGACGCCAGCTGGGACGTAGCGTGACGCGCTGTTCTTGGGCATAGAACGCCACGTGGCGTTGAACCCGGTTCTTTCCTTTGTCGTGGGACGCCGGAGGACTGGCGGCGTTCTCACCCGGTTCTTTCCTTCTACAAAGACGACGTAGCGCCGATTTTCGTGTGCGCGCACACACACACACACACACACACACACACACACACACACACACACACACACACATTGCAAAGTGCGGGACAGGCGACGCT
>JAAUXT010144880.1_pt1 | contig 14315 bp, 13 predicted proteins | sample 7278171 | NCBI WGS metagenome assembly JAAUXT01 (sample SAMN14350112, study PRJNA611818) | marine sediment metagenome | isolation source: surface marine sediment (1.8m) | place: French Polynesia: Moorea | collected 2018-08 | reverse complement strand
GCGCGGGCGCCGCGGGCGCGGCGGGCGCGCGCCGCGGGGGGGGGGGGGGGGCGCCCGCCCGGGGCCCCGGGGGGGGGGCGGGCTGGGGGGCCGGGGCCGCGGGGGTTGTGGGGAACAGCAGTGGGGGATGTGGAGAGGGATGGGAGACAGGGAGAGCGGCAGGGGACATGGCGAGGGGCGGGGGGAATGTGGGGAGGGGCAGCAATAGGATAATGGGGGCAGTGGGGGAGGGGCGTTGGGGGATGGGGAGCGACGGCGGGGGGGGGGCGCGTGCCGGGACTGCGGCGCACATCGTCCGTGTGCGGGGCACGCGGCGGGCCGGGAGGCGTGACCGGACTCCCAAACACAGCCGGTGTGCGAGGAGGAACTAGAGCACAGAACCAACACACTGAGGACTTTTTCCAGCATTGACGTGACAAAGTTCATCATTGGGAACAGGACGACCAAAGCGGACGGTTTTTGACTTGACGCTGACACTGACGAAAACATTATTCGCAATGGTGCCTGAACTCCAGAGTTCGTCAAGAGAACACGTGCTTCAAGTTTTTACAACTGGCTCTCAAGACAAGTATGTTGTTCCTGAATGAATTTCAAACACACAAGATCACACCAAGCAGTACCTGGAGGCCGCTGTGCTGTAGTCACAATGGCAGTGTCAAACGGGTTGACCCTGAACCTCGAGGTCGCACGTCTCGTGGTGTTAAGTGGCCCTCTCACACCGGGTAGACGCGGGGACCCGTCCGAGTCTCACACTGGGGAGTAGCGGGGACCCGTCTGAGCCAATTTCCCGCCGCGCGGCCGGTAACACCCGGAGACACACCTCGTCCCACACACACTGAGGACTGAGAGGAATGCGGTCAGTAGCTTTGCAGAACGGAAGGGTCAGCAGATTTAAGAAACTCACAATCCTCCCAAAATCTGCACAGCAACAAGTTTCCTGTGCAGAGGTGGAGCCAGGGGCCAGGGCCATCATCCCCGTTGAAAAGTGACTGTTATTGCAAAGTTGAAACCATCTCCTCGTTTGGTATGGGGAGGGACACGGTTCTTGGAACCCAACCCTGGATACGATCCTGACATGTAATGCCACAACTCGGCTTTGTGCTTCTTCTTCGTGAGGTTTAGCAATCACTGATTTTCATTCCGTACGGTGGCCCGGTCTGCAGATCAGTGACACAGATGTGACACGCATTTGACCGCTTGTCATTGGCTCTCAGTTGCCATTTGGTGTCTGCGCCGCCGATCTGGCATCTTGGGACCGTTGGCGCGGACCAGACGGATCTGCCAAACCTCCCTATTTCCCTTTGCGCGTGGCTTCCTTCTCGGACCCATCACTGTGAGCCTGGCGCTGGAAGCGACGCATGGATGATTGAATACTGCCATGTCACTCCGCAGATCGGTCCTCAGGGAGCCCCACTGTAGAGATCAACATCTCTGAGCCAGAGACACACAGAGATACTCATCATGACGTGTGTAGCGGAGAGGAGAGGTCCTCAGACCTGCACCAAGACACGGGCTGCTTTCAAAGGCCACGACATTGGTTGAGATGGAAGAGATTGATGCTGTCTTCGCGAATAATGCAGCAGAGGCAGGGGTCGTGGCGAATTTCTGAGTGATTCAGTGGGCAACTGAAACCTGAGACATTCGTGGTCGTAACTTCTGTGCAAAGACGTCCATATCCGTTCCCTCTGAACTTCCCAGCTTCAGCACAGGTACAGATAAACAGGGACTCCAGCGGTTTCACGTTGGTGACGCGCGGTCAATTTCTTGGACGTCGGCGTCAAAATTTAACATTGAACCCAACATTGGAATTTTGACGCCAGCCCACAAAACTACGTCGTACTGCGCGTCACCCAATGTGAAAACCCCTTCTCTTGGCCTTGGTTCGTTCGGGCTTTTGAAAAGCGTTTGAAAGTGTCAACGTAAGAAGCAAGACTTGTTGCCTTGAGCACGACGACACAAAAGTTACTGTCAAAATCCTCTGAATGAACGAAAGGTCCTTGAAGAACATCTCACGAAGCAGGTAATTTTTCTTGCGCCTGTTTCACCCAGAATGCGATGCGTTGCGTCTCTCCTCCATTCAGCGGGTTCGGCGTCGACTGAGAACTGAAGCGCTCATTGGCTGAAACAGGGACGCCACGCGTGACGCACCCAGCGCACACCAGCCTGTACCATCATAAGTGAGTTCTCAGAAGAAAGGCGCGAATGGGGAGAGGTGCACCTCGGGTTCACTTCCATTGGGGCTGCTCCGTGTTCTCTGGAGATCGCACTGGTAGAGACCTTGACTCCTCCAGAACGATGCTCGTTATTGCAGTGCGCTCCTTTGTTCCCTCCTCGCTCTTCAGGTCTTCAACGCGGTACCTTTTCCTTCATTACCCAGTGGAGAAAGCGGTGTCGCTGGGACTAGCTTCCTTCCCTGAACTGAGACGGGTTGTACACCCTGGCCACGCCAGCTGCGATAAATTGTGGCACACAGAGCTGCGTCGACTGAAGTCACGTGTGCAGGAACGCAGCGCGTGAAACACCCAGGGTGGACAGGCTTTTGAGGCGGGCAACACACTCCCAGTGACCCAGCAACCAGCGTCGTGCTGCCCCATCATGCTGCGGCATCACACCATTGGATTTGTATGGAGACTGCTGTTGTGTACAAAAGTAGCCCAATGCTGACCCCATGGGGCGATGCCACAGCACGACGCGACAGCACAACGCAACGCTTCAGTGTGTCCGCATCCTAAGACCGCGCTTCCGGTCACAGTCTGGGTGGAGGTGACTGAATGAGCGGGGTCGTTGCCTTCTTGTGCCATTGTTTCGTCACTTTGTTCGATATCACCGCGGTATGGGACGCCACAGGAAAAGTTCTACATCAGGCGAGAAAAGCAGGACGACCGAGGTTGCTGCCATGCAGTCCTAACTCTAATCTCCAAGTTGAATGGACGTTGTCACTTCCAGTGGGAAAATATAGTTCGAACTACAGAAGCGCATCCAGGGTTTTTGCGGTAGGGAAAGCCCGAGTGGTGTGCCAGTTTCAGGACACGTGAGCCAAAGTTCTCTGTGTGCAGGTCATAATGGTAATCTGGGTGGCGTTTAACACACCAAGTTTGAATTGGCTTGAGGTGTGACAGGACGATTGTTTGCAGGATCCTGCGTCTGCAGCGGAATGAAGTCACAGCTTGTTTACACATGGGGCACTCGGACCCCATGGAGATGGGTGCGTGACGGTGTAACAGGACCAGAGCGCGACCAGGACCACAGCACGACCACACTATTTGGTCATGGTGTGGTCCTGAAATATTAGGACCACAGCACGACGTCAGAAAATATTATGGTCGTGCTCTGGTCCTGAGACACCGGGCCCCACCAGAAACAACCAGATGTCTTGGTTTCTGGTCTGATCTCAAACCACATGTATCCCTTGCAAAACGCGACCCAAAGCGTTGATGAGTGTATGACCATCTCAGCTTGAATCTGAAATGACAGACACCCGCATCTCCTGGTTCGAGGTTTCCAGCCATGTCATTGAACCAATGTCACTGTGGAGGCCGCCACATCACCACAGGAGAAGAGACTACCAGCAGACCAAGGCTTTGGACTCAACCCTTCAAGCAGCCCAGACTTGGCTGACGACACTCCAGAATTTTGAAGCTTGTATACAAAACTCTACGAACGGAACAGACAGATACAGGTGATATTTGTGTTGCCGCAGCCTGATTACTTTTCCTCCTCCTCACAGGCAGACGGCTTTCATCTTTTCAATGAAACTCAGGAGTGAATTTTTGCCACAATGCTTTGATGAGGCTTGGCAATATGTTGTGATAAGTGCTGTGAAGGCACGGATGCATTCAGGGTTATTTCATGCGAGGTGCGTCAAGCGATGCGTTGGAATGAGGGGCTGGAGCAAGGGTGCAGTCGCAGTGTCTACTGTAAATCAGGGGGGAGTTCCAGACCTTTTCATCTGGAAAACCGTACGTGGCATTTGGGTCACCATTGACGCCTGGGCAAATTTGTCCCACGCAGGACAGAACGATCCCAATCGCTGTTTACATGCACGAAAATTTCTCCATTGACACCAATGGAAATTTCCCACACAGATTTTTAAGGTCAATTTGTCCCGCACGCGGAAAAATGCAGTTCTGTATGAAATGGCCTTCTGCGAGACGCCTCCAGTGTGAACCCGCCTCATGTATTGACTGGTGGAGGTAACCGAGCAAGAACCGCCGTTTTCTGCTCCATCAGACAAACTTTTCACGAGTCTTTCCGTGTTCGTAGAGAGCCAGATCCAGCCTTGCAGACCTCGTGTCTTCAGATGCATTGCGGCGGCACGGATTTTTTCCATACACGGCTATTCACAGCCTGGATGAGTGCCTGGCTATTTCATGAAACATCTTGAAGGGATGGACACTTGAGTCTTCAGTCTTCTGAAATGAGTGGACCTGTCAGGTTCATGGTACAATTCTCTGTCCCTGGTTCCTGTTCCACCTTTACACAGCTACCTTGCTTGACAATGCCACCAATGCGCCATGATCAGTGCCTGGCCATTTCAGGTTGAACCTATGTTGGCAGACCCTTGTCTCCTGGGTTAGAGTGTTTAGTCATTGCACTGGAGCCTGGCCTGACATAAGAACACGTGCAAGGGCAGCATCATACTGTTTGTTTTTCTTTCCCCATGTGTCGCCGTCCACAGACACCTGGATCAGCGCGTAGCGTGTCTGTTCTTTATCCTTCATCTGACGCAGGAAATCGGGGCTTTGCGCGAGTTGGTTCAGCGTAGCGGCTGCATGAGGAATCCATTAGAAGAGTGAATGAACCCCCTCAAATAGAGTTGAAAAGCTGGAAAATGGTCTGTTGGTGCGCACTGAGTGAGACAAACGGACTTGAGCCACGCAACAAAGGTTTATATTTCCTCTGTGTTGAACAACAATGAACGTCAGTGGGTGGTGCCTCAATGACCAAGATAACCGAGTGCACCCGTGCGTACCTTTTGTGCGCAGACGCCAAGGTCAGACAGAGACGAGACATCCGCTTCCGCCGGAAACACGTGGTCACGTCGTTGACCCGTCTCACAAGCGTGTGTGTGCGTGCGTGTGCGTGTGTGCGTGTGTGCGTGTGTGCGTGTGTATGTGCGTGTGTGCGTGTGTGTGCGTGTGTGCGTGTGTGCGTGTGTGTGCGTGTGTTTTTCACACAGGCACCTCAAAAACCACCGTCCACCGTTGCGTGTTCAAGTCCAGCCCTGCAGACTAACTCAGTTTGCAGGAATCAGACAGGAGGAGAGGTTTGCAGGGCCTCGGGCCCGTAGCACCTGGGGGCTGGGCCTTCACGGTGGGTGCGTGTGGACTGGATCCATATTGGACTCAGTCCAGAGGGAGCTGCGAGCTGAACACGTCCAGGGGCACGAGAAGGACCCTCGAGTCACGTGACACCGGAAGCCACGTGATTGATGTTTCTGTTAACGGGTACGGAAGGCTCGGTATGTCATCCTGCAATGAATGCTGACATTTATTCTCGTTTACAGCTGACGCCATTGTTCGTGTAATTAACGCAGGCTATCAACACGCTTGTCGCTGGATGGAAATGCAGCGCGCATCTCCAGCAATTTGATGCTAATTGCCCGTGTTCCATTGTTCTGATCAGTTGATTCCATTCCCCGAATCACCCGCCACGTCAGTTCTGTGGATCCAGGGATCGGTGGGATAAAATGGCCAGGCACCCCGAACCATGCAGGAGACAGGCGTGTCCGATGACTGTCTTCGCACACCCAAACTGCATGTGCGTGTTCTTGCGTGTGCACAGACGCATTTTGAGACAATCTGCCATCATGTTAAAATGGCAGCTCACACCCAGTGCAGTTTGAGAAGAGCTTTCCAATTTCACCAGACTAAAAAATTTCACTCCAGTCTCAACGCAAAATCATCTCGACTGTCATGAACTGTTCTCATCTGGCGTGGTGAAGGAAGGCACTTCTCAAACTGCGCTGAGTGTGAGATCGGAACCCGAAATGGCCAAGCACTCATCAATGCTCTCAGAGTCTGTTTCGTTCCAGCACGCCCGACGCCTGCATTTTCACTTTCGCTTTCACTTTCACTTGTTATTGTTTTCGGAATCCAGGCTGTTCTGGTTCAGACGAACTCGACCCTGACCTTGGTCCTCATATCACGTGGTCGCGACTGGCTGTTCGGCGTCCTTGAACTTCCAACTTCACAGAAGACAGATCTCAGGGATTCCACACAAGGAAACAACGGCCACGAATGGGACACTTTTCTCAGATGTTGTACCCTGAAGGTGTGACTATCAGGTACGAGGTCAAGGGAAAAGAAGAGCAGAACCACGGGAGGTTGTAGTTGTGCGAGGTCCCTTGAGGCCGAGCGCCCAGTCGGCAAATGTCTTGTGCCCATCCCTACTGCATGACCCCCTTTCCCTGGGGGGAGGAGGCACCCTCCGAACAGGCAACAACCCCCACCCATCCCACCCATGTATCGGAAACGCACAGGGGGCATCGTACCTGCCGTTGTGAGCACTGCTTCTTGTTCGGCTTTGCATATCATCAGGACAAAAACGCGTGCTCAAGTCAACTTGGGATTGAGGGCAAACAGGTGCAGAAACACAGGGCACTGGGTACTCCGTACAAGGCTCAGCGCACACGTACTAGCCGTCTCCATTCTCCATATCCGTGAGTCGGAAACTCCGCAGACGCTCGACCCACCCACGTGAAAGGAATTCCTCCTCGTCGTCTCGTGTTTGCTTGAGTAGCTGCGCTGTTTCGCCCATTCCGGTGCACCTGCCTCCCCTCCCGGCGTTCTCCCTTCTGCGCATGCGTCTAGTGCCCGGATAGAAGCTACGTCTACGTCGTGGGTATATCTGCGTCTGCGTTTGTGCCTGGGTCTTCATCTGTGTCTGCATCTGCATCTGCGTCTGTGTTTTTGCCTGTGTCTGGGTCTGCATCTGCGTCTGCGTCTGCGTCTGCGTCTGCGTCTGCCTCTACGTCTGTATCGTTGGCGTGTCCACATGAGTCTCAGAGACATCGTGTCCACAACAACAGGAGCGCTGAAAGTCCCCTTTTATTCAGCTCAGCTCTCCGCGACGCTCCCGAACGAGACCTTCCCGTCACGGACGCGACACGAGGAGGAGTCTGATGCGCTGCGGACGTGATCCCATCAGACGGACTCCACGTACGCCGTTGCCACGTCGCAGATACACAACTACGTCAGATAATGAGAGTTTTCAACAACGCAGTTATTCCCCTCATTTGGAAACGAAATGGTCATTCGTAAGTCTAGGTTCTGTGTGACAAAACACGAAGAACCAAACTTAGTGTTTGAAATGCCCAGCTCACAAACTGTACAAAAGTAAATCTGCACACAAGGACTGACCGACAAAATACACAGAACATAATTTTCCCAACTCTCAGGCTGCACAAAAGTCTGAAGCACGAACAACCTTTTTGGCGAAATGAAATGTCCGCGCCAGGAGCCAATTGTACAGTCCTCCACTGTGAACCCCTCCACCCCACCCCCTGTGTGTCTCACTCAGCGGGCCACGGGCAGAGGTTCTGATAGTGAAAGGTAGTGGTGGTTCTTCAGAAAAATTCCGTCTGAATAGAGTTTTGCTTGCGAAGGAAACGCCTGAGTGAAACAGTCTTCCCACACTGTTTACATTGTCTCACTGTTGACAATCGTACTTGGTCTGTGAATGACGGTTTGACAGATGATCTGTCACAGAGAAGCTCTGCAGACGCAGATGGGAACTGTGGTCCCTCCAGAGCAAGTTTCAATGCCCTCCCCGCAGGGAACCCGCGGACCTGTCGAGGACCCTGTCGCCTGCAGAACTCAGAAAAAAACTCCCGCGGACCACTGTGGACCCCCATGTGGACCTATAAGGATCCCAGTAGACCCTGAAGACCACTGAGGGCTCCTGAGGATCCCTGAGGACCTCGCTCATCCGAGGACCTCTCTCCCGCGGGAACCTATATTTTGGGGACCCATTCTTCTCGGACCCCAACCCCTCATGTACCCCAACCCTGGACCAAGTAACAAACTAGAACTCTTCCAGGCAAGTTATTCTCTCTCTGCTACAGCCTAAGCCAGAACCCAGGCTGCAATACTGCGATACTGTGAGTGGACAACATTTTCGGTGAAGTGCACGGTTAACCCTTCCGAGGCGCAGAGCTACCCGCACACAACACCAAACCCCATACCCTGTCTCCATCTTGTCCCTGTGCCCCATCCCCTGTCCTATGCCCCTATATCTTGTCCCCTCTTGTTTCACCCATAGTCCTCCGTCCCCATCACCTGCCTCCTGTTGTCCGACCTTCCCCCTGTCCCCCACCCCTGTACTCCACTCTGCCCCTCCCCACGTCCCGTCTCCCTCCGACAGAAGCCTCATCACTCCTGCGCTACTTACTGTCAAATCAGTGCGCGTCTCCGCGCTCTCACAGAGACGGATGATCTCCTGACGTCTCAAGACCAGATTAGACTGCACTGCGAGAGGCTTTCTCAAGAGACCAGTTCACAGGCGAGGCGTGCTGCGCTGCATCCATGCCGAACTCAAGCGGTTTTAGCAGCAGGCTCCGTAGCCCCAAAACGAACACGAAACAGCTTGCAGATGATCCAACTCAAGAGTCTACAGAAGTGAAAACATGCAAAACTATTTTTGAGACCAAACTTGGGTTTGAGAGCCCATAGAAAGTTCACTGTGAACTTTTCCAGAATAAGAGAGTTGCATCTCCAAGTTACGTGTTACGTGTACGTTTTGCGTCTACGGAGCGTGCTGCTAAAACTCCCCATTGGTGGTGCGACGCGCGGTCATTTTCATAAGGTCGGCGTCAAAATATAACGTGCATCCCATGGTGGAATTGTTGACGTCAGCCCAATAAAGACCGCGCGTCACCCAATGTGACCACGCCTCCTCACAAAATCGGGCCAACGCCTTGGTTCGTTTACCTCCACGACGGTCTTCATGTCGTCCGTCGCGCCTTTTTCGACGAGACCAAAAACAATGGGCGTGTTCGATTTTCGTGTGCGGCTGGCCGCTGGTGAAGTGGCGCCACTTCGCCCCTGGCTTGGAGATGGTGCGAAGTGGGTGACGTCAGCCATTTGGGCTCACTCGGCCAGCCCACACACATAAATCGAAAGCGTTCAATAAAAATGTGGTTTCAGATCAGCAAGAACGTGTCTGCTGACACTGACCAAAGCTCGAGCTCGTGCACGAGTCCGTCTGGAGTCGTGTGGTATCGGTGACATGGACGCTGTTGATTGTCGGTCTCCTGGTTCCGGAAGGGGGGGGGGTCGGGATGTGTCATTGACTCATCGTGTTCCGATCGAGTCAGCGTCGCACGATGAAACTTTATCTCGGCCCAAGTAGTTACGAGGGGTGTACCAAAATAGACCGATCATTGCAGATTACTGCAAGGACTGTGGTAACAGGTATTGTGATAGAAGGATGCATGGTCGGTTCTAGCTGCGAACACATGCTGCTACTGTTATCTCAGGGATGCATTGGGAGATCAACTTGTACTTTACTTGGAAGTTGCATTGTCAATCTGTACTTGGAAGTAGTTTTTTTCGATCTATATTGTTGACAGAACAAGACCATAAAAGCATCAGAGGTGTATGCATGCATATGTATTAGCTGCTCACAATGAGAAGCTGATTGTTGAGAGTAGAAGAGCCTGGATGGAAGGAAGCAGCTGCAGGTCTGACTGAGTACTTATGGTGCAGAGTATGATCTCCTCTGGTTGAACAAACAGCTTGGCACAAAATGTCATGTGTTGGTTATTGGACTGCTGCACCATACTCGGACACTGTCACAGATGTGTGACAACTGGACTGATAGCGCGAAGCTATTGCTGAAATCAGTACAGACTTGTACATGTGATTTCATATCCGGATTCACACAACAAAGGACAGAACATTACTCAGTCCATGATGGTTCAAATTTTTATCTGGTCCCCATGATGGATCCTGCATGTGTCCTGTACATATTTATCCAAGTTATTAATCATGCTGACTCTCCAGTTTGGTTCAGGTACAGTTGGAAAAATTAGTTAACTTATCAGTATTCTATTCAATCTTAGTGGTCATACAAAGAATATTACAGAGATATTTCAAAGTGACTTGATTAGGTTCAATTAACTCCAAAATACAGTCCAGAGTAGATCAATGATGTGTCATGAAAGTTTTTGGTTGCATACAATAGATCTCTTGCCAATACTGGAGGGAACTGGTTATTGTTTACAGTCTGATACTGGCACAAAACCTTTAATTGATCTGAAAAGTTATATCAAGATCCAACAGAAAAGCTTCAATCAATGCGTGATGATCGGTCTATTTTGGTACACCCCTCCTATCTTGCAATGGTACAAATTACTATTGTGAACCCACACAGAACCACAGCAGACAGAGCGAAAACAATGATTGACAAGTGGGTGGTTTGGAATAAAGTTTTGTTGCCGATCTTTTCAGTCACGTGGTTTGGTAGACAAATCTACCTGCTGCGTTGCAGCAACAAAGACGTGCTGAGGTTGGGGATTTGAGGTGTTGAATGAGACAAAGACGTACAGAACACAGGAGAATGAAATTTTTCCTCTTGTTCTCTTTGTGCAAAATGCATTTCTTGCAGATTCTGTGGGGTCGCGGCTTGTGTCTTAAAAACTTTGTCCCCATTGTTTCACTTGAAAAAGTGTCACAAATCACGTGTCTCCGGATAAGGCAAATGCGTTGTAATGGTGACTGGTGAGCTCTGGACGGAGGGACAGGGGACGAGGACGGAACAGCATGATGGAGTGGGCAGAAGAACCCACGAGCGATCTCCAGGTTTGTGACGCAGGCTCCGTTCCACACGGATCTAGGAGGTGCGGGAGAGGCCCAGGTCCTATTCAGATACGAGGAGTTTCTGCACAACAAGAAGCATTGTCACGCAGGCACAATGTCCAGGATGGATGAAGTGTGCGCACTCCCACTGGGACTGAATCATTGTCAGACCATGGCGCATCCGTTTTAATATTGGTTCTTGTCCCGCCCCTCCTCGCTCTGAACACCAGATGGGCGCACCCAAATAGCACCCAAGAAGCGCACCCGAAGAGCCAGGGATTCAGGACTGAACTGAGACTGGGAATGACAACAAGGTCCGAGGCTCCCCTCGCCTCGTGCTGTCTCGCCGTGCCTCCGACCCTGGATCCACTGCCGCCACCCCTGGATCCGACGCCATCGCCCCTGGATCTGCTGCCACCACCACCCACGCCTGGATATCCCACTGCTGTCACCGCTGCTGCCGCCGCTGCCGCCCCCTGGATCCGCCGGAGCGGTGGCGTAGGCGACGGCGCACGTGATTGATGCGTGGTGTAATGATTGTGGAATAAGTAGCCGCATTCATTAAGTGGATCGCAGTCCGGTGCAGAGTTACCGCGCACCACCCTGGGCCCGTTTTACACTGATGACGTCATCCATCACGTGTCCCATCAGAGGACGTTCCCCTCGGGGTGGCACTGTGCAGGTCACACACGTGGTCACGCGCACGCGTCCATCGGGAGGTAGCACCCAGTCAACACGTGGATCTGGACGTGATGCATCGTGCAGCAGGTCTGCAGCACGCTTGTTCGCGTGCGTGGAATGACTGCTTGAGCCACATTACGGAGTCACTGAGTACAGATAGCTTTCCCTGTCGTCAGTTGGACGGCTGGGCTGCACACCGTGCAGGCTCCGCAGACGCGACAGAAGCCATGGTGAAGTTTGGCTTCCCTACAGCTCAGGGAGAGCACCACTTCAGCAGTGCTGAGGCCCAATGTAGGCCCCGAAAGTGTCAGAAAAAAATTCCAAAACTTCCTTCGCTTGCACCTTCACCCCCATTGAATGTTTCTGGACACGGCATGTCAGCTGTGGTGTCAGAATGGATCACTCTTTCGGCAACAGCGTGGCTCGTGGACTTCGTGGTGAACTTCGTGGATTTCTGACTTTTCTGTGGATTCAGAAGCCTCAGTCAATACAGAGACCCCGCAATTCTCAAAATGCCCACGTGGTGTGTCCAGATGACGTCATAGAAAGCGACGTGGTCATTGGCCTCGTGTAACGGGAGAAGCCTTCCATGGGGTGATCAGGAAGCACACCTACACAGGGACAGTGCACCTTCAGCTTGGAGCGCCATCCCTGAGGCAAATAGTGCGGCGCGAGGTTTGTTCTGCAGTTTGGCTACCAGAGAGTAAAACCAACTTGTTATCCCTTCAGGGCAAGGCTAGTTTACGAGAGGATGTCCGTGGAATACGAACCAGATTAGTTTCCTTCAGTGAAGATACAGCCGGACACAGGTCTCGAGAAAAAAAAAAAAAAGTTCCATGGAGCTCTCGTGATTTGCACCTGGGGTTGTCCAGACAAGCACAAAGGTCAACATTCTCAGACAAGTGCAAAATGGAACACAAATTAGAACATTCTTAGTGGACTCTGAATTGATTTGATCAAATTCCTTACTGGCGCCAAATCCTTGATCAAAGACAAATCTACAAAAACCCAGCACCCTTTCTGCACCAGAAGAACCAACGCTTCACACAGTTGTTCCTCGTCTGCTGTCGCAGAACAACACCTTGGGATACGAGGTGGACAGTTTTGCCACCGCCGCCTATCAGCTGCGAGGCCGGCGGTGCGGGGTCCACGTGCGCCTCGAGTCAGCTGATCCGGGTCCGCTGAAGCCAACGGAAAATCGGACGTCATCACTCACCCGGGCCGGGATCCGACCGGGGAAACCCGCCGCACTGTGGCGCCGGTGTGACGTGGTGGCCAGACACCACAAACTATCGGTGTAAGGGGATGACCAAACACTACAAACTACCGGTGTAACGGGGAGGCCAGACACCACAAACTACTGGTGTAGTGGGGTGGCCAGACACCACAAACTACTGGTGTAACGGAGTAGCCAGACACCACAAACTACTGGTGTAGTGGGGTGGCCAGACACCACAAACTACTGGTGTAACGGAGTAGCCAGACACCACAAACTACCGGTGTAGTGGGGAGGCCAGACACCACAAACTACCGGTGTAGTGGGGTGGCCAGACACCACAAACTACTGGTGTAACAGGGTGGCCAGACACCACAAACTACCGGTGTAGTGGGGAGGCCAGACACCAAAAACTACCGGTGTAGTGGGGTAGCCAGATACCACAAAGCATGAAACATGAATGTCTGCGTATAAATTTCAGGTGCAACTTGAAATTGTTTTGCATTCATCAAGGCTCCAAATCACTTTCTTTGGGGGGTTATGTCTGGCAATTTCAGACTGGGGCAGAACTTAGCTGGGAAACATAGGTGTCTGGCTGTTTCAGGCCAACCTTAAATGGGTCAGCCCGTGTCTGCTCGTTTCATTCAAAGTGGTTCCACCGTGTCACCCTGTCGTTCAGAAAGCTGAACACGGTGCCAACGCTGCCAATTCTTCCGTGTGGGAGGTCGTTTTCCGGTCCGGCTGTGGTTCCGAGCACGCGCCTTTCAATGGTCGACTGTGCACTGAACTGGCACTCTGCCAACGCGGTTTTCTCGACTTGTACGCACTCGATCGAAATGAAAACAACACACAATGTGCTTCAACAAGTATAATAGCCATAACAACTGTCAACATGAGTAAATTTTGACATTTCAACCAGGAAAAAAAACATTTTTGAACCTGCAATGCGACCTCGATCGACAAGTTTCACGACACAACTGTCACTTCTTTCTATATTTCAATGACAAGCGCATCTTTTTGACTTTCCTCTCTGCTTGGATGGAGTCAAGTTTGTGCAAGAACGAACAGATCTTTGGACAACTACCATGTTTGTCTGCCATCGGATAAGACCCACCATGAACATTGACGCGACTGTGCAGCACGATCACATCGCTGAAGGTCGGATTTCCAGACAGTTCAACCTTGTCTATGTCGAACTCAGACTCATGCGAGTCGACCGATGACCATGTTGTGTCCACAGAAGACACAGATTCAGAGATTTTCACATGTTTGGCAGACATCGTGCGGGTCAAGTCAACACCAGGCTTCACAATTGTTTCTGAGGCTTGTCGCAACAGTTCCTTACTTGTTCTTTTGTATGACCGTACGGAGTCGCTCTTATGTCCTGTTATCTCTTTGATAACTTACTCCTCTACTCCCAACTGATACATTCTGGTGGCTGCACTTGCGCAGAGTGAGTGGTTGGAATAATGTCCGACAAGACCAGCCTCTTTGGCCAAGTTGCTCACGATCTTTTTTAGTGCATTCACCCCTACAGGCTTGTCTGTGTACCATGTTGATGCCCAGAGTTTCTTTGGTGCAAGTGGATACTTATACAAGGCAGAACACTTGCCATCAGT
>JAAUXT010014326.1_pt1 | contig 14315 bp, 12 predicted proteins | sample 7278171 | NCBI WGS metagenome assembly JAAUXT01 (sample SAMN14350112, study PRJNA611818) | marine sediment metagenome | isolation source: surface marine sediment (1.8m) | place: French Polynesia: Moorea | collected 2018-08 | reverse complement strand
GACATAAAAGCAGATCAACTCCTTACCTGAGGCATGTTATCTTTTTATTCCATGCTAGCTTGCAAACCTTGGGGCCGTCCAGAGAACACAAAAGGGACGAGGGGCATGCACCAGAAGTTCAGGGCCCTGCAACCAACATTTTGGGCAGACCACTGAAGCCTTCTGTTCGCGGGCCGAGAATGTCTCGGCCACAGCCAGTGTGCTAGTGCCAACGCGTTTGTGGCGTACTTCGTCTTTATACGTTCTCATTTTCGGACACAAGGAAAGCTCACAACCAACTGCGATGGATCGGTAGAACACGAAAAATGGCAGGAACCAGCGGGAACTCTGTCAGTGGCTCTTACCGCGTACACATGGCTTCCCAAAGAACACTCCTGATCTGCCACATTTTGTATAAACACAGCTGGGATGTGGCACCCTCCTCGGATGTGGTCCTTTTGAATCTTGGAAAATTCGTAAGTGCAGCTTCTCGGGAAACTGTGTCACGCACAACAAGCATGTCAAGTTACATCTCGTGTCAACATCAGATTGAAATCGCTTCACGAGGCTGTCTGGTGAAATTGCGCACTTTCTCTGGAGAGAGATTCTCATGTGTCAGGTAAAAAGCTTTTGCCGTGTGCAGCTTTTCTGAAATCCTCCCGAAGGAAAACATGTGAACCTCCCACCCATGCTGCAGCACTGTTCGCCATATTTTTTTGTGCATATCACTGACTTCTCCGTGCAAGATCACTTCCGCTGTGTTGTTCCACAAACTTGTAAAGCACCCGGCACATTCAGCAAGAACACTCAGCAACGCATTCTCACAAAACCTGCAAGAATAGAGTTGAACTTCATTTGTTTGGCAACTGATTAAAACCAGAAAGATCAAATTATTTATGACCCAGTACCAGCAACATTTTACAATATTTCGTAGTTTGTTCTCCTCGGGTGCTAATGACGGCTAATTTTCTGCCAGAATTCACTCGATCAGCACTCCGGCTGGATTTATCACAGGAACCGCAGACGCTTATTTCCTCGTCGAGCGGATATTAAAATTCACAAGCGTCTCCCCCCATTACGTGTCAGCAAACAGCCGCCGCTACAAGTAGCGCGTTATTGCGCTGCCGATTTGCCGGTGATGAACTCAATCTACATTCTGCAGGAGGATGAGTGTCACCATTCCAGGTGTAAGATCATTCTCACGTCTCGCAGGACGAGAAGATTCGGGGAAAATTTGGTGCAACCCAGGCAATGATCACAGCACAAGCATCTTCAGGCTGCGAAACTCTTTTCGCTCGTTGAAAGAGAAAAATACACACCATCGGTCCACCAAGAACCAAGCGAAATTCCTTGGTTTTGAAGCGACAACTGCACCTCTTGAATGGAAAGCCAATTGATTTGGTTGGTCTTGACAAATGGAGATTCTTGATTGGTGGTGCTCAAAAGAACTACAGACCAGTCAACACGAATCCTCTGAGACGTGTTGTGCGGTGCACTCTTGTTTCCACCGAACACCTTTGACCACACTTTGTTCCACGCACCGGCAAAACGTACTCGTACGTGGCAGACCGTCTGTTCAACTTTTCTTCCTTGAGAAGAAAACGCAGTTGGCTGATTCCCGACCTAAAAGGATGGATCTTCTTCCACATTCGTGGAAGCAATCCATACAAGTGCATGTTTGGGTGAGAAAGATTTGCTTATCTGACGCTCGCACGTCGGGCCATTGGTCTCATGTGATGCACTGATGGAGACTCTCCGTGCACATTTATCACCAGGCTTATTGACCACAGATGCAGTCCACGAGGACTTGGACGCTGCGACCAACATGTACGGATATCTCCAGTTACCGACAATATCCTATTGATTCAAGTGTCAAAAACGGAGCTTCGCACTGAGCCCTGATGGACTGTGATGGTGCCTCGTTTGATTCACATACTGGCAGTTCTGAGCTCATCAATTCCGAGCGCTCTGCCAGAGATGATGGAAAGAAAAGCCAGTCCTCTCCAGACGCACGATGACACGGAATGAATATCTCTTATTCATTTCTGCTGTGTAGTTTGCACGCAAATCTGTTGTGAACAAATGAAGTCGTTCTTCAACCTGAAAAGGAAATCCAGTCGAGCTTTTTGAAAATGGGTCTGCAAACTGTTTGAGTTCAGCTGAACCATTCATGTTTTGCACCCCACAAAGCGTCAACTCCGCTTGTCTGCCTCAACGATCCACACATGCAAGGTCAAAATGGTGAAGGGCTTGGCTTCAAAGTTTGTGTTCGTTCTTATTCTGCAACTTGCACCAGAGTCCAAGGTCTACGATTGCACAAAATCAGCACGCGGGTTTTCCGCTGAACGAGCAGACAACAATGAAGGGGACACACGAGCAAAGCCGCGTGTTTCAAGAGGCAGAAATCCTCCTTGACTCAGTCTTGAATGCTTGTAATCTTTGCAGTGCTTTCCTACTTTCCCAAAGGAAATCTGGCCCTGTGCAGAGCAGATCTGTTTGGCGTGCACTGATCACACATTAGCACAGCTCCGTAATGATTTGGGACGCTCCATTACTCTGTGCAGGGCTCTTCTGAGGAGAAAAATGGTCAGTGCTCAGTGTATTGATTTGACCAGTGTCCTGGCTACCACAGCCCTTGGCTTGAAAACGCCCGCATTCTGAGTCTGTACGTGAATCAAATGCTTCATTTGCCAAGGTTGAATATTTTGTGCTTTCAAAAGGACAACAAGAGGAAATGTTGGCCGTTAACGCGAACAGTTTTCAGATGAGACGATAAATTTTGCGTTGTGTGTTGTGACGTTTGGTGACCACAAACAGCTTCTTGTCTGAAATGACATTCTCTCTGCGCGTCCCTCGATTCATCTTGTGCTGTGACTCATTAGTCCAGTGATATCTGGTGCACAAGTGGAACAGCAGGGCACACATGAAAGTCCAGAATTCCAGGTATCTAGGTTTCAAGTCTTTTTTTTCCTTGCTTGCCTTGACAAATCACGATGACATGCACTTTGCTGATTAATGTCAATACAAGACACGATGATTGCATCCTTATAAACCTCTTCACACGGCAGCTTTCAGGCTGTTAGTTCCACCTGCATCACGCAACCTTCAAAGCTTTGGCTCAGATCCACTGAGCTGCTGAGAAAAGGTGTCGAGACACGACAAGATGCAGTTTGTGCAAATTTATGTTGTTGCGACATTCACAACGACATTCACTCTCAGGCAGTATTTTCAGATGCCTGCTGAAGGCAAAAGAACCACTCAGCAGGTGGTGAACACCAACAGCCCGTGTGAACGCCAGCAGTTCTGTTTCAACTTGTGAGAACAAATGCCCAACGAAACGTTGGCTTTCTTTGACCATCCGACTTTTCTTCGTCTCTTGCAGACGACTGAGTCATTCTTGATCGGAGACAAGCTGGAAGTGAACTCAAACGCATGCATTTGGGTGGGACACAAATCAGTGAAAGACAATCACGAATTGTGCTTCGTCCTCATGAGAACACAGCAACACAGTTTGCGTTCACTGTGCACTGCAGTTCATCCGCAAAATCCTTCAACTTTCTTGACCAAATGACCTGGGAGTTTGTTCAACATCAATCCAGAAAAAGACAGCCAACCTTGTGGAAATTCTGAACGGACACTTCACAACCACGCTCTGTTTTCGAGCCGCGTGCTCAAGAGTAGGCGTTTCAAACAATGAAGTTGGGTACTTACCTCCGCTGTGCTTTCTGATTCTCATCAACAGGGGAGACAAATGCCTCGGAGCAGGGAAGAGCACGTCGACAGCGTGATTAATCAGACAAGTACAACATCACTCTCGTGAGAACAAGTTGATTTTACAACAAGGTCTTGCTGACGGATTGTCCTGATTTGGCAAACAGCTTGCAACAGACAGAGCTGTTTTTGTACACCACACAGCTTCGTCTTTGCCAGACTTTTCGATCAATACAGCTCACAACTTGAGCCGCAGAACACTCTGGTGTTGTGTACATTTTGACATACAGAACAAAAGCCGAGTGGTTGTATCCGCGACAGACGTCCACCAAAATATCTGAAACTTTTTTCAAGAAAGATCGTCAAGGAATTCTTTCTCTGGATGAATTTTCCTGACGTACACTGACATTTCTGCGCCCTTGGGCCAACAAAAAACTGTCGCATTTCTGTTTGTCAACTCAGAACGACTCCAGCCGAAAGAGGATGTTCGAGGCACACACAGGAAACACGCTCTGGCGTCAAAGCGATTCACCTGTTCTCTATCGGGGCAAACTTGGGCTTGAAGAGTTTCAGTGCAACTTGAAGAATGTTTTCAAACGTTCGATTTTCCAATTCTAACATGTCATGCATGGCTAAAACATCGCACTGAGGAACAAACGCGACGCGACAAAACATGCGATTCCATAATTTTGTCAATAAACAGTGACAAGTCAAATTGATATTCGTTTGTCATTCAGCCGTTCAGGGCTGCATGTATGGGAATGAATGGGCTCTTGCATGTCACAGGCAATAAACAAAAAAGAGTCAAGCCACATTCACTCGGAAAACAGTGCTGTTGATAGACCTGGAACAGTGTGATGGGTATGTTTTGCGCTGCAGTGTTAACATACAGGCAAAAGAGGCTTTTCCCTCAAAGGACACACTGAGACCAGCCCGCGCCGCCGGGCGGCGCAGCCCGCAATGCCAGCCCTGCCCGCTGGAAGGCTCTCACACACTGGATACATTGCGGGTTGTTGCGTTCAGCACTGTTGGGTGTGCCTCCCAGTCAGGCTGCATTTACACTGGACACCAGGTGCAGCGTTCAGGTTTTTGACATCAAACTTTGACGTTGCAAGTGTTCATTTCTGTGTAAACTTTGAAGTGACTGTGGGGAAACTTTTTGTTTTTCAGGACCATACAGTGACATATTTGGCTCAGTTCACTGTACAGAACAACAAGAAACACTTGTGGGGAAATACAGCTTGTTTGTTTAATTTCACCTGCTTTATTCTGTTCTTTCTGTTTCTTTGTTCCAAATTTTCTTCTGGCAATGCCCTGGAGAATCCCAACTGCCCGTCCAGGGGTGCATTGACCTGTCCACTGAATGGCTTTTGGTTCCATATGCTGGGTGGTGCAGCTGACAGTACCGGACAGAACAACATGAAATGCATCCAGTGTGTTAGCACCTTGAAATTGTACAGGAGCCATCTAGTGGGTTGTACCATTCCCAGTCTCAGTGTGCCTGTGGCCTCGATGGGTCTGAAAGGCATTCAGTGAACAAGACAATGCACCCCTGGACACAACAGTTGGGATTCTCGATTGCTTTTCTCAGCTTAAAGTTTCATTTCTTTGTTTGTCTATTTTTTTCTTTTCTTTTGGACAGAACATGGAAACGGATTGCAGTTCCAAATGTGAAACTGGCAAACTGAACCTTACTCAAAATTAAAACAAGCTGTACAGTCCCACAAGTAGATCTGGTCTTCTGTGCAGTCAAACAAACTAAAAATATCACTGCGCAGTTTGAAAAACGAGTTCACAATGCAGTTTGTGTTCCGTTGCAACATTCGAACAGTACGTCAAAGAACTGAGTGTTGCTTCCAGTGTGTCTGTTCCCACCGTCCGAAGACAGCGCGTCCTTTCGGCTCGTGCTGTCCGACCTGAACATCCACACATGGAAACGTGAGGATTTCAAAGTCAGGAAGTTTGACTTTTCGTCCTGGACAACAGGTGCCTCTTTCCAGTTGCACTGTGCATTGTTCTTTCGGAACACAATTTACAAAGGAAAATCCAAAGAACCTGGCCAGATTATGCATTTCACAAGCAACGACCAAAACAAAGAGGCAGGGTCTGGAGCAGTGACAACTCGCGAAGGTCAAAGCCCTGCAGAGCTGTTCGCTGTCACCGGTGTCGTGTATGAAGCCGTCGTTTCTTACGACAAGTGTCAGAGATCATCCCGTACTGGAAATGAGGTCAAGCGCAAAGGCCGCGGCGATCCATTCTTTGTCATAATTCACAGCCCCATTGGACAAATATGAGTCGCAGAGGGAACGAGGGGGCTGAGAGACCTTGTCCAACTTTAGGAACACGTAACTCGCTGAAGAACAAAAGGCTTGGTCCGGACTTGTGGCCAAATGTTGATGCGTTCCACGCGTTCACGTGCAATACGTGTCCTGAAACCCTCGGAACGTGCAAACAACTCGACTTTATCGTAACAGCTGTGGCGCAGCTGTCCTTCCCGGCTGGGGACGACGTGCTGCGCAACGCCTTGTCACTGCTTGGCCAATTCGTGAAGTCGCTGCAGAACATTCCCGCAGTCTGCACTTTATTCATGCAAACAAAGGACGTTGGCATGTGTGCGGAGAACCCACAGAAATGTTATCACACCGCATTCACCCGAGCTCAAGTCACAAAACCTGAATTTCGAAACCGAATTTGCTTTCCATCTCAAATCCAGGAAAATTGAGGCTTGCAGCAAATGCCACAATCCCTTCGAAGTCTGCAGCGCTCGCCTTACAAAATCATCTCCGAACCAATCTGCGCCAAACTAAGTCACATGAAATAAGAAGCCAGATAAAATCATGAAGTGGGTTTCAATCAGTATTACCCACGCTCTTTCTCCGCGATGCAATTACGCTGTATTCGGTCTTCATTCTTGATGAGCGCATTGCAATGGCAGGGCTCGGTTGGGCTACTCTCGCATGCACGTGAGCTTCATTCGCAGGGGCTTTTATGACAAACACATAATCAGATTTAGCTTGTCCCACTACCTTAAAGGCAGATACAAATTGCATCAAGGGCTTTAAAGCTGGGGAAGGACAGTTACGGCCGTCCAAGGTTCAAAGACTGGCAGCGCTATTGTACGTGCGAAGCATGCAAGTGATCCTGATCACTACATGTTGAGCAGCAAAGTGCAACAAACAGCAAGGAAGCTTTTGTGTGAGAACAGACGAAGAGAAACCCCGGAGAACACAGAAATTTCATCCTGTCCGACAGACTTTCACAATGACGGTGGAGCTCAGGCAAGGAGGGGTCGGGATGTCAGTGCACGAGACAGACAAAATCATTGCCGTGTACAAACGAATCGTTCAAATCGAACTTGAAAACAGTTTCAGGTCACACGCTGACACAAACTGGAGGCAACGAGATTTTCGAAACGTTCCAGCATCGAAACAAGCTGTTTTCTTTCTCCGCGGTTTGTGTTGGAGATAAAGACTCAAGTCGTCTGGATCTTGAATGTAACGGTCCAGATTCGTGTTTTATTCCAGAGTCACTTTGTCAGTTTTCACATGGAGGGGACATCCTTTTCTGGAAAGAAATGTTCAAAGCACCACCATCTTTCTGCACTGATGTTGCCATATTTGTTGACAGACTCTGACTGCAGTTCTATCTCTCAAAATTGACTCACGAGTGCACCTTCTCTTCTGATTCTATTTTGGTTCTATTTCAAGGCAGGATAGTGCAACCTTGAAATGAAAACTGACATTTTTTGACAGCAAAGGAGCATATTGTTGTTATTTCTTGGATGACTTGTTGATTGATACACATGTCATCCTTTGTCCTGCAGAAGTTCGGAAAGAGATCCGTCCGTGTGAACGTGCCTTATCATGCCCCAAAACATTTCCTGCCAGAAAAGGATGTTCCCTCGTGCAAGTGTCCAGAATCCACTGTCCGAATGAACTCATCCGTGCACACAACGCGCACCTCAGTTTCCAATCAAAGGCGCACGCACCCCCACCCCACTCAAAGTCCACAGAATAGCTCTACAACAAGGCCGTTGTCGTTCCCACGAACACGCCCACGCACGCGCGCACACACAAACACACAATTTCTGACGGAACCGATGACAACACAAGCCGGCTTGGGAAGCCGGAAGAACATTCATAAAGCACGATTCTGGTCTTCATACGGGCTTCAAAGTCATCCAGAGTGTGGTTCTCTGGCGGATGCAGCATTGCAACATGTGGTCGGAGGAAGGACGAAAGTGGCTCAACCCCGAAAGTGCTTGATGCTACACAGTGCTTTCTTTTGGGTGACCTTGGTTTGGGGGAGTGATGGAAACCAAGCCCCTGCGGACCACCAGTCAAAAATGCCAGAGATATCCTGACCAGGCATGTTCGACAATCAGAAAATCCCAGCAAATCACGCAGAGGGAAAGGTTCGCGCACTTTTCAAGCAACTCTGAGGTCACGGCTTCAACGAAACAAATCGTTCATTCAAAACTCTTTTTGCCCTTGAAGACGTCCACCAGGTTTTGCACTTCTGATTTGATTTTCAGCACGACCGAAGGCTTCTTCGTCGTGGGTGTCTGACTTGCTGGGGTAAAGTGAGATTTGGGGTCAATCCTTTTCAGATTCTTCACTTTCTTGGTTTGCTCCTTTTCTTTCTCACGAATAAATGCCCTGTTTATCTTCTTCGGCTTGGCCAGTTTTGTCTTGGCTGCAAAAAGAAATGAAAAACAATTTGCACACAAAAGGTGAGACAGACTGGTTGTTTCAGAGCTTGGTTTGTGCACAGGACAGCATATTGGATGACACGCGCTCGGTCGCGAAGACTGGTGCATCTGCTGCCGACTCATGCATGTGTGACAAAAACTGTGACGTGGCGGAGAATGTTACCTTTACGCACCGGTGTGGCAGCTGCGGGTCGAGGTGGCACTCCTGGTGGTCCGAAGTTTGGCGCTGGTTGTGGTGGGGCTGGCGGTCCAGGCTTTCGAACGGTGACAGCGGGTTGGCCCCCAGCAACGGGCGGGGCTCCCTTACGAGCAAAATCTGGACGGGGCCCAGGGGGAGGTCGAGGCAGCGTACGAGCTCGCGCTGCTGGAGGTGGGCCCGCTCTTGCAGCACCTGGTGCAGGTCGCGCACCAGCAGGGGGAGGTGGCGGAGGTCGAGGAGGCCCGGCTCCAGCAGGGGGTGGAGGTCCGGCTCCAGCAGGGGGTGGAGGTCCGGCTCCAGCAGGGGGTGGAGGCCGAGGAGGACCGGCTGCAGCCGGGGGTGGAGGCCGAGGAGGGCCGGCTCCAGCAGGGGGTGGAGGCCGAGGAGGGCCGGCTCCAGCAGGGGGTGGAGTCCGAGGAGGGCCGGCTCCAGCAGGCGGAGGGGGTGGAGGAGGTCCACCGGGAAACTGACCAGGGGGAGGAACTGCTGTGAGCAAAGGTAACGGTGGTGTGGGCGGTGGACGTGGAACACTGGGCTTCTTAGATTTTTTCGGCTTTGTCACCACGACCTTTTGTTTTTTGCCTTTCGGGATGACTGAAAAACAAGCAACAAGAAGTAAATTTTCGTCTGCACCACTTTGTACCTGTGCCTTTGGTTTGGCTAGCAATCCGGTGATTGAAAACCCTGTTTTGTTCATACTGTGCAACTTTCAGATCGGTTGATCGACTGTAACTGGGAGAATAAAACAACTTGTTTGCCTCCATTCGTGTCTCCTCAAACACGTAGCTCGTGGACATAAGTTCTCTTCGCGAACAACCGGGACACTCGTACTCGTAAAGAGCCAGAGAGGTCCGAAGATATCAATGGACGACTTACTGGTAATTTTTCCAGACTTTGGCAATTTCACGCTGGTTCCCCGCCCAGACTTGACATTTTTCACCGTCTCTGTAAAACCAAAAGATTCTGTAGGAAGAAAGGGATGACCATGACCTTTCCAGGGCAAGCAAAGACCCTTGTTCTCAGGTCCTCACAAGTCATTTTTCAAAACACATTTCGTGCAACGGTCGCTGCACGACCTGCATCATCGGTGAACATTGTCAGATTTTCACTGAAATTCAAGTGCAAACTTGAGTTCACACAGGTTGTTCTGTTGCACGGTTCTGGAAAACATTTCAGCAGATAGGATTCCAGCAACCGTCTCTGAGTTCCCTGCACACAGAGTGTGGGTATTCTAATGAAAATAGGCATTTTTGTTGGCCATGTTGAAATCCTGATGAACCAGGATACACCGACCTACCTCGAGACACAACAGGAATGTTTCAGCCTCCCCTCTGGTGTGGACATGGACTCAATACCACAAGCAGTAGAGACACAAATGTAAAGTCCAGCTGGTTTCCTGAAGCACAGGGCGACAGTAACCGGAGAGGAATGCTTACTTTTTGCGCATCTTTGCATGCAGTCCTTTTTCGTGGCGTAGTTGTTGCTGTTTCCTTTACATCCCCCGAAGGTGAATTCGAAGCACTTTGACTGCTTGGGGTTGAAGTACCATCGCTTTTCCAGGGGCTTACACACCGACCCTGTGCTCACAGGCGCTGAGCATTGTCCTCTCTTTTGCACAGTGCTCCTCGTCCACCGTCGCTCGGACCTCGCGATATCTGGAACGATCATGACGTGCGCGGTGGACAGAAGCTGACAGATGTGACAGTCTTCACCGTCCGTTGTTTATTTTCCAGGGACCACAGAAGCTCGACTCAGACGTCAGTGACAAGACTGGTCAACTGAACGTTCTCATGACACATGGATCTGTCCACACGTTCGTCCAGACTGGAGAGATTAAAGGCTCAGTAAATTCAGTAAATTCACCCTGATGGTTTGCCTGTTGGTCATTTTGAAAAGTTTTGGCGAGGAACCAGACTTTCAAGTAGAACATCTTGAGCCGCAGTCAGCGCCTGTGTGATTTCATCCACCCAAATTCTGGAAGCCCAACAAAAAATGAAAAAGTCTGAAAAGGTCAAGTGAATTTGGATGCAATTTTGACCAAAGGAAAGATTACTTATTTTCTATTTGACTGAAATTTAGGTAAACCTGGCCAACCTGCAGGCAAGAATTCAAGTACGAGCTCGTGGATCTTCACAACAAACTGCCAAAGTTTTCAGCAGAAACTTCGGCGAATTTATTGATTTCGCAGGTGTCGAACAAACTTTTCCTTTCCGTACACGAACGTGTACTGAGAAACGTGAAATCGACAGACTGCATCGTATCTTGAATTCTTCAAGGTTTACTGTGCTGCCAAATCAGGAAACAGGAAACAATTTGTTGTGTTGTGGACTAAGAAAGATCTACAGCGAATTAAGAGAGCCAGGCGCCCGACTTCTCGAACCTGAACAAGTTCCCGAAGGCACAAACGTTTTGTTTTGCTTTTTCTTTTTTTGAAGTTGAAGTTGGGCCCCGTGACTCCCAAAATAAACTTTGGACAATCGTGTTACTGTACCCACTAATTTTGGGTCTCCGAGAACGAAACAACCAGCCCAGACCGAGTTTGTACCACTCACCTTTTCTCCAGAGAAGATCTCTGCGTCATTTTAAACAAAAATAGGCCTCTGAGCCTTGCGGTAATGTGAAGTCATTCGGCTTTGCCATTTATGTTTTTCATCAGGCTTTGCCGTTTGGCTTGCAACAAGTTCACACAAAAAATTGACCCGTCTCTCCACCACTCAAATAAATTTCAACTTTAAAAATTCTTTTGATTCATCAAGTCCACCAACAACCCTTTCACACTCGCAACATGGAAAATAGAGGGGTTTTGGTCCAATGAGTTTGGCCACAGATTAAGTTTTGGTGCTTCCCCCAACACCCCAAAAAACTCTTGCAGGCAACTTAGCCTTGTCTTGCTACAAGTGACCAATTTGCAAGATCTAAAGTTGTCAAATGGTTGGTTTTGATGCAGAACAAGCCATGAAACATTCCAAACAAGTGTAAAAAGATCACATTGCAAAACCTTTTTTTTTCACAAAAAAAAGGACTTTGCTCCACCACCTCACCCTTTCCAAAAGCAACACAAGATTTCAAGACCCCAGGCATTATTCACAACCAATTCGCTTGACAAACCATACAAATGTTTTCTTCCACATCAGACATCTATTCAGCACTCCCCCGAAAAAAAAACAATGTCCGAATATTTTTGGATTTGCCATTTTGAACATCCCACTGAAAATTTTGAAATGTTCTGTCTTTTACTTTTGCGGCCTCAGACATTGTTAAGGAACGAAGACTTGTCGAGAGAGAAGGTCTGTAGTTTTGAAAACAACGTCTGTGGATTGTGATTGGCAGAACAACTTGCACATTCAAGTTTTAATCCGAATGGGAAAGCCGAACATCACAAAAAGGCATCGTGGACGAAACTCTGGCACTAGTCTGGGGTTCAGGTTTTGATACAAATTTTCAGGTTCAGTGGTCTGTTTGAACTTGTGTTTTGGGTAAGATTTCTAAAACTGGTCAGCAGTCAAAAGCAAAGCGGTGAGTTCAATTTGGTGGCACTCTCACATAATGAGCAGTAAACCAGAGATCAATTTTGCGGACTTTGCAGATTTCAACCACATCAAAAACCTGGGATTGGTTATTAATTTGCAGAGTTCTGGTTTTCTTCGTGGAAATGTGTTCATTTTGTGGACGTCGAGAGGGAAAAGACGTCTTTCGTTTGCTTTCTTAACAAGTCATTGTGTCAATGAAACGAGGAGTGAGTTGGAGTCTGGCAGATTCTGGCTGTACTGTCACTTCTCTTTTCAATTAAATTCGTGAACAAGATCACAAGACTTTCATTCTAACAGGACAACAGAAAACACAACGGGGAACAGTCACTCACCTTGTGCTGTCACTGAAAAGACGACAAACATTTTCACTTTTGTCTGCCAAAGCAGTGCGTGGTCGCAACAGATCAGTTTGCTGGGCTGATTCGGAATTTACAGGCACTTATGTTCTCTTTCGTGCAGGACTCGTAATCGACCACATTGTTTGAGAGGAAAAACGACACCTTCAACGCAAGCTCAAAAATATTTTGAGCCAGAACTGTCGTTCGTGCAAGATACCAGTTTTGTCGCCAGCCCGCAATATCTCTCACTTCAAAAAGCTCTCACGCCCCAAACATCGTGGTGAAGCTCGAGCCCACCTTTGACAACACATTCGTCCATGCAGGCCTTTTGTGACTTGAAGTTGTTGCCGTTCCCTTTGCAGCCACCGTAGTTAAACATCTTGCAGCTTTTGGCGTCTTCACTGTAATACCAGCGAAGGGTCTTTTCCTGACACGGTCCAGGGTCCCTGGGCTTCTTGCATTTTCGCTTCACGTAACGGCCTGGACCTGAAGCACCAAAAGTAACGACAATACGAGGGAGGACAGAGACACGCAGGGATTCTAAAATAACCTCACAAAAAAAGTGGAGTGACGAGTATGTTGCTTTGAATACTTGAAACAATGAAGACACTGACTGCTGTCGAGCAGCCACAGAAACTGCTGCCGGTTGGTTCGGAACAGCCAAGCGACGGAGAACGGGCAAGCATTACTCACTGGGAACTCCAGGTGCAGCAGCCGGTGCAGCGGAGCCTCCTGAAACAAGTTCCAGTCCCAGTTTAACAAACGTTCTGCATATGTTTCAGGTTCAGAGCGTTTGTGACACACGTTTGTACTCGTGAAAGTTTTTCCTTTGGTAACCGGATGACTGTGTGCGGAAGGACAATGTACAAGGCAAGAGTACAGTTCAAACTGACGTGCCAAATTCTGGTTCAACACGTCGGATGACTCGAATATCCCACTGAGCATCACTTTTCGCACAGCTTGGAGAACCAAATGTGATAAAAAAGTCGAAAATGTAAAAATTGGTTTTGGCAAGGCCCAGCTAAAACTTCGACCGAAACATGGCGGACTCAAAAAGCAGGGAAACAACTCGAAATTTCAAGCAACAAGAGTGTTCAAGCAAGATTGGGGTGCATTTTTCTGAACATCTTTGGTGTACCCTCCTGTGTACTTTCTGAAAGTGCTTGAGCAGGATGTGAATGGTAACTGTTCTTGAGATTAACGTTTGTGAGAGTTTGTGGTCCAAGTAGATTTCCCATTCACAAAATTGCAGAATTCATGGAAATGGGGAACAAATTTGTGTTTCTCCAGAAACAGTGATTGACATGGCCTCAGCACCTGTGGAAAGCTGACAACAATCTAAGGCGGAGCACCAGTTCTGGAGTTGTCGCAAGTTGTTCAAACCTCTGCACTTTTTTGTGCCTCTTGCAGACCACAAGGCTCTGGTCACGTCCCTTTGGATTCCTTGTTGCACCGGACCTTGTCGCCTCTTTGTGAGCCCGCCCAGAAGGGATGATGAAACTTGTCGTTAATTTTTAACTTTGACACGGAGTCAGAGGGCCTGCGCAACTTACTCGTCTGCGCAACTTACCGCTTCTCCACATGCTGATGCATGTTCCCTCGCATTCCTGTTTGGACGAAAATCGGTTGGGGTTTCCACCGCAACCGCTGTACTGGAACTGTCGGCAGGACTTGGACTTCCAATGAAAGAACCAACTCGGGATTTTCTTGCTGCATTTGCCTTTCGTGCGGCGTATTCTGCAGCGTTTTGGGACAGATTTCCAAGGGTTGGCTCCTCTCGTTATTGAAGATGGAGTCGTGGTGGGTGGCCACTGGGGCCCAGTGGTAGGTGGCCACTGGGGCACTGG
>JAAUXT010114182.1_pt1 | contig 14317 bp, 21 predicted proteins | sample 7278171 | NCBI WGS metagenome assembly JAAUXT01 (sample SAMN14350112, study PRJNA611818) | marine sediment metagenome | isolation source: surface marine sediment (1.8m) | place: French Polynesia: Moorea | collected 2018-08 | reverse complement strand
CTTGTGACACCATAGAGGAAGGTAGCCTAAACCACTGAGCTCCAACTCATACTCTACAATAAACTATACTACAACATCACTACTGGGGCTTCACTCTCATATATAACAGTTTTTAACAGCATCTCCGTCGGATGTGTGTGCACGCGACTTCTCATGGATCCCTTCAAGGTATTTTCGCCAATCTCAAAGTGATGTTGTTTGCAATTACAAAGGGTGACTGTACGCCAGAGCTAAAACTCCCTGTTGTTCTGTGCAACGCACGACGAAAGCAGGACAGGGGGTGCAACACATTATTTTACATTTTTCCTGTACGTTTTGAAGCAAAAGTTTTCGAACAGCATCACACCTGTCGACACATAAGCAGAGACTAGAATGATACACAAATGCAGCAAACCACGAGGCCACGGGCCACGAAGCTGCAGTGGCGGGAAAACCTGAAACAGATTGTGTGACGTCACGGTGCTTCCGGAATCCCAACATGGCGAGCAGGTTGTTTCGAACTGCAGTGAGTGTTTCTTGATTTTTGCCCTCTCTACTTGGCTTTTTGGCACCGAAGATGTCAATTTGAGTTTTATGTGACTTGTCGCCTCGTAAGAATTGTCAGCGCTCTCGTGATTTGCTGTTGAACGGGGATGTGACCTTGAAACAAGAGGCAGAATTCTGCCGTCGTCTGCCTGACCTTCAGGAGTGGAGACTTCAACTGATACCGTTTCTGCAACATTCAGCAAACTTTCAACCAACGTGCTGTTTTCCCAGAAAGAAACACACGAAATAGAAATCCGTTTGACTCTGAGATTCTTTATATTCTGCGATTTGACTCTTTGCTTCTGAGTGCAGAACTTTTGCCGTATCAAAGCCATAAGTTGCTCTGTTCTGTTCCAAGTTAGAGGATGAAAATCACAATCTTTGTGCGAGTTTTGAGTCTCTCGTCATCCACTCTGTCAAACTGGAACACTTGAAACCAAATGAAGGGCTCCATTTTGGTGCAGGTCGTGGCAGGTGGCGCCCCACTCTTGCAGGGCGATAGTACGAGGGTACCTTCACTCCTGGCGGAACGGTGGCTCTTTCAGCATGCTTGGGACATACATGTGACTCAGTATTTAACCTAAATGTGTGACCGATTATTGCGCAACTTGATGACCAAAACAACAACAAATAGGTACATTGTGAGAACATACACTTCTTCCAAAATGTACACAGACAATGTCAATTTGCACGGCGGTCCTGAGACTCTCCGGAGCAACATGTCAGTCCTTCAAAATATGCCCCCTGAGCGTCCACGCACCGCGCCCATCTCTTGGGCCAGGTCACAGTGATGCAGTGCTTGTATTCATGAGAGGGGATGGCTGCAACAACCACGTCTACAGCCCGTTCCAACTCATCCAGTGATCCAAATCTGACACCCCTGAGAGGCTTCTTGAGGCGAGGATAAAACCAAAAATCGCTCGGAGCCAGGTCTGGCGAATAGGGGGGGTGCTTCAGGACTTGGGTACCTGTCAGCAACAAATAATTCACTGTGTTGCCCCCCATATGCGCCGGAGCATTGTCCATGTGCAGCCACCAGTTCTTGAAGATCTTGGGCCTCTTGATTCTGATTTGCCTCCGGAGTCTTTGCAAGATGGAGATGAACACTGCTTGATTGACATTTGTGTTCCTCAAAAATTCCCTGTAAATCAAACCTCTTTGGTCGAAGAATGACACAAGGAGCACCTTCCCTGTGGTCCTTTCCTTGTTGCAGTGCACAGGGCGTGGGTCTCCTCTGGCAAGCCATTCAGAGGCGTGTTGGCGTTGCAGGGGGTCGTATTGATACACCCAACTTTCGTCCATGGTGATCACACTGGACAGGAACAGAGGGTCCTGGTGAGTTCTCCTGAGCATCTGGAGACAGGTGTCCATCCTGTTGTATTCTTGGGGACCGGTGAGGAAATGTGGAACAAGGCACGCCGCTCTCCGCATGAGTCCAAGGTCAATCTTCAGAATGCGCTGGATGGCACTTGGGTTGATCCCTGTCAGTTCGGTCATTGCGGCAATGGTGAACCTCCGGTCTTCAGCAAGCACATTTTTGATTGTCTGAACATTTTCCTCACTTCTGCCAGTCTTCCTGCGTGCAGCTCTCGGCAAATCAGTCACTTGGGTCCGCCCATTAGAGAATGATTTATGCCACACATGAATCCTCATCTTGCTCATGGCCAAATGTCCGTATGCCTGCTTCAGTCTGATCCTTGTTTCACGTTGTGACCATCCAATTCTGACACAAAACAAAATTACAACTCTCTGCTGCAACAGCAAATTGATATCCTTCACTCTCTTCATGTCAGCACAAAAAGGAAGTCTTCCACACTGTTTGTGTATTTGTGCAACTCTGAGAAGGTTGTCTGGAATGCGGCTGTCGGTGCACGAACAAAAGACCCACAGACTACACATCTGCCATGACCGAGGTCGCTCACAGCATGCTAAAGACCGATCGTTCCGCCAGGAGTGAAGGTACCCTCGTAAACTTGTGTTCACTTCCAAAATGCCACACTTGGTTTTGCAGTGTTGGAAAGTACCCTCACGTATTTTGAAAGCTTTCTGTGTACCATTTATTGCAAACGATTCATCTGGTCGGAGTCTCTGTCAGTGCAGCAACCACAACAGCGTTTCTTCTCTTGTTCAATGTTTCGGATTTTCAAAATTGAATCTTCACGGAAGAAGGAAGTTCGGCCGCGTTGGCCTTGACTCCACTTGAATGCATTTCGTTCTCACTTCAGGTTTCCTCGGCAACCAAGTTCAGCAAACGGTGCTACTCTTCAGAGGTGAGAACCGTCGTTATCTCACGTTCATTCAAACAGAACACATAACGTGCACATATCTAACATTTCTCACCTTTTGTTTCAGAGAAGAACTGTCACATTGATTCCTGGGGATGGTATTGGACCCGAAATTTCTGCTTCTGTTCAAAAGATTTTTGCAGCTGCTGGGGTGGGTGCTTTATCTTTGAGAAAATACAGAGTTCAAGAAACTTTTCACGAAGAGTGTTGTGACCTCCACTTCTGCATTGACCTTCTGCTCTTCAGGTTCCAATTGACTGGGAACCGGTCGATGTGACTCCCGTGAAGGGACCCGACGGAAACTTCCACATACCCCAGGATGCTATAGATTCGGTCCACAGGAACGAGATTGGGTTGAAGGGACCCCTGGAAACCCCGATCGGAAAGGGACACAAGTCACTCAATTTGGCCTTGCGAAAGTAAGTTGGACGGTATGAGTGTTTCTTGTTTGAACAACACTTTGTTGCTCTTTCAGTGTTCAGAATGCGTGTACCGAGCAAAACATATTCTTGTTCAACAACTACATTGTGCTTCCAGTGAAGTGCACAAAATGTTGTTGACACTCAGTCCACCCTCGGATTTCTGCAGTCTGTTCTTCTGGAGTTCACTTGAGACCGTTTTCATGAAGTTTCACGGAGTTTCAAACGCATTCGAAGATTGAGTTTTGACTCGCTTACAACACGTTAAATGTCAAGGGCTAACAACATTGTCGCATGCTATCGAACTTCCATGCTTTTTCGCTCTCCAAAATTTTGTAGTGTTCTCTCATTGCCTTGCAGGGAATTCAGTTTGTACGCAAATGTCCGTCCCTGCAAATCTGTGGAAGGCTACGAAACTCCCTATCAAGATGTGGACTTGATAACAATCCGAGAAAACACAGAAGGAGAATACAGTGGTGAGCTGTGATTGTTGCTGTGGTTGTTTCCACCGACATCGTTACTGAAATTGCTTCGTATTCTCGAAACACCGTGGTGAGGCTCCAAAATGGTACGACAGATTGTTTCTACCCGATTTGGTGCAGACATTTGTTTGCTGTTGACATTTTTCAGGTATCGAGCACGAGATCGTGCCCGGAGTTGTGCAGAGCATAAAGCTCATCACGAAGAACTCGTCGTACCGAGTTGCTGACTTCGCCTTCAACTACGCGAGAAACAATGGCCGCACCACAGTCACAGCCGTGCACAAGGCCAACGTCATGTGAGTCGTCTCCGTCCAGTGAATCGCGATGTAAGTTTTCGAGTTTTCATTGTTGCTTGACGTGGTTCCGCAGCAACTGACCTTTGTGTGCAGGCGGATGTCGGACGGTCTGTTCCTGCGCTGTTGTCGAGAAGCGGCCGAGAAGCACAAGGACATCAAGTTCAACGAGATGTACCTCGATACCGTCTGCTTGAACGTGAGTCTTCTCCGTTTGGAGGTTTCAGAAGTTGACACATCAGCTTGTGCAAATCCACAGACAAGCACTCGATCCTTCTGAACGCTGCTCACCGAGCAGCTGTGTCCTCAGTGGGAACTGAAGCAACAGGTTTTGCGTTCCAGATGGTTCAAGACCCAACCCAGTTCGACGTGTTGGTGATGCCAAACTTGTACGGTGACATTTTGAGGTGAGTTCGGTTGGACTCAACTTGCAGGAAATTAGTGGTCAACCATCCCATCAAAGCGCTACTGGGATTGGTAGACCTAATCCACATTTATAAATGTTTGGCTGTCGTGCAGACTTGGCGCTGTTGCACCTCGATGGGATTTGGATTTGAGTTGGCTCTTCGGTTTTGTAGCGACTTGTGCGCTGGTCTGATCGGAGGCTTGGGCGTGACGCCCAGTGGCAACGTTGGTATGGATGGAGCCATCTTTGAATCGGTGAGTGCTTTGTTCGTGTTGTGCGAACACATTGCCACATTCGACGATGCAACTACCCAAACATCCAAGCTGTCCAGGGGAGGTCTGGAAACTCCGGAAAGCAATTTGCACCCAAGTCTCTGTTCTCCGTGCTTGGGTTCTGGTCAGGACTGAGTCGGCCCACTCTGACTCGTTTTTCGAATGCGCTGAGGGTTGTTTTTTGAATGAAGCGTTTTCGAGCTTTTGAATCGCAGAGCTCAGAGCTCTTGGTTTTGTGTGACACAACAGGTGCACGGAACAGCGCCCGACATCGCGGGTCAGGACAAGGCGAACCCGACGGCGCTGCTGCTGTCCGCCGTCATGATGCTTCGCTACATGGGGCTCAACAGTCAGGCGACAAGGATCGAGACGGCCTGCTTCAACACCATACGGGAAGGAAAGGTAAGATCCGTCAACCGTCCTGCTGCAAACGGGATGTTTTGATGTCGTTTTGCTGTGACGAACAGATATTTTTCGGTGATCTGAACTGGTTTGTTTGTCTTTTTGTGCTCACAGGTTTTGACTGGTGATCTCGGTGGAAAGGGAAAATGCTCTGAATTTACGGACGAAATTTGCCGACAAGTGGAGAATCTCAGTTGAGAAGCCACGTGCCACAAGAGTTGCCAACCAGTCAGCGCAACGTGACCAGGACAGCAGAACTGGACTTTGTTGTTGCGAACCACCCCTGCAGTTACGCGAAGGTTCATGCCTCTGTGCGAAAGAGGGGGAAGTTTGATTTTCACCTCTTCCGTTCACTCCACAGGAAACCTCAGTCAGTCCTGGAGCAGTGTTGTAAAATTGTACCCTGGTGTGTACCCGATTCCCAGCGCCCTCTGCTGACACGTAAACTTGACAGCTTCCTTCGTGATGGATTATTTCAGCACTTTAGTGTTGTTCACAATGGATTTTAGCCAGCAACAGCTGTAGTGTTAGGGTCAGTTTCGCACGACATGTGTGTGACGAAACGAAGTCAAGTGTTCACGTCGCAAGAGGTTTTTAGTGAACTGTAGAAGCCTGTGCACGAACACTGGAGGAGCAAGCAAGCGAATGCCAAACCGTGGGACCAGCATTCTGTACGACAGAAGCGCTTTTGAAGCTCAGCAGATCCTAGACAAGTACAACTGCCAAAACAAAGCTCACCACAACATGAATTCCGACAATTTTGTGGCTTTTATAGTCTTGTAACTTTAAATTATTTGGAGCACGTTGAGGATATTTCGTGCTTCAGAAGAGCAGGTAGAGTTGTCGCTTGCCTCTGAACCGTAGTGTGCACCTATCTGACAGGAATGTGTTTTGAAGATGGCGTCCCACCCAAAGGAACATTACTTGTGTTGGTTGTGTCTTTATTGTCTACAAGTGCTGCAATAAACATTTGTTGATACGTGAAATGTAATCACAATGTGAATTCAATCGCGTAGTCTACGTCTTTTGATCAAACATGAAAATGGTAGCGGTGAATGTTTGGATGCAGGAAGATGAGACGATGACGCATTAGTGATTTGTACAAAATTTACACTCACGAAAAAACGGACTGGGTTTCATCGCACGCTGTCCGAGAAATGAAAGATCTCGCAGCTCAAGCTCATTCAGTTGAGTTGTCAAATTGGAAGCTGGAGTCTGCTGAAGATTATCAGAGGGCAAGAAAAGGCAAAGGAGATGCTCGCAAACACACAACATTGGGAGCTTTTTGATATTTCGCGGACATGAACAACTATCAACAAGTGAATACTGCTGGCCAAGTTTTGATGACGGCAGAAAGAGCCAAACAAAATACTTTTGATTTACAGTTTGTTGTTATGCATTCTTTCGGTTGGACCTCGTAAAAGGAGGGTTGGAAAAAATTGTGGCCACTTGTACACCACGTACGCACACCCAATTTCCCAGAACACAGGAAGACAACTCGTGATGATCAGAACAGTCTAATTTCAGTGTCTGTCTGTTTTCTCCAAGCAAGAAGGGATCCGCTGTGCTTGTTTGCTCGTGGCAGGAAAATGGGGAAGTGAATGAATTCCAATCAAGCAATATTTCGGCACAACCTGAATACGACCGTTGCGGTTTTGATGAGTATCTTGAATATGTTAACAAAATCTGACGTCACAAACAATAGAAGTCTCATCCTCGAACACACTCGTGTTTCAACTGCGAACACACTCATGGCAAATAACGAGTGGAAGGGTGATGCACGCTTGCTGTTGTTCCGTGCGTTCTTGATGCCGCAGTAATCGTCCTGTGTCGTTCGACGTCGTGTCATTGGCCCCAACCTCTCACAGACTGCAAAAGTCACGTCTATTTTCTCCAGCGCACATGTTGTCCGTCACAAAATGAAAATCTGCGAAGCCACACCAAGATCACTTCGTGTTGTTCCGCCGTTTGCGCTGCACGCGTCCGCGAGGCTCAGAAGTTTTCGAAGTGGTGCACGAGCAGCGTGTTGGTCGTGTTGCGGTTCACCTGAGTGCAGGCCGCCTCGACGGAAGCCGTGAGTGGCGGCGGGCCGCAGCTGAACACGCCGAACACACTCGACTGAAAACGGAAATATTGTGTGCAACCACAGAAAGCAAGACACGTGAGGCCAATCCAGGACAATTTCTTGCGCGCGTGTGTGTGCAGCTTCTGTCGGACACCATGAAGTCCCAGTCCAATCAACAACTGTTGTTGTTCTTTATGATTGTCGGTGCGAAGTGAAAGTACTCTTGCCTGGCCCTGTTGCGCGCCCAACTTACGTTCTGGTGGCGGGTGATGAGCTGGTTGAAGAAAGACACGAAGTCCGGGCGGCCGAAGTGGGTGATGGAGCGCAGCCCAGTCAGCAAACTGCGGTCCGAGATCTTCTGGAAGTGCCGCTCGCAGATGTACTGAAACACAACACGAGTCGAATCAGGAAGGTGTAGGGAAATTTTTCGCGAGTTGAAAACGGGAGATCAGCTTTGTGCCTGGCCAAGGGCGTGTTCCCCGTAAAAGACGCAACGTGGATTCGATGAGGTACGGTGTTTCGACGAGGTTTCATTGCTGACAGGGGATTCACGAGACAACAAAGCAAGGACATCTCAGACTCTGCTTGAACGTCTTGTGAGCAAAATGTGGTCAAACTGCAAGAATACATAATTTGCCGCGCTCCGTGGACCGTTTTCGTGCTCCTACCAGCATCGTCGTCCTGATGTCGAACTTCTCCTTGAACTGCGTGATGAAGATGTGAGTGGACACGATGTTCCTGCGGTCCGACTCCTCGACGTTCCTGATGATCTCCGTCATCCACTCGAACTGCTTCTGCGTGCGCGTCACCCACAGGAAGTACACCTGCGACACGAGCAACCGTCATGCACCACCCCATTGCTTTTCAGTTCACTGAACAGGCAAACCAACTCCTGACAATGATCGCGGTCAAAGAGAGCTCGTGGCTCATGTCAGACAAGTTGCAAATGAACACGGCGCTCGCAGGCGATGAAAGGAAGGTCGTTGTTTACCTTTTTGCACTTGATGCGCTGGCCGCTCTCGCTGCGGTAGGCAAGGTCCTTGAGGATGGAGGCGAACGGCGTGACACCGATGCCGCCGCCGATGAGCACCGCCACCTCGTACTTGTACCAGTCCTGGTGACCCTCGCCGTACGGCCCGTCCAGGTAGATCTGAAATGCGCAGGACACTCGAGTTGCACCGTTTGATCAGAAGGACATTTCTTCAGTTGGGCAGTTCCAACAGTGCAGCGAAAACACTGAGTGTTGACAAAGTTGTTTGTCCACATCCAATCTTGGGGTTTTGAAGCACTTGTTGGTCCAGCCAAAGTAACTGGTAGATCATTCGAAGTACCTTGGGCAGCTGCTGGGTGCCCTTGACCGGGTCCGTCTTGAGACTGTTGGGATCGTACGTCTTCCTGAGGTTCATGGTCCAGGGCCCGACGGCGCGGATGTGCATGCTGAGCGTCTCCTCGTGCGGCGCCGACGTCAGGGTGAACGGGTGGTACTCGTTGTGGCTCTGCGACAGGCTCGCGATGCGCGCCCACTGACCCGACAGGTAGTCGAAGTTGTTTGGCTTCACGAATTCGATGTACGTCACATCTGGATCAAACAAATGAAAACGACTGCTCAGCGCGTGCAAAGTCAGGCAGGTCTTCCAGAATTATGCTTCGTCCCAAACAATTTCGTTGACTTCCTCTTTTGGAGTCGTGATTAGAATTGAAAAAATGTGGTGAGCACTGACCTGACGGCAGGAGCTCTGCCCTGAGCACGGAGATCTCGACCTTCTTCCTTGTGATGGACACGAGTTTGTCGAGCGTGAAGAGCACGACTGGCCCCAGGAAGAAGTAGTGGAAGAAGGGAGGCTGCACCAGACGCCCGGCCCCGTGCAGAACCTGGACACACATGGAACAAGCAGCTCCAGTGGGTTGTATTTTGTATGTTTTCATGTGCCATGCCGCAATTTGATAGCACCTGGTTCCTGGAAGTTTCTTGCTGTCCCTCTGATCTCCTTCGGAACCCAACTCACTCAGCGAAACTGGTGGAAACACGATTTTAATGTTTACGCCACGGCGGGAACTGACCATGAAGAAGAAGACGAGGACGTAGAGGTTGTGTGTGAACCAGAAGGCGCGGTAGACGGTGCGGCGCGCGTACGCGATGGCGAACACGAACATGACGATGAGCAGCAGCGCCAGGACCACGCCCGTGAAGCCTGCAATCCGTTTGTTGCCATTTGTTCAGAAGAGTCCTGTTTTGTAGACATGAGGTGTATTCCACGATGTTCCACACGCAAGATCAAACTCACCCGTCACAGTGTCCCACAACCAGTAGTGGAATTTTGGAAGCTCGTCAGTTCTGTAAAATACAACAAAATCGTCACAAAACAAGGAAACATTACGGAAGAGACAGCAGGCAAGTGTTGCGCCACAGTCTTCACTCACGCGTGGAAGTAGTCCCTGAAGTAGCACGACAAATCATCTGCAGTTTGGGTTGATATGTGGTAGAAGTTGATACCGTGGCCAATGATGTGAATGACTGCAAAGTAAAACGTACACTTCATCAGTTCCATTTTCATGTCAACGGTAACACCACGCGTTCGTCAGAGGCACGGAGACATGAGACACTTACTGGTGAAGATGAACGCCTGGAGAGCGATGAACTTGTGCATGTCGACGGCGCTGTCGAACGGGATCCACCTGTGCAGGAAGGTGCTGCGCAGGCGCGTGATGGTGTTCCTGCACATGGTCACGATGATGGTCGAGTAGGTCCACATGATGCCGCTGGCGGCGCCACGTGTCGTCGTGATGCCGTAGCCCGCGATGCGCCGCAGCCCGCGGTGCTCCCGCTCCACCGAGTAGACTGCGCGGAAGAGTGTCACGTGACACGGGGAACGAGCCTCTTCATGTCAACTGCCCCTCCCCCCTTCATGTCAACTGCCCCCACTTCTGGTAAAACTTTCATCCTTTTGTTGGTTTCGCTCCGCTTTATCTTCTGTGAATTTTGGACCGCAAGTCAAAGCCAACAACGGTGCAGGGAACAACAGAGTTAGGGATGTGACCAGCAACCAGCAGGACTGACGCGACTTACAGTAAGCTCTTTCCGCGAAGATGCCGATGGACACGAGGGTGTACAGAGACGCCCAGAAGATCTGCAGTCTGTTCTTCTCAAACCAGGTGACGAAGGCGTTGTACTTCTTCTGCCACTCCGTCTTCGGCGCCTGACGCTCTTTGGTCGGGATCCCCAGGGCTTTTCCAGCCAAACTCTCCTCCAGCGACGAGAGGTGCGAGCCGTCTCTGGAAGTCACAAACAACGCGAAATTATCAACACAACAAGGAAACAAGAAAGTTTGTTGAGTGCTGGTGTGAAAGTTTTCCACATCAGTCGCACGTTTGTGCGCATGTTTGTTAGATCTCAGAACACATGAACGCTGAACTTACTCGTTGTAGGTCTTGGACAGAGCGACGGTGGCGCGGCGCGCCCGGCTCGGCGCTCTGGTCATCTGCGGGGCTGCGGCCTGTCCATCTGAATCAGACGCATCACGGTTCATTCGATCAGAAAAATAACCACCCCAGGTGACAAAGCTTCCAAAAATGCGAAACCATTTTGACAAAGGCCACAGCATGGTGCAAGAGGGTGTCTTTGCAGCGTACCTGACCACTCCAGGGACGCGTAGTTGAGTTCCTTCTCGTAGTCGCTGAGCAGGCGCGAGAAATCTTCGAATGTGATGCTGTCCTTGGTACCGTACGACGGACTCTTGAACATGTTGTCGATCAGCTCGTCTGCCTTCGCGTCGTCCAGCTCCTCGTTGGCCAGTTCCACGAACGATCTACACAGTGAGCATTGTGTTGCGATTCGCCCTTTCTGGTCTGAACGTTGCCAGGTCAACAGCGAACTCTCAGGCATTGCTTTCATACAATGTACGACAAATACCTCATCATGGCCTTGAATTCGTCTTTCCCCATGCGTCCGCTCTTGTTCACGTCGTACATGTCGAACATCAGTTTCGCCTTGTCGTTCGCCGAACCTGAAGCCGAGGTGAAGAGAACGTTCACATTCGACGCACTGTACAAAACTGCACGAAATTTTTCGAATCATTTGCACGAAGTACGCGTCATGAAGAGCAGCAAGTAGCAAACCTTTTGCAAAAACCACAACCAAGTCGACAAACTCGCGGAATGTGATGTACCCGTCCCCATCCTGAAATCGAAACGGTGCAAACAATATATCGTCATACTTTCAACGAGACAGGCAGTCAGAAACACACAGGCACACAGACCGACCTTGTCAAAGACGTTGAACATGCTCTTGACGAACATGGAGTCCGGTTTGAGCCCCATCGCCTCTCCGAACTCAGCCGCCGACATGTGGATGCTGAGAATCTCCTGGGCGTCCTCCGGGTTCAGTCTGTCATACTCTGCGCTCTGATACTGGAACGCCTGTGGACAAGCGCAGCACGTTCTCATAGTTTTGTCAACCTCCAGCAACGAGCGCGGAGAAACTTGAGAGACGTACGTTTCTTAGTATTCGTTAGAAGGGAAGCGAGCAGCAACACTTACGTGAGCAAATGTAACGCGAACAAATTTCTCGAGCAGTTTGGCTCTGTGAGCCTTGGTAAACGCCTGAGATTTGATGCCCCGTTCGTTTAGATTCGCTGGCGTCATGGCCTGAAGTCCCGCTCGTTGCGTCAGGGAATCGAACTTGCCGAGGAACTCTTGCCTTTGTTCCATGTCATCGAATCTCAAGACCTGAGGCGAAAATGAAACAAGAAACATTTTACGCACAAATAACGTACTGTTTGAAAGAACAAGACAAAGCCAATCGGGACTGTGCGTGCACAATGATAATCACAGAACACCACTTGCCATGTCGTACTCTCTGGGAATTTTGACCAGGACCATCGGGCGTTGCCTGTCGTTGTTGGTCATTTTCACGATGCTGGTGCGCCCGGTCGCTCGACCAATGTTGATCAAGTTCAGTTGGCGCAATGTGGAGCCCTGCTTGGACACGAGCGTCACCCGACACTTCTGCTCATCAAACTTGACGTAAACATCTCGCTCTCCGTCCTGCCGACCAACCCATTCCACAGCTGCATGAAAACGAGAACCCTTGTCAGTGTACACGCGCTTCGAGTATCTTTGTCTCGGTACCTGAACGCAATCGTTATCACACAGCTGTGACATCGACTTTGGGGTTTTGAGGCTTTGACCTGAGTCTGGTTCACAACCAGAAGGGTGAGAATTAAGTCTGTTGGAAAGGCAACAATTTTTCCACACTCTTCGTTCCTGGTGACATTCACTTTTGGGTGAGGTGAAGTGTGTGGTCGTGTTCAGAGAGACAGAGAGAAAAAGAAATACAAAACAAACGAAGAACAACTCTTTGAAGAACCTCCCGCCAACTTCACCTCCCCCCGCCGCGGTTTAATCCCCAGCTGAGGGAAGGGCAGGGGAAGGATTTCTTATCCACAGATCTTGGACGACAAGTGCAACCACAAACCATGTCTGGGTGCATTTGTGTCAGTCAAGTGTGGACAGGGGGTGGGGGAGGTGACCACAACACGTTCTTAAACATTTGCCTCTGGAGAGGAAGGCGAAATTAGTCTGATGAACAGAATGGTATTCACTGCCCACAAACCTCAGTCTGAGAAAATTCGCTGGTGTTTGGGGTGAGGGTGGGGGGCAGTGACGAATCGGAACCTGCAGACCCCTTTTGAACCCCGATGGATAAGTGATTCCGTGCTATGTTAAATGGGTGCGAGAAGCTTTGTGGCAAGAGTTCACATCTGAAAGTATGAACTCGGCCTTGTACTGCATTTTCCCAAAACCACACGTAGAAGCTACCTGGTATGATGTGCTGAGCTGAAGACAGGCCTCGCGCCTTCGCCGTGCTTCTCCGTGTGAGTGCCTTCTGCTTTGCTTTTTGCCTGTTGCCCAATTTTGCGCACAAAATCAAGGTCGCAATGGTGACTACAAATGAGAAACATCACGCAATAGAAGTTGCCGTTTTCTTGCAGAATTAGATCTATCAGTGCAAGAACTCAAAAGAGCCACAAGAATGCTCACGGATTATGAAGACCAGGATGGCCATCAGGGACCCGATGTAGGAGGCCTCACTGCCGCTGAAGTAGTCGAAGTGTTTGAGCGGTGTGCACGGCGCGAGGAGACGCACGTCATGCGCTGCCAGTTGCGCCGGCTGCGGGCACGGGTCGTCTGCAGGAAACACGTGCGGGCCGTCAACACACAAACAGCAAACCTTCGTCGTTTCAACAACAACAGCAGTTTCTGTGGCAAACAGTATAATTCTGATTGAACGGATGCTCTTCAGTCATTGACGTTCAAGGACAGCAGTGGAACCTACTCGGTCCAAAGATGAATGGATTCTGCTGGATTTTGTCCGACGGGATGTGTGTCACGTCTATAAGAACGGAATGGAGAGTTGTGGAGTTGATTTCCTGAAACTCAGCTTCAGTGAAGAGTCTGCAAAACAAAGACTACAGTCATTAAAATCTGAGGCTGGAGCTCAAGACAGTCAAATGCAAGAGGTACCCTAATGATCAAAACAGAAAGCTACTCACTTGTTGATTTTGTAGTTCTCGTACCAGAAGCGATCTCCGTCCCTGATTCTGAGAAACTGGTCTCTGATGATGGCTCTGAAGGTGGGACCTGGTCCCTCTGCAGTGGTCTCGAGAATGCCACCGACCCACAGATCAATGTCCGATGTGTCGTTGTGGTGTAGCTGTCTCAGCTTTTCAAATATCTGTGGCAAACATGTTTCCATGAATCATGTTTTGTCTTGTGGTGATCACACGTGTTGATGGATGTTGACGAGGCACGGAGCGAAGAAATTCAGACTCTAATTGTGCGATGTCCCTTCAGGGAAGAGCACTTAGCGGTGTGCCGAAATTTTTTTTTGTATATATGGCATCTGGGCCAAGATGTCCCATCCCGTCCCATCCCCCCCCGTGGAGGGCTATTGGTGGCCTATCTCAGCAACTGCTCAAGGTACAGACTTGATCTAGGGCTCATTGGAAAGGTCTTTGAATCCACATTTCAAATTTTGAAAAATTGAATCTCCATGGCAACCTCCCTAGCAACCAGATGCAAAACTCCTTAGCAACCAGATGCAAATGGCTAAATCTCAGGTTCTTTTTGTGATAGAGACATAATATATGGCTCATATGAAAGGTATTTG
>JAAUXT010103561.1_pt1 | contig 14321 bp, 17 predicted proteins | sample 7278171 | NCBI WGS metagenome assembly JAAUXT01 (sample SAMN14350112, study PRJNA611818) | marine sediment metagenome | isolation source: surface marine sediment (1.8m) | place: French Polynesia: Moorea | collected 2018-08 | reverse complement strand
TGTCTCAACCTATCACTGTAGTATAAGATAGATCATCATGTGTGATATTTTTTTCAGTATACAGTTGTACTCATAAGTATATAAATTCAAAATTTTTATGGATAGAAGGTGTTACCAGGTAGGGTAAGATGTATTTGTGATGTTCTTGTCAGTACATATACAATTGTACTTGTAACAACACTTTACGGTCCTCCGATCGGTCTATTTTGAGACGATCCTCGTATATCAGTCAGAAAGTCCGGCAACTTTGAGGAAACGACCTTCCAATTGCTTTTTTGGCAGCGGAGAGCCTTGGCCTTCATTCTCGACTGGACTGGCTGATTGGGGGCGCTTCGCTTCTGGCACATCGTGAAGAACCATTTCCCCTGCTCTTTCAGTCGCTCGACAATGGTTTTTGCGGCCCAACTCCTCTGAAATGAGGGTTGGTGAAATGGCTTCGGCTCCGTCGGTGGCTGCAGGGGAAATCGGTCAGCTGCATTCTTACGAGCACATTTGCTGCCGCTCTTTTCGCATCTTGTGGTAAAAGACAAAGTGCAATTGCGAAGTGACGAGTGTTGGTTGCAAAGAGTTGAATACCTCCTTGGAAAATCGGCCAGCAGTCTCGACGCGGTGTTGAAAATATAGTTCCAGGTGATGTTTTGTGAGGCAAATCTCGTTGGATGAGGCCGACTTCACTTTTGCGAAGCACTTTGAAACTTGAGAAATGAAAGGAGCCGAACTCGACCAAAACGCAAACGAGTGGCAGCAAAGAAAACATTGAACCAACACAAATGTTATTCAACAACCATTAGTCTGGCTGTCAAAAGGCCAACTAGGTGTGAAACTACAGCAATTTGCTTCCACCTCGTAGCACTGAGCACCGTTCTTCACTCGGTTCTGAGAAGCGATTGAAACCTCCCAGGAGCAGTGAACACGGAGTACAAAACGTCAAGTCTCACCTGTCGGGTCTGGAGCAGATAGCGGGGAGTGGTGAAAGAGAAAAGTTCTCGCGTTGCGCTGCAGAGGAAGCACTGCTGAAAGAGAAGTGGAATCGTTATCAGTGAGACGTGTGCAGGGTGCTGTGTGTGTGTGTGTGTGTGTGTGTGTGTGTGTGTGTGTGTGTGTGTGTGTGTGTGTGTGTCAGACACGTTCAACTTTTTTGTTGGTCTGTTCTGAAGAAAGTTCCCGAAAAGGAAATCTGTGTGGCTGCTTGTGCCTCACTCAACAAAAACTCAGCATATCACATTGGGAAAGTCCAGAGAGAATGTGCAAGGATAGAGGCATCTCGTTTATCTAAATGGCGTCTGATTGCTTTCAATTTCTGTTTGCAAAAGGAAGATTCATGTGCTGAGGAGAGTCAACACAAATCAATTGAGCTCATTTAGGTCGGGCTGATACGATGAGAATCTGGCTGTGTTTGATCCAGACAAACCGTTCCTGTGTTCAACGCAGAGAGACGTTGAGGGGTCTGTGGAACACTGAGGGTCCTTTCTCCTTCTGGAGAAGGTCTCAGTTTTAGTTCGAACGCTTTCTTGTTCTTTTGAAAATTGATCAAGGTGTGCTCCCCTGAGCCACGGACTCTCGCAAAAGTCTTGAATCCGCCCCTGCGAAGATTCGTGTTGATTGAAGACTCTTGTTTATTTAGTTGATGTGGAGTGGAGATACAACAGAGAAGGAAATCCTTCTGTAGTGCAGCGCTCCTGCAGAAGCTCGTCCTCGGTTGAGGATCTCGTGGGAAGGCTGCGCATTGCCGTGTACAGCGGACATTGGTTTCTGAAAGTCGACGTATTTCCCCAAAACTTTACGTCTTTTGAGAAGATGCGATATGAGAAACAGACCTTTCCAGTACTTGTCAGAACTGCAGTTTATGTTAGAGGTAAACGATGGGTGCGCGGAGGATATCACCTCCGAGCTTTAGCGAGGAGGTGAAGTCCTGCAAGCACCCATTGTTTACCATACATAAGGCCCTATCTGTGTCATTCCCTGAGTTCTCAATGACCAGGAGGTTATTTTCCTTGATAATCTACTAATTAGCTGTGGAAGTCAAGTACACTGATGTCAAAGTATTTAAGTCTTTTGTGTACTGGGCTAACAGTAGAATTACTGAAGAGGAATCTAACGTAAAGAACAAAGAGAATGGCACAGACGGGGCCTTATTCACCTTTCAGAAACACAGTTGCAGCAGTGTGCAAAACTTATTCATCACGTCTGCTGTGTGAATTTTGTGTGGACGATCAGGCCTCAAGCAGGTCTGCACAACAATGAAGCCATTGGTTCAGAGACGGTGCTGCGGTTTCCGATCAACCACAGCAAGAGGTTGCCGATCCCAGTGCTGATCCCTTTCGACCAGTCTGGTCAGATGATTGGCATTTCGAGACCAACCCCCTTGTCCGGTCCGCGTGCAATTGAAAAGAACATTTGGCAGACACGATACGAGCGTATGAGGCAGGGAAGTTTTCCGTGCGCAAGACGTTCTTTTGTTTTTCAGTCTCTTTGTCTCCAAATGTGGCATCGACATTTCTCTCGTGCAACAAATGAGGTTATTTATTGAAGTCTTATCAGCAACAGATCTTTATTATCAAAATAGTTCATTCAAAACAGAAAATCGGTCACTCTGACAGACGGTGTGCTGCTGGACGATGCAGTGTTTTGAACACGACAGGTCATTTTGGTCCGGAGAGGGGGGACTGCTGTTCTGCTGGGCTAAAAGGGTGCAATACGGGTTGACGGCTGTCAGCGAACATGTGTTTCGTGCAGCAGAACAAAGCTTTGCTTCCCGGGCGAATGAACTGGAACCAGCCTCAACCACTATTATGGAGCAGGCAACTTTGGGGCTGTTCCAGGTGGTTGCTTTGTGAAGGACGTCGATCGACATCCTTGATCTGATCCCCTCTGGCTCTGGCCTTTCGTCTTTGCCTGACAAGACGCGACAACGTTGGGTGTCTGTGATTTGATTGGGGTGAAAATTGCGCTCAACGATCTGTTGGTACTTGGTACCTGGGCTTCTTTTCGACGATGTCCCTGTCGTGTTTCTCAATGCAGCGTGTTGTCCGGGTCGAGTAGGCTGCTTTCTCCCTGCGCCGTCGCCCTGGAGTCATAGCTCACTCCTGACTCCCCCTCCCGCGGGCCCAACTAGCGGTACCAACACAATGGCTGTTGGCGGGGATAATTAGGGTTTATGAGTGCACGTGTGCCTCGCTGGTCCATTGGAGCCGCACGGGGGTAACTGAAGGCCGAGGTGTCCACTGATGTTGGCACGCCGTCCTTGTGGAGTGTGGATTCAACAAAGAGATGACCTGCAGTCCGACTGAATGTGGCAGGGCGATGCCACTGCAGGTACGTCTTCGTGGTCTTCGCTTGAAACAGCACATATGGAAATTTTGGAGCGAGCACAAATCAACCCTTTGTGCAGACAGTGAAGAATGTGGAAAAAAGTCCCCAGTGCAAGGACGGCGCTTTGCGCGTTGTGAGCCGTGGATGGATGCATATTGTACAGGGAAAGAGAGGCCTTTATTTGGGTACAGCCAGACACACCTGCTCAACGATGACAAATGAATTTGTTTGGAATTTTAACGAGGGAAGTGCTCTGCACTGAACGCTGCATTAAGTCAGCAAATATTCAGTGCAAATATCAAAGATTTATGTTTCCACCGTGTTACCTGGCGCACCCAGTTTGGACGATCTTTTCAAATGTTTGTTTCGTGTTTCGGCTTAGATTAGCCAGTCAAGTTCATCAATGAAGACGTCTTTTGCCACAGGTCGGCTGCACACAGTGCAATCAGTTCGGCATCCCAAAGCTGCGGTGTTTGCAAGAAGTTTTGGTGACTCACATCCGTTTTGCAGCTTGACTAAATTTGGCGTTTTTGTTTTTTCCGCAAAAGACAAAATTTTCCTGTCTCGAGAGGAGATCATTTGACATCGTAAATTTTCTGAAATTACGGAACGCTCATAACGTTGTCTCGTATTTCAGCTTGTCGCGAACAGCGCAATAAACACAATTAATTCTGTTTTATGTTTGTTGTGAAGCTGATGTGACAGCTGCGTAAACGATGAGCAAGTTGGGGAAAGTGAAGCCAAGAGTGTAGGATGGCTGTGTGCAACCGACAAATCGATGTTCTGCTCTTCTCTCAGCAGACGACATTGTCCCTTTTGTTGCTCGTATTTGTACTTTACGTTACAAATAACGTGTGCGACGTCGTGCCTTATCATGGTCTGAATCGTCGAGACAATAGTCGAGACGATTTGCATGATAAGGCACGATTGTCAAACATGTTATTTGACGTATACCACGCCACTGAGTAGGTCTCTACTCTGCTGCCAACCCGAGTTGTTATGGTCGACCGGTAGTGACCTTTTGGTCAGTGTGTCTTTTGCATTTGTGCAGTGCGGACGTCTGTTCTTGTGCGTGTTAGTTGAACATGGAACCCGAAGTTTCTTTGGAGAATTTTGTTTTCTCACATTTTCCTGAACTTGATGAGGACTTTGAGGATCAGTTGAATTGTCTTCCGGACACTGTGCAAATTTGTGGAGACAGTGAAAACGAGGGAGAGCCTGCTTCTGCCGACGACGGGACTTCAGCGCACGATGCCATGCACTTCACAATTGACTTCAACCCGGATTCTGAGTGAGTTTTCCTTTACTTTTGGGTGAATCAAGATCTTGGAAATTTGCCTTCAAGTGTGCCAAAGTTCTTGAAAACTCAAAGAGACCAACTGTTGTTGTAGTGGTCTTGGCACGTCGACTCAGAGGGCTGATCATCTGGCTGCACCGGTGGGGGGCAGCAAAGAGTACGTCTTCAAGAGAACCATCCCTCAAGGTGGTGGTGACCGTGAGAGCAGTCCTGCACCGAGCCGGTTTCGAGCCTTGCTTGCAGCTGACAACCTGGAAAATTTGAAGAACAGGACTTTTGCAGAGAACACTGAGAAAAAGGTCCAATGGGCGGTGGACCTTTTCAAGCAGTGGTGGCAAGAATGAGTAGGGAAGGACGGGTGCGACATGCGGATTATTTGGGGCGATCTCAACAACGTTTCCCAAGTGTCAAAAGGGAATTTGGCGTTCTCTTTGTGTGCCTTCATTTCTGAGATCAAGAAGGTTGATGGTGGAGAATATCCGGGTGCAACTCTTTACCAAATAGTGATTTGCATTCAGTTTTTCCTCCAGAAAAATGGTCTCAACTGGAGGCTGCTCGATGATCCGGACTTTCTGAGATTGCGTTACACGTTGGACAATGTTATGAAAGAGCGTGCAAAACAAGGATTGGGTCAAAAAAAATCTGCTCAAGTCATCTCTGTGACAGATGAAGAGAAGATGTGGTCTGAAGGCATTTTGGGTGACTCCAATCCTGATCAATTACGTGACACTCTCATGTATTTGCTCAGCATAAACCTTGCCTTGAGGGGGGGGAAGAACATCGGACGCTCCGTTGTCCGGGGCACAATTCTCAACTGAAAGTGTTGGTTGACTCTAAAGGTCAAAAGTACTTGGAATATGTGCAAGATTTCAAGCACAAAACAAATCAAGGTGGGTTGACATCTCATGTCTCCAAGCCAAAAAGTTTGAAAGTGTACGGCTCAAGTGACCCCTCCCACAACATCGTCAGAATCTTTGAAAAATATGTCAGACTTCTTCGAAAAGGGCAGACAAACAGCGCTCTGTACAAGTACAGTGCCTCCAAGAGACAGATGTCACCGTGCCAATGGTACTCAGATAAACCTGTTGGCATAAATTCGATCAAGAAAGTGGTGAAAAGGTTGGCAGAATCCGCCGGGTTGTCTGGAAAATTTAGCAATCACTCCTTGAGGGCGACTTGCGCGACCCGAATGTTTGCAGCAGGAATAGATGAACAGGTCATAAAAAGCTTCACGGGCCATCAGTCCGAGGCAGTGCGCGACTACAAGAGATTGAATGATGATCTCCTGCAAAAGGCAAATCAGACTGTGTCCACCGAAGGCCCAAGTGCCACATCTGTTGCACCAGAGAAGTCTGAATTTGACATAGATTCTGTCGAAGTTGGGGAGAAGTATTTGCCAGATGTCCCAGCGAAAACTGGCTTAGTCTCCAAGGCACACAAACACAAGCTGTGTGAGCCAGAGTCCTGTGGAAACATGTGCGAAATTCTTGCAAAAATTGACAAAGTGAGCGAGCAAAACCGGGTCAAAAAGATGAAGTTATCTCTAAAATACCGGAAGAAGTGAATTTGTTGTTCTTCATTTGGTGTTTGAAACAGTTGCGGAGTTCCCATGTTTGACCTGTTCAAACTGTTTGAATATGTGTTCATTCTGAGTGCAAAAATAAATGAGCACTTTAGGGAAGTTGAAATCTGACTACATTATTCATTTCGAGTCAGACAGTAATCGGACAGTTCGGATACAGCAGGATAAAGAACGTGTCGGACAAAAGGAAAAAATCCCATTAACAACGCACAGTGGTATACAGACGGCTTTTGTGTTGAAGTGAAGCGTTGTCCACTTGTCCAAAGTTGTTGGCCATGTTCACTTCAAATCGGCGCCCCTCTATTCAACCGTTTTGTCTGACTTTAAACTTGTCTGTTCTTGACTCTTGAGTTGTTTTGTCACCGCAGATGCAAGCCCGTCCGGTGTGCCCGCCAGCCACATCCAGGAGGACTTGGAACAGAACAAACGCTTCCTCACCTCCCTGCCGACCGCCTACGAGATTGTTTACCCGGTACAACTCCGTAAAAACGAGGAGCAAGGGCTCTCCACCAGAGACTTCTACGGAAGGCACAAGGTGAGACGGGCGCTTGTATCATCAGTGCGGCTGCGCTTTCCTGAGCACCGTCCTTGCCTGGAAGATGTAGATCTACTCTCGTATTCCCGCAGCAGAGAACAGGTCTTTGGTGTCTGAGCAGGTTCATTTGTGCACCCACTGAACAAGCCAGGCAGGGAGGGAGATTTTGCACGCTGCGAGGACGATGCCACGTTATCTTTGGCAAACGCTTGCACGCAAGTGCTCAAAGGGTGCGGATCACTTGGGGCCCACCACAGCCACAAGACACATGTATCAACAACTGAAGCTAAAGATGCTTCAAGCCCAGCCTGATATTTTCATAACTCTCTTGACCCTCTTCGCTTTTCAGCCCCGAATTTCCCCTTGTTTCTTTTTGCCCCCGTTTTATGCATCACGACCTCGGAAATCTGTCAAAACACAGTGTTGCCAATGAGATAATCTTTTTGTGATGTTCAAATTCAGTCATCAAAGGAAGGTCACACCCGAAAATCCTCGCGAAAGAAATTGGTCTGGCGTGTTACCAATGTTTCCCCCTGATAACGCCTTCATTTTGTTGCAGCACCTCCACTATCATCACACGACGATACAACTAACGGCGTTTGGAAGAAAAATGAAGATCAGACTGGACCTCAACAAGTAAGTTTCTTTCATTTATTGGGCTCTCCCGCCCCCCCCTCCCCCCCCCCCCAAAAAAAAGAAAAAAACAACAGAAGAGATGTGAGGAAGTGCACTGAAACGCCGCAGACCATTTTTCATTCATCTGAGAGGCTCATCATTCTCGGCAGTGTAAAGCTGTAGAAAGCCCAGATAAAACTAACTGGATCCATATCTGCACCTCCTGACCCAGGTGATCGTGAGCAATTACCTGCAACTCAGCCAAAACTATCATCTTTTCTCGCTGCTTCCTCTGAGCTCAACGAAATTGTCAAATTAGTTTTCCTCTGCTTCGTGTTCCGTAAAAATATTAAATTCCCCCAAATGGCGAACCACATTAACGAAACTCACATGGGTGGTCTCTCCCCCCCCCCCCCCCCGGTCAGTTTGTTGGTACGAGCTGAAGACCGGGACACACCAGGAAAGATTTCAATGCACGGACACTTGAAGACTGCACTTTCTTCCATGAAGTGATCGTGCTCTTGTTCACGGCAAACTCACGGCTGCCCAACGTTTGTGCAAGGACGGGAGGGTGCCTTGAGCGTGCACAGCTTCAGCGTGCACATCTTCCCTTTGATGGGCGCAGCCTTGATGGAAGAGCGGCCTCAAGACGAGGGAATCTGCCGCCATCCGACACCTGGGCAGGATTACCTGAGATAGCAGTTGAAAGCAGGAAAAACAAAATTACTCTTGAGCTCAGGAGTCAAGAGCTTGGCAGTAAATTCGTCCGGAGACTCAGCACGGTCCGACCCCAAATATTCTGATGAGTTCTGTGGTGGGAACCTTGACACACAGTGTATAGCATTTCCGGACTTCATGAAAATCAGAAAAGACGGACCACACTCTGTCGTTTTTCTTCCAAAACGATTCACCAGGAAAGACACTCTGTGGCGTGCGTGTGGTGTGCGTACGTGCGTGCGTGTGTGCAAGTTGGTTCGCGAATCTGTGTGTGTTTGTGATCCCAGGCAGACACTTGGTACGACTGTCGACAGTTTTGAAGCATTTTCTATACAGTAGCATGGTTCCGTCAGGTCGGTCTGGAGTGAATGAGTCTGCAACCGAGTGGAGAACGGTTCATTCGGTTGCATCCGCCAATAGAGCAATTCCGCGGACGCATTTCCACGCGTGAACTTGTACGGACATTTTGCATCCTCCCTAGCTTTGTCAATGCGTCTACAAACAAACCAAAAACAGTTGACAAAGAGAGGGAGCAATGTCTGACGTCTGCGCGTGGCAGAACCCACGGGCTGCGAATGATTCCACAGTGTTGATGCTGCGGTGAAAAGTGGAGCTTCTTCAGACCTGAGGTTCTGTTGAAAGCTGTCTCTGAGCGAGAAATGGAAACAAACAGAGGAATGCTTTTGGTTTAAAGAAGTGCAACCATCTGTGAGCTGGTCTGGAAGTTCTCTTGTGGCCTAGCGAGATTGAAAACAAACTTCTTATGTCCAACCAGAAGTCCATTTTTACACGCCATGACTGCGAACTTTTGTCTTTTCTGGAACACGTACCGACCTCGCTGAGAAGAAAATTGGAGGATCAGCTGTTGGAGGTCCCCCTGAGTAGAAAGACTCCAGGGTGCAACGACAGGTGCATTCCTCGTGGGTACATTGTTGGAGAGACCCCCCTGCAAGGGTGTCTCAAGTCAGGTTGAAGGCAGGAGACCAACCCCACCCCCCACCCTACTCAAATTTTGAAATCTGGCCAAAGTGGTTCAGGCTCAACAGTAGAAGGTAAGAAGCCCCTGTCCCTCTCTACACCAGACAGGTCGCACCTGTGCGCGTGAGGATCAGTTGCCTTTTACTACTGCACTGCTCAGTCTCGTTCGTTGTGACTGCACTTCAGTGGAAACAGGTTCAACTCCGCTTGATGCGTGAAATCAATGTTGGAACTCGCACGGCGCATCCTGTCACAGGCTGGTTCTGTACGGCGATGCAGCTCTGATGGCTTATCAGCCGCGAACTCCCGGTGCCGAGGGTTTTGCCGCGCTGTCAGATGAAAGGAGAGCTTCCGCCAGATGATACGCTATTCAAAACCAACAAAGCAGCAGAGTCTCCCCGCTGGGAAGGCTTTCCACCCGATTTATTGCTTCATAAAACAAGACCGACTTGCGCTGTTGAAGCTTTTGATCGCTCTATCAAAGTTGGCACTTCGATCCCCTCGTCTGGTACTTTTACGTTGTACCCCCAGTGAGACTCAGCCAGTGAACTGAAAGAGCATGTTGCACTTCCTCGAAATGCACCAGAGCATAGACATTGAGGGTTTTGTCAAAGGGCTGCCTTGTGTTGTTATGCGTTCTCGAAATGTTGATGCACAAACTCGACACAGAGCTATCGTCTGCAAAGAGATTCACCATCTGAAAAGAAAACTTGGAACAACTGCAAAAGCTCCACTCTGACTTCCGCCGACCAATTTGAACAAGAAGCAAAGGCACTGAAACCAGAGTGTGTGCGTGCGTGCGTGCGTGCGCCCGCGTACGTTGGAATACTTTTTTGATGGAACGCAAAAAGTCCAGTTCTGGTCGCGTGTTCTGAAAGCAACTTGCTCAGCTGAAACCGGTTGTGTATTTGCAGGGAGTTGCTGGCGAAGGGCATCAACCAGAAGCGCCACGTGGACGAGACGACGCAGATGATTTCCGAGGTGAGAGCGGCTGTGTGCGTGGAGCACAACTCGTTAGCGCTGCGCTCATGATGCGCACTGAAGTTTGAATTGAACGACCTCAAAACATCCAGAGGCTGACGGGAGGGGAACCTTTTCCGCGCTTGCTCTTTGCTGAAGTGGAGCTTGCAGTCCGCGCGCGAGAAGCAGTCACGAGGAAAGAGAACCTCTTGGCTGCTTCGTTGGATCCAGGTCCGCTGCTGCCTGATTCGCGCGGACGCGTCTGATGCGCAGCGACCGCACATCGCGACTAATGCGCACCACGCGCCTCGATCCTTCGTGAGCGATCAAACGGGCTCCGTTCGTGCGCTGCTTTGTTCCGGAATTTCGCTCTTCGTCGGGTGAAATTTGTTCAAGTTGAATGATCAGCAACACAGATGTGAAACAGACTCTGACAGCGGGGCACAAAGATGTTATTCAAAACCTGCCGTGTGCGTGCGTTCAGTGTCAGTCTGGATGTGTTTTTCCCCTGCGCACTCTGGGTTCCCCAGCTTCCCACTGACCACACTAACGCTCCCGTGTTTGCCTCACTAACCGCACCCACAGGCCGTCGTGTTCGCCGACAACCACTCGATGGAGCACCTGCCGGACTTCCCGCACGAGACGCAGCACCGCCACGGGAACAGCGTCCACATGCGCCACTACCACCGCTATCTCTACCTCCACCTTTTAGACGATGTCGATGTGAGGACGACACTGTCTCGAGAGACGCTCCAGCTTCGCTTCCCAGTTGTTGTGATTTTTTGCGTCTTCAGTCACGAAATTGATTGTTTTGAGATGTCACTTCTCGGATTGTTTCGTCATGTTTCCCTTTCTGTGTGTCTTTCACCTTTTTCATTGTCTTTTGTCGATGTGCGCATGTTTTGTCAGAAATCAATTTGTGCATGTCCACTCGTGGGTGATTCCCAACCACGAACTGTTTGAAAGTCTTGTTGTTTCGTCAAAAATTGAGTTCAGACATTTTATTTCAGTCTTCTGGATATGTTGGCGATTGCATGTTTGTCGCTCTTGTTTGTTTCTTCATGTTTGCTTGGCGTTGAAGCGTGTTCATGTTTTGTTCGCAGTTCACCTTTGTCCACTGGTCAAATACAATTCGAAGTTTTCAGCAAAGCTGGTCAGAAGATCTGCATCTTACTTCAGTGCGTCCCGCCATGTACAAAGTTCACCAATTCTAGCGCAGTAACTTCATTGTGCAGTTTGTCATCGTTGCGCGTTGATAAATCATGTGGTAGCGTTCTTCCCCTGTCTTCCTCATCTCTCCCGCTGCTGCTGCTTCTCTGTTCTGTGTAAATTCAGACGTGCTTTGTTTCCACAGAACCCGATCGAACACTGCTACTACAAAGGGCGCGTGCGCCGGTTCGACGGGGAGAGTCTCGTCGCCATCAGTACGTGCGACGGACTCAGGTCAGTGGCAGCTGTGTCTGCAGACGCTGTTCAGTCTGGGGTGCCGTGCTTCCTTTGCCGGAAAGTTTCGCCTTTCATGTGGAAAGAAACGGGAAACCCGAGTGACGCCCACCAAACTTTCGATCAACACAACAATACGTCACGAGTGCCCGAGTGCGGAACACTGTGTCAAGAGAGGAAATGGTTGACGTTGTGTCAACGATGTGGTAGTTTGGAAAACGAACAGCACAAAAGTCAAATGTATTGTTTTGATTTCAGAGGAGTGATCCACCTGCGGAACGAGAGTTTCGTCATTCAGCCGCTCACCATGATCCACGACGGAAACTATGTGAGTAGCAGGTGGAACCCACGACAGTGTCACCACGTGCTGCCTCAAGCGTGCCTTTGACGTCTTCAGCCAAGTTCTTCTGTCGGTTGACAAAGCGAGTGCCAGCGCATTTGTTCAGCCAAACTGAACTCTGTTTGAAGTGCCCTCTTCACAGAGAGGTTGCGTTTGTTTCTGAGAATCGTTTTCTTTTCAGACACGGCACCCGCACGTCATGTACAGATCGGTTCCGGTCGAAAGACGAACGTGTGGTGAGTGCTGTGGTTCTTCTGGTTCCGAATTCTTCAGACGAGCAGATCAGACAAGGAATGACTTGGGCACCGTCTCACCGTTCACTCTTTCTTCAGCGAATTCGCGCGGAGGGTGGCGGCCGTACGAGGAGCTGCACCGCGCCGAGTTCCTGCGCAAACTCAAGATCACCAAGGCGCAGCAGTCGGAGCGCGACCTCGCAGCCGAGACCAAGTACCTGGAGACGGCGCTCGTCATCGACTACAGCATCGTGAGTACCCGCCGCAGGCGCCACCTGCGGGTCTGACACAAGCGCTGTCATGCTGCAGCTACTCGTGCAGTTTCGCAGGGAAAATTAGCTTTATTTGTCTGTGTTTTCAGTACGTGCGGCTGAACCAGAGTTACTCGGCGACACTGCAGTACGCGCTGCAGATGGGGAACATGCTGGATGCCGTAAGTATCGTGTTCTTGTGGAAATTTCTGTTCTATCTGAATCATCCCGCGAAGCGGAAGTCAGGGTCACAGGGAGAGGAATCACCTCGCGTGTCTCAATCCCGAAAGAAACCCTGGAATTTTTAGCCTGATGAAGTTTGAACTGGCAAAGATTGTGATCATTGTTGGCACGAAGAGATGCAACCAAGTATCCTGCACAGTACTGAGTGGTCTCTGGATTGTGAGGATTTCACAATGTGCCTCACCCTTGTGTGGAGAGTCCGTGCCCGGTGGCTGAGTGGTCTCTGTGTTGCAGTACGTGGAGGGGCTGGGTGTGCAGCTGCAGCTCGTTCTCGTGGACATCTGGAACATGAAGGATGAGTTCGAGGTGCGGCGCAACGCGCGCTGGACGCTGCACAACTTCCTGCAGTACCGACACAAGCTGCTGCGCGCCGTCCCCTACCACGTCGCGCACTTCATCACGTACGTGCCAACGTGAAGCGCATTGACGCCTACTGTTCTTGGGGTAAACCCGTCCAAAGTGGTCTGGTCTCTTGTGACTTTCAGCAGATGCTTTGACTGCAGTGTTTTGTCAAAGTTTTTTTAATGGGCCCCGAGTGAGCACAATCTCTAAATCAGAGATGTCACTCATCTTGTGCCAGAGTGCCTTCAGCTGTTCATCAGTGGTGCATGAAACACAGATGGTTCGTCAGTTTTACTTGCCGATTCTGAGAATGACTTTTCTCACCTCAGGTCTCGGAAATTTGAGGACGGGGAGCTGGGCATGAGCGTCCCCGACTCCGTGTGCAGCAGCAGAGCCGTCGGTGTCTCCCTGGTGAGTGCGCGCGCTCCATGTCCTTGGCCAAATCTCTTGGCCGCGCGCTGCCAAACGGTCGGGATCTCAATACGCTTCACACAAAAATGAACATGAATCCCGTTTGATGGCAGCGACTAATGTTTCAGGACCTGGAGCCGCTGGACCCGCTGCCCGCTGTCACCAACGCCGCGCACATGATCGGTCACATGTTGGGTCTGCAGCACGACCACACAGGTGAGTCTCCAGGCACGCTAATCGTGAACAGTGCTGGTGAAAAGATGCATCAGACCCGTTGATACTCATCGACTCAGTGAACTTTTCAGTTCATGTTGCCTGTGTTTGTGGCTGCAGGGGTGTGTGAGTGCGCCCAGTCCCGGGAGTGCATCATGGACGAGGCGTCCGGAGGCAGAGCTGCGCACGCGTGGAGCTTCTCTCCCTGCAGCCAACAGGACTTCAACAAGACGCTGTCCTCCGGGCTCGGAGCCTGTCTCTTCAAGGACCCGTTTCAGGTGGGCGCACTTCTCCCCTTCTGTTGTTCTGGGAAAGACCTTCTTGGTTGACCTTTCCTCTGAGACTTCCCCTTTTGGGTGATGAGAATATAAGTAGAAGTCTAGATAAACTGGATTTGGATTCTTCGTGTCTCTTGACCCTGACATCCAAGATCCACTGTTAACATCACTAACGTTTCCGCTCTGCTGTATTTACTAACTACAGCATACCAAGTATGCTGGGACTTTGGTAAGTAGATGGCAATGTGGGTGTTGTGGTGTGCTTACGACCTGTTGACTTCTGTGCTTTATTTTCGCTCTGAAGTTGTGTCATACTTCTGATTTCAATCGTTTTCCAACTTGGGGAAAATGTCCAACAAGTGGACAAGTACAACGCAATGTGCAACATTCCAGGACATGTTGAACAGTGTATTGTCGTGTTCTCAATTCATCGGGGACAACATCGTGCAATACATTTTGCTGTTTTTGTGATTTTTAAGCGTGTGGTCCCGAAGTTACCACACGCTTGGTGTAATCACCATCCATCTGTATGTCCGTCCGTCCGTATGTGTAAAGTGGGTCTAACCAGGGG
>JAAUXT010102797.1_pt1 | contig 14321 bp, 19 predicted proteins | sample 7278171 | NCBI WGS metagenome assembly JAAUXT01 (sample SAMN14350112, study PRJNA611818) | marine sediment metagenome | isolation source: surface marine sediment (1.8m) | place: French Polynesia: Moorea | collected 2018-08 | reverse complement strand
CCCCCCCCCCCCCCCCCCCCCCCCCCCCCCCGCTAAAACAGCTGTCGGTTGTCTGATTTTGAGAGCCAAACACGAGCCTCTGAAACCCAGGCAGGAACCAGAACAAGTTTTGCATTCATTGTCAGGAACCGACTTGCAGCGAACCTGAGTGCTGACGGGGCAAACGGGGGGTGAAGGTGTGTGTGTGTGTGGGGGGGGTCGGCCTGTATCAGCGGTTGTGTCCCTGTGTTCCCTCGTCTCTGCACGCGCCGACGGAGTGTAGGAGCTGAGCCTGAAGACGCAGGTGCGGCCGCGATCACGGAGAGATTGCAGTCGCTCACAGACCTCGGCTCCAGGATCAGCTTCGCAAAGCCTTCACCGGCTTCGGTTGCATTCCGCGAAAACACGAGGGAAACGACAGGTGGACTGAGTGCAGCTCGGTACTGAACTTGTCGGCCTGTTTCGCACGTTCTTCCTGGGTGCGGTACGCGCAGCTTCGCAGAGCAGGTTCAGTGACCACTGCGTCTGAACACGAAATAAGGGACACGTGAAGTGATACCTATGGGCTTGCTCAAACTGGATGCGTCATGCGTAACAGTTTGACGGAACGGGCCTGGCGTCCCTGTTCTTGTTTGTGGGCGCTGCGCCTTCAGCCCCCCCTCCCCCTGGACACCAGGGGAGCGACAGGTACATTGGGTCACACCTTCTCTCGATCACGCTCGAAGCGTGAGGCATTTCGTCCCCAATAAGTCTGATGGTGCTGCGTTGCTGGTGAACTGAACGGTGAGACACAACAGGTTGAACCAGGCCCGAGAACTCTGGCCTCTTTCACACTGGTTGCTTCGGGCGTTTGGTCTTCTTCGAAGTTCAGCGATGCTGCTTTTTGCTGACGCACCGCGTGACAGTGTAGAACGGGCTCTGCAGTGACGATGCAGGGCCCAGTACTGGTGACAACGCCCGACGCTGCACTTGTTGTGCGAAGTCCCTTTAGGGCGAAGCACCATGTGGTAATGCAGTATATGGCAGCTGGACCAAAATGTCCCCTGCCCCCAATGCAGCCAGACCCCCCCCCCCATGGCTAAACCCCCCCCCCCCCATGGCCAGACTCCTCCCCCCCCCAAAGACAGCATGACTGGTGGAGGACAAGCAGGACCAGGAAGAATTGATGAATAAGGAAGAATTGATGACATTACCGAGGCTGCAAGGGACTTTGCACTGCAGTTGCCTTGAGCACTGCTTCTCGTTGATGTGTGTGTGTGGATGGAGCGTATGACGCATCCAGTGAGACCGAGCCTGCGATCCTACCTCGAGCTTTACGACCCTGGATCCGGAGATTCACCCGAGTGGGGAGAGATTATCCGCTTTTATCAGACAGGAAGGATCCAGCTGAGATCGCAGCTGGCCCCACCCGGTGTAGCGGGGTGCAGAGTGTTTCCAGGGGCCGAGATAGATCCCTGACCTGATTCGGCTGCCGACTGAAAAGCCAGAACCATGCGTGTGACTAAAAAAGGCAAACGTGTGTTCGCAGAGTGGCAGAATACTCACGTAGCTCGTATTGAAACCATTTGTGCAGCGCAAAGACAAATTTGTGTGTATGTGTGTGTGTGGTGTGCGTGTGGTATTGGGCGTGGAGATTTGTGTGCTGATCGCAGACGACTGTTCTTTCCTCACTATGAGCCTGTCACTGTCACTATTTGCGCCACGTCACCTGCAGTGTGCGCGGTTGTTCACCTCGGCTGCACCGAGCCTTGTGTCCCGGGTCGCGCGCACCGAGCGTCTGGACCGAGTTTCGTGCCAACTGCGATGACGCGCCACGATACGCAGCGCGGCTCGCGCCCGTGAGTCGCCTGCTCCGAGTGCTGATCGGGCACGTGCGCAGCAATGACACTGATATCGGCACGAGATCCGGAAACACGCGCGATAATATGGAGAGACTATGGCAGTGATGATGCCGAGAAACAGAGACCCGGTTGCACGTGGCTCTATTTGTTCCTGGTTGTTACGTCAGTTCCACGTGATTGTGAGAAAACGTGTCGGTTTGGGTTCACACTGGGGGCGTTACGGGCTGCGGCTGCGCCCCCCCTCCACAAATCAGGAACAAATCGGCTGCAAGTTGCTTTTGTTGCTGGTGGTCCTGCATTGTGACAAAACGCTTTTGAGTTCACAAGGCATGCGTTGCGTGTCAGATCAGTGAGGCTCATGTTTTCTTTACATGGCGACACAGCTCGCATTGAATGTGCCCAAGAACACAGAGCGTGACGTGCCTGCAGATCTCTGTTCTCGTCGAGAGGAGGGGGGGGGAGGAGGATTTGGGACTCGGCGACCCACGACATACGAGGCTGTTCCGAAAAGTCCTTGATGTGCATGGTTTGGTGTTTTGTTTTGTCATGCAGCACAGATTAAAAGTAGATCAGTGCCAAGGTAGTCAAGTCAGTTCACTGTCAAAATAACTTGAGAAATCTATTGATAAAGGTAGAAGTTTGATTGTTTTTTTGGAGCTTTCTTGAAGCAAGGAAACAGTTTTTCACAGTATTGGCTGTTATTGGAATGTGGACACTAAAACAAAATAATCAAATCAATGATCATGCATGTCAAGGACTTTCCGGAACAGCCTCATACGAGGAATTGACTCTGAATGGTGTGCGTCTGTGGTGGGTTGTTCGTGTGTGCTTCGTGTGATTGTGGCGTGTTTTGTTGTGTGTTGGAGCAGTTGACGTGTGTACGAAGATTGACACACGTAGCGGTTGGTTCGACCTGGATCTGCGCCTCGTTGATCCGGATTTCGTGGCCCCACCGCCGTCACGTTGCTGTGTTGTGATCTCCTTTGTGCGTGACGCAGCCATGACGGTGTAACCTGGATCCGTGGCCCGCTGATCCAGATCCACACCGTGTGACGCAACATGTATGGGACAAGCGAAGCATTGTCAATACGTGGACAGCTCCACCGTGCAGCTCCGGAGAGGTTCGCTGACCGAGAGTTCTGCCGTGAAGACGGCCACAGTGCACATCAGTCGGTAGAAGATTGGATGTGCCACCAGTGCTCAGCTCGTGACAACCTGAGATTTTGTTTCCAAGACGGATGTCGTGCCAGCGCAGCAATTCTGACGCGAACAGGAGCGTGGAGGCAGCTTCCGAGCACGAGTTTCACGGACTGAGTTGGGGGACGGAGACATGGACATTCTGAGAAGAGTCGATTCTCCGTTCAGTCCGAGAATCGATTCTCCATCAGTGAACGCGAGAGGAATTAATTCTCCGTTCAGTGCAAGAATCGATTCTCCGTTATCAGGGAGCAAGAGAGGAATCGAGTCGCCGTCGTCCAAGAGAAGAATCGAATCTCCGTTTGCGAGCAGAAGAACCGATTCTCCGTCGCTGATCAATTTGAGCAATTCGAGACTTTGTTCACCCTTGACCAGAAGAGCGATCTTCCACCGTCTCGTCATGATGCAGAACATAGGTGCGTCGTGCGTTGTTGCTATGGAGACGCGTGAAGTGTGCGACTGGGACTCGTTCTCAGGGTCAGGTATGTTGGTGCGGAAGGTGCGCGTGTGGGTTCGCGCGCGCGTGTGTGTGTGTGCGGTGAGTGTGTGAGGGACAAGTGTGTGTGCGTGTCTGCCCTGTGTGTGTGTGCGTGTGTGTACCCTGTGTGTGTGTGTGTGAATGTTGTGGACACACGTGAGGTCAGGCGACTCAGCAACTGTAAAGTGAACACATCGTATTTTGTCGGACACGACGAGTATCCAAGACGCATTGTTGGGGCGGCGTGGGAGTGGAGACTGCTGGTGAACATGACTCTGTCTGTGGCTTGAGACGTTGATTCGTGTGAACATGGACCCGGTGATGTTGCGCAGCCTGTTGACCACTGCAGACGCACCTGTACCAGCGAAGCCCTGGACACCGCACTGCCTGTCGCGTGCCCCCCTCCCCTGTCTCTGTGGTCGCGGTGTGATCAGTCAAACTGTCCAGGCTACCTGTCACTGTACCTGGAGAAGAAGTGGAAGCCAAGGACGGGCACTGTCGGCAAGGTCTCCGCGACAACAACGTCAGGTGTCGTCAGGTGTTGGCCTGAGGATGGTCGCCAAGACAACGGTGTCCGATGTGAGCCAAAGGATGTTCGTGTCTGGTGTGACCCAATTTGACGGACGGGGTTTGACTTGGAATCCACGTACTCGCGTGTCAATTGGTGCTGGAGACCAAGCGATGGTGGGTTCGAGGGGTGGGGGGGGGGGCTTTGACGCCGCAGAAGCACGTTGTACAGACGCAGTGGTGTCCCGGGTTGTGGATAGGCCCACGGAGTCTCGGGCCCTCGTCATGTCTTGACGCGCTCTTGCATATTTCATCTGCATGTGACGGCCGGGCCCGCGGCCCACAGGGCGGCCCGCCAGCCGCGCTTTTGATGTGGACCGAGGTGCACAGCTTCTGTTGTGTGGGGCCTTTTCCTTTGTGAGGGGGCCTGCAGTGGTAATTCCTGCACAAAAATGCAAGAACATGAAACTGGCCTGTAGCTGTGAGTGCCAACAGTGTTTCTTTTTGTGCGGAACGTGAGAGAATCGGGTTCTTTATTGAGTGGAAGCTGCTGCGCCCGAGACCCAGATCGTCCAGATCCGGGTCGGGAAGGAGTGTGGAACTGGGGCATTGCGCAGTGGTGTGTGTGTGTTGGGGGGGGGGCAGGAACAACCGAGGTGATTGGGTGTGAGATCCAGATCATCCAGATTTTGCGGGATGCAGGTCACTGGGCATTGTCACGATTGTGATGTCCTTGAAATTCAGAGTTTTCTTGTTCAGATGTGGGCCAGGAACAGAGGAGGGGAATTGGGCCACCACGCAGTATGTTGCCATTCAGTTCTCTGTGCTGAGTCAGTGACGAGTGGTGTGTGCGTTCGTGGGTCCGCACAAAGTGCGTGTTTGTGCATAGGTGTGGGATTATGAATGATGACTGCGCAATCAGTGTGTACCGTGCGACGTGCTACACACGATGTCCGAAGATTGTGTGTGTGTGTGTGTGTGTGTGTGTGTGTGTGTGTGTGTGTGTGTGTGTGTGTGTGTGTACGAGTGTCTCAGTGTGTCCAAAGCGAATGTGGGAGTCTTTGTGTTTGTGATCATGCGACCTGTGGCGAATGAATCACTCTTATCTCTTTGTTGTGCCGTCGCTGAGGAGAAAGAAGAATTGCGCGTTGGAGACCCTTTGTCAATGTTTGTGTGTACGTGTGTGGGTGCGTGTGCGCTGAGCGATGCAGTTCGTGTATTTGTGTTGAAACCCATTGTCCTGCGGATCCAGAGGTGGGCACGACCCTGTTCGTTCCCGCGGCCACCCCTGCCCAATGATGCACAACCACCCAGTGTTTCGTAATCAAGGTAGGAATTCCCCATCCCCAACCACCACAACCAACGTTTGCGACCCGTGGCATCTCTGCAAAGGTGAAGTGGGACTTTCCCCGGGACCCTGGTGAACACCTGTTGGTTGCGTGTGGAGTGAGTGAAGCGGGGCGTTCTTTACATGGAGAATAGCCTCAGTGATTCAGACAGAGATGAGACGCCACATTTGACAGAGTCACGTCTCATGCGGACGCACGGTTCAAGGGAGAACATGTCAAAGTGTTTGGACGGGGGGGGGGTAAAAATTTGTCTCATCGGGACAATTTTCCCGGGGTTCGGGTCGGCCAAACGGCGCCTGGATCTGCCGGAGCGCACCGACATCTCTGGCGCAGGATCGTGTGTCGAGTCCAGTGTGAGACGCAGGTATGAAGCGGGAAACGCGGTATCCGTGTCCCTGGGCAAGTGACTCGTCTTCCGTGTACTCGTATCAACATCTTGGAGTGGTTTGCTGTGTCGTAATGTGCGAGTCCCGAGGCTGAGTTGTGGCGCACCTCGCGACTACGTGTCGTGTGCCAAGCCTCGCGTTTATCTATGTGCGTCTGACGCATCATGCGTGAACCCGGCCTGATCGTCAGCTTTGAACAGGGACAGAAAATGAGCAGGGACGAGGACAGTGGGCAGTGATTGATGACGGGTGCGGTGGGGTCCAACTATTATCGCTGACACTGTGGTCAGATTTGTCTTTTGACGTTGGACTGCTCATCCATGTGCAAGTCAAGCAGCGCAGACGCAATGCAAGATGGAAGACGGGAAGCGGGCCTCCCATTCCAAGAGAACGTTCGGGCCGAAGCGTGGGCTGGGAGGCTGCGCAGGTAGCGAAGTGGTGTCTCCCATTGCGATGATTCGTTTACTGCAGACACTTTCGTACAGCCCTTCCTATCTCTTCCACAAGAAACATTGTCCAGGAACTGTGTCAGACATGGTGGAGGGAGTCCTTGTGATCAGCTCCTGCCCCAACTCATCACTGCTCCTCACACGTGATCAGACCCTGGCCCAGCTCGACTCATTACAAGGCGCATTACACTGAGTGAGGCACAATGCGCAGGGCGGGCGGATCTCGGTTGTGTACACAACGTGGCTTCACACACCTGGACCTGTGGATGTGTGTACAGCACAAACACGTGGGTCACTCACACGTGGGCGAGGCGGGGAGGCGGGAGTGTGGACGCTTCGTGCCGCCGCATCGTGCACTCGTATTTTCGTCACCGGAATCCGCCGACGTTTTTCCTGCAGTGGCAGGTGATCCGGGGCTGACTGCGGGGAAGGGTCAGTGTGGAATGTCAGAGCTTCCTTCCTGTTGAGTTGTAGTCTCTGACCTGGGAGAAAGGTTCACGTCCTGAGAGCGACCTGCGGAGTCACGTTTGTGACTGGTTGTCGCCGCAGATGTATGGAATATTGTCCAAGGTGTGTTGTTCCTGATGGGTGTTGCAATCTGACCCAGCCGTGTTCAGGATCAGTTTAATCCCAGTTCCTAGCTCAGTGCGTAGTGTGTCATGCGAAGTCTCCTGTCGGAAAAGCTCCCATCAGTTGAAGCCGGCCCGCGACAATGCCGAGTTCGTTGACGCGCAACAGGGTCTCTTCGTGGTTGGCGAGATTTAAATTGTGGGGATTTTGAAGGTAACGGACCCGACAAGGAAATTACACAAAATGCATCGGGTCACACACCGACAGCAAAAAATACGAGGGTTGTTTCGCAGGTTCCGATGCGTCCCGAAGTTCACGATGCTCTTGGCAGTTGGCCTTCTCACAAAATTTGTGATTTGTTGGTGGAATTTGGTCATTCACGAATTCAGTGCTAGCCACAAGATTCTGTTCCTTATGTCGAACCGTTGTGGGGACGGGGTGGAATTTGTGAAACATCCCTCGTGCACGGTGCGAACGCACTTGGTACACGAGGCCAATGTTCTCGCTCTACTTCCCTCCAATTTCGGTTCCATTTAAATCCCTTCCACTCAGCGCACAGTGTCTTTCATGTCTCTCATTCGCACCTTCGCCCGAGCCAAATAAGTTGTTTAGCGCTCCGAGAGATTTTGAGAGAGATAGGTGTGTCTGGATAGAGACTGGTGCACTGACACGTCGACATCCCTCTGTTTAGAAGATTGGTCCGTGTTGGAACGGAGCTTCACGTCCAGATGTGTGTTGCAACTCACTGCACAGACGAACGTTCGTGCGATACACTGGTACAATGGAAGTAAAGGCTTGTCTGGGCCAGTGTGGACCTGGCATTGCCTACAGATGAAACCGCAGTGTGGGGAAGGCGTGATGCTGTGTGCAGTGCAGCCTGAGGCTGTTCCGGTGCGGAGCTGGCGTTACGTGCAGATGAACTCGCTGCACAGCGGGCGGCTGGTCTGGTCCACCGTGCTCCCGCGGTGTGGGCAGGAGGACCGCGCCTTCTCCCACCTGCTGCGCTGGGCGCAAGGGACGTGTATCGCCCTGCAGCAGCAGCAGCAGCAGCAGCAGCAACAACAACAGAAGCAGCACGGTCTGTTCGTACCGGATGCGTTCCGACTCGCGTTCCCACTGACGGAGCGGTTGAATTCAAGATGAATCGAGTACTTGCGTTCCGTAAGCGGCCCGTGTTGTGCTTTGCAGCAGCAGTTGGGATCAGAAGCATTGTGCGCGAAACTGGCAAATCTGTGCAAGGATGACGTGCTTTTGTTCCATGCTGTGTTGGATACGAAGAACACGCACGTACACAAACACAAACGTACTCGCATTTCTTCCTTTTCAGGTCGGTGTGAAGAGATAAGAAAGTTCATTCCTTTGTTTCTTTGTGTAGACGTGCGGAGGCGGACGTGACCTGCGGTAGTCGCGTGTTGTGGACCGGAAGTGGCCTGCTGTGGACTGTAAATAAGCGCACGGCATTTTTCTCAGAGTTTGCAGGGTGTATGCGAGGGGACCGCTCCCCGCCCCCGCCGCCGCGCGACCGCCCACGTGAGCGCCCGGTGCCGAACCGCGCTCCCGTGATCGTCACGGTGGAGGCGGTGCGCCTGCTGTATGGCGACGGCGTTGCGGGGGAAGCGCGCGGCGGCGGCGGCCGCGACGGTGGCGTCCCGCGGGGGGACGAGCGGCGGCGGCGGCGCGGGTATGAAAAGACGATGCTGTCGTACCGCGACCCGAGTTGGATCGGCCAGGGCTGCTTCGGAACCGTGTACAAAGCCAAGTTGTGCCAAACCAACGAGCGTGTTGCCATCAAGGTCGGCAGGCTGAATAGGAACATGAAGGTCAGTCCGAGGTCACGGTGGTGACGGCCGTGGGGCTGACTTCCGGTGAAGCCCTTCCGGTGGTGTCGCTGCATTAGTTGGTTTGGTGCACATGGTTTTGGTGACATGAGATGTTGCGCTCGTGCCGCCGGATGCACGTGTTTGTTTAGATGTCAGCGCCCCCTGCTGACGACGCACCCCCTGGTGTGTTGCAGGTAAGGACGGTAGCAAGGTGACGACGGTGGTGGCGACGCCGGGTCAGGGCTCGGACCGGCCGCAGGAGGTTTCCTACACCGACACCAAGGTCATAGGCAACGGCTCGTTCGGAGTCGTCTACCAGGCGAAGCTGTGCGAGTCCAACGAGCTCGTTGCCATCAAGAAGGTTCTGCAAGACAAGAGGTTCAAGGTCAGTGAGTGCTGGGTCATGGGGTCATGGTCATTAAGCACTGGGTTGGGTCACAGGCATTGGGCACAGAGGGTGTGGTCAGTGTGCACAGGGGTGAGGTGACTCCAGCGGAGCCACGGAGGGGGGGGCGCATCCATCTGGTCCCGACCAGAACAGGTCTTTTGGGGTTGGGTGGGAGTGGCGGGGGGGGGGTCCGCCCAAAATGCCCCTGGGTCACTTTAGTGGTGGAAGCGGCGCACCGAGTGCATGCGGGTCACTTGGTTGAGGGTTGAAAGCGCACGAAGCGAGATCTGAAGCGGCAACCAGTCACAATAGCTTTAGCACTTGGCGAGAGCACACTCGTAGATTCTACATGATAATCGGTTGAAATCGACAGATGCGAGTGGAGAGACTTGTGCACGGAGCAGGTGGTGTTGGTCGATAGTGAGGAGCTGCGCGGCCCCGGGTGTCGGAATCACCGATCGATCTGCTTCAGTCGGGAGCGGGCAGCGCACAGGGGGGGGGGTCCACACTGTCCACGTCGTGGTCATGCTGTGGGGCGTTGTAGGCGAGGTCTGGGTGGCGATGGGGGTGGATTGAGGCGGGCAACGTGTGAGGGGGGGGACGGGAAGGGTGTGGCAAACAGGGGATTGTGGACGGGGCACGGCAGGCGGTGTGGGACGCTCTGCCCCGAATGTTCGTACTGAGGCTGGTTTGTTCGTTTTGCAGAACCGCGAGCTGCAGATCATGCGGAAGCTGGAGCACCAGAACATCGTCAAGCTCAAGTACTTCTTCTACTCGAGCGGAGAGAAGGTACGTGCGTCGCTCGTCACTTTCGTGCTGCTTCTGATGTGAGAGTCGTCGTGCGTGTGTAGTTTGCACCGAGAGCATCCTCTTTCTGTCATCTCCTCTTGTCATTTCGTCCCTTCGTTCTGTCAGCCCTTCTGCCTTACGCTGTCTCACTCTTTCTTTGTGTTCTTCCTGACGTCAACACTTCGCCGCGCCTTTCTGTTTTGTGTCAAATCGCAGTTCTTCTGTCACTTCTCCATTCCTTTCTTCCCGTCTTCTGTTCTTTACTCTTGCCATCTCCTGCATGGGGTTCGCTCCTCGGACAGGCCTTGACCAGATTCTCACCTCCTGCATCGTTCTGTATTTCAGCAGCTGCCCTCCGTTGGGCGCTGCCTTTTTGCGGGTTGGTCGGGTCCCATTTGCCTACTTGGGGACACAGTTCTGCTGGAAAGAACGGACTTTTCGGGATGTGGTTTCCAAGCCGTGTCTGAGAGTGCGTGCGTTCTCTCGGTTGCACCTCGACCTCGATGCAGAAAACGAGCACGCCCAGTGACAGAGTGTGACATATTGAGTCTGACGGCCTCGGTTCCAGTGGGTCACGAGGCAAAAGAAGGTACCTCACCGAGGCCTGTTTCCTACTGGGTGCGTTGCGCGTTGAGAATCTGCTCGTGTCGACGGGTACTGCGTCGCCAACTTGGCGTGGCGTCCACTGATTTGTGCAGGGGCACAAGGTTTGATGCATTCGATGTGGCCCGCCCTGAGAGACGAGACTGTCGGGAGCGTGGTCTGCGTAAGTGAGTGATTGGGGTCTAGACGAGTGAATGATCGGGTCTGTTGCTCAGCATGCAACGTGCCTCCCAGGGGCTGTCGCTCAGGGTGGGGTTCACGCCAGATGCGTCTCAAGTCGTGTCCCTGCACCAGTCAGTGTTTCACTGGATGCGTCACACGCTGCGTCTCAAGGGGGTTGGCGACCCAGGACCAGTGTAGTATGTATCACTGGACACGTCACGCGTGGCATCTCTGTGCAAGTTGATGGCTGCTGCCTCGTCCCGTGCTCCCAACGCAGCGCGCAATGAATTGAATTGTGCAGGGACACAATGCCTGACGCATTGATTTGAACCCGGCCCCGGCCTGGTCGCCGGTCTGCGATGCAGAGATAAGCCCGAGTTGCTCGGCACTCAGGGACCCGACGTGCGCTCACAGGAACCAGCCGGTCCCTCTCTCGCTGCTGGAGCCGTGCACTGTGAACAGAGTGCGACGTGTGCAGATTATTCTGAGGCATCACGTGCGTAAACACGTACACGGGCCACACACACACACACACACACACACACACACACACACACACACACACGTGGCGCCTGTTGACTGGTGTCCCATACAACAAACACCACACGTTCACGAGGTCGGTCGGTCGGGAAAATCTGGTGACCGCAATCCTTGACGCGACAGCGTTGTGACGTGTGTGATGACGCGGCGTCCAACAACAAACCTCGTGCGCCGAGCATCAAGGACCTGCAGTGACGCGGCCCACAGTGAGAGGCTTGACAGCGCCGCGCCCCGTGTAAATCCGTCTGATTAGCTCCCGCGAGCGCTGCCGCCGGGATGTCCTGACGTAGACACACACGCCCATGTGAAGCTGTGACAGGCATGACAACACTTCTTAAAGCACAGTCTGTGTAGTTATCACTGGGACACCAGGCGTGACGCATCCCGTGTGAAGCAGCCCAGTGGCGTATTGAGACCCGGACAGTCTTTATTGAGTGATCACTTGGGCGGGTCTGGACTGTGAAATCAAATCCTGAGGAGGCTTCTGAGTAGAGCAGCATGCGGTCATGTAAGGACAGGGAAGGTCTCAAAAATTCCCATGTTCGCCCAGCCTGTCTCCGTAATGCGGTGTGTTGCAGCTCTGCTGTACATCGCGGGGAATTCTTCTGTTGCTTGTCCTTCAGTCTCACCTTGCATCAGCCCATCAGCGCCGAGACAGAGATGAATGACAATGAGCAGGAAGAGCTCCCGGGAGACGAGTGAAACCTGCGGACCAAACAGCAGATTCCGTTCAGACCAGACGCTTGTTGGAGCGAGCTGCTGGATCGCTTGCAGACAGGCAGTCTCATGCGTACATTGCGATGACTGGGGGGGGGGGGAGAGTCAAGCAGCGACGTGTGAAAATCAGCCCACCACGGCAATATCCAAACGTTGCACGCGTCGGGAACAGGTTTGATCGTTGCGTGGGCGACGCGACGTTGGCGTGGCGGGGGTATTTCAAACGTCGTGCTGATCACGGCAGACGGACGGCGCGCGTCTTCAAAGTGGGCTGTTCTTATTTGGTGCTGACGACAATCCCAGCCCCATATCTGGCGGCATCGTGTTCCGCTGTCCACGGTCCGTGACCCGATTTCGTCTGACTCTCTGTGATTGACGTGGGTAGCAACGTGTTTCCCGTGAAGCTGCCTCCGGCCACGGGGACCGAGAGGCCGGGTTCACAGGAGACGCGTCACGTGCAGCGTTTCTCAAGCCCGTGTTCACATCGGGTGCGTGCGAGGCAGCCAATGCTGGTCGTGAAGGAACACGTGTCGCTGCACCAAGCACGCGGTGTGAATCAGACCTCGGGACGTGGGTAGAGGGCGTGGTGAGATAGCGGAGGCGTGGGGTGGTCAGCTGAGAGAGATTGGAGCCCCGCGTGGGTACAGGGAGAATCATCGTGGCATTGGGCAGGAGGGAGGCCAGTTGATTCCCTATGTTCTCTGACTGCAGCGTCTCAGTCACTCCTTCTCGGGTCTTTGGGTTTTCTATGTCTTCACTTTGTCTGAAGGGAGAGGATGTGTGTGTGTGTGTGTGTGTGTGTGTGTGTGTGTGTGTGTGTTGTATGTGTATGTTGTATGTGTGTGTGTTTGTCGGTCTGTGTGTGTGCGTGTGACGAGTGTTCATGTTTATGCTTGCGTGTGTGTGATTCAGTGTCACCGTAGCTGACTTTGCGCTGTTCAGTTCGTCCGCAGGTGGCTCACAGAGGACGACACCGGCCGTTGCTATGCAAAGATCAAACGAGTACTGTCTTCGAGACCGAGGGCTGCCTTCACACGATGCGTCACGCGCGGCGTGACTGCGTCGCGGCCGCGACGACGCAGGGACGCGACGCGTGACGCATCCCGTGTGATCCCGGCCTGACTAACCCGCCGTATCGTTCTGTTCTCGTTCGTACGAGCGTATAATGTTCCCCAGCAACCGTATCTTTGTGCAGGCGCTGCTTAGCAACCGTATCCAGGGGCATGCGCTGCTAAACAGCGTCCAAGTGCATGCCCTGTTGTCTGGCAACTGTTTTCAAGTGCATGCGCTGTGCTGCTTACCAATCTTATCTAAGAGCATGTGTTGTTTCCTCTTCCAAGACTTTGATGCGGGCGGACGTTGAGTCTTGCGTAAGACGGAGCTTGAACGTTTTCCTTTGCTTTGCCTGCGTTGCGTGCAGATGTTCTCTGCACGTGCAGTGCGTTTTTCCTCGAGCCCGTTTCACCCTGGATGAGCCGCGGGTGCGCTGGACTGGGATTTACGGCACATCCAGCGCGAAACAAACCGCACGTTGCGTCACGTGTTCTGAGATCCACGAAATAGACGTGCACAAGTTCGTTTCCAACGTTTCTGAAATGCGTTTCGCAGAGTACTGCCACAGAAATTACGCCAATGCGAAGTAGTTCGGGTGGACGTGTCAAACCATCTCCACGTCGACGTGTCGCACGTCGTTCTCACGTGCACGTGTCAGGCCTTTCGTGTTTGCACGTGGACGTTTCTCACGTATTTCTCAAAGGTTTGTCCACGAAGACGTGTCGCACGTGTTTCTGCACGTTCTCGCGTTGCTTGTCTTGAGTCGCGCAGCTGGAGTACCCAGCGCCCACTGATTGGTGCAGGAAGTGGGAAACACGTCAACACGTCGATCGAAAAACATGCCCCACTGCGTGCCCAATTCGGTGCTTGTCCCCATTCAATGGTACTTATTTGGTGTTTGTTTTCTCGCTCATAGAAAGACGAGGTGTACCTGAACCTGGTCATGGAGTTCCTCCCAGAGATGCTCTACCGCGTCGCGAGGCACTACAACAAGAGCAAGCAGACCATACCCATTCTCTTCATCAAGGTACGCCCACTCTGCCCACCCTGGCCATGCCGCATGCTGCGGCATGCATTGCCATTCATTTTGACTGTGTAACTTTGGCTTCCATAGCAAGTTGAGCTGGAGCCGTTCATGTTTCCCTCTCTGGTTGCAGTTGCACAGGAGAACACCGTTCCGGAGTTGTACAGTACATCGTGTCTCTCCTCTCTGTTGCAGCTGTACATGTACCAGTTGTTCCGAAGTTTAGCGTACATCCACTCGCAGGGCGTATGTCACCGCGACATCAAACCTCAGAACCTGCTGCTCGACCCGGAGTCGGGCGTCCTCAAACTCTGCGACTTCGGCAGGTCAGTGTGTGTGCGCGCGCGCGCGCGCGCGCGTGTGTGTGTGTGTGTGTGTGTGTGTCACTGCGTCAGGCCTGGTCCAACCCTTCCAGGGATGGAGGCAGCCTCCCGTCCAGCACCTGATGTGTGTGTGTGTGTGTGTGTGT
>JAAUXT010034270.1_pt1 | contig 14322 bp, 14 predicted proteins | sample 7278171 | NCBI WGS metagenome assembly JAAUXT01 (sample SAMN14350112, study PRJNA611818) | marine sediment metagenome | isolation source: surface marine sediment (1.8m) | place: French Polynesia: Moorea | collected 2018-08 | reverse complement strand
GATATATATATATATATATATACTGAAACAAACTGAACAGAACAAGCGCAAAGAAGGCCGTGATTGTTCGATCTCAACCCAACCCGAGTCTGTATCTGTTTGGGTTTTGTCAGAGTTTTTGCACAACACTGTATTTTGATATTGAACACGCCTTGTTCAAAAACTTCGCTCCTCAACAAGATCCGAAAGAAAACACGTTTTCCTTGTGATTCAGTGCAGATTTTCTTTCGGCAGATTCAAGATTGGAACCAGAGGAACTCTCGGTTGACTCCAAAGGACAAGAAAGAAGAACCCCTTTTGTGGGTTGGGGCGCAAGAATGCCACTCGTACTCGTGTGTGTCGGACAGTGCACGAGTTCAGTGATCTCTCTTGAGCTGAGAACGAACAAACTGACTCCACCGAGGAGTGAGTTCTTTCACACTGAGAGGCAGTTTCTATCTGGAAACCAGTGAAGTGTGTCTTTGCCAAACATGGAATCTGAGCAAGGTTGCTTGCACCAGACAGATGACTGACGTGTTGTTCTCCGATTACGTTTGCAGGTGTCGCTCTTGTACCGTTGTCGTCCCACTGTACTCGTATATATGTCATGAAAATTTTCTTACCCAGTGTGAACAAGAAGAAATTTTCATGCAGTAGTTTTGTTGGGTCGGAGTGACACTCCGCAGTTCAGGCTGCGAGGTAAATGTCACTCTCTTCGACGACGGATCCTGGGCTGAAGAACCAGCGTCATCAACAGGAGATGCTGTCTCCTCAGGCACAGAAACAGGTCCTTGTTCCTCGGAAGAGTCGCGTGTGCATGTATCCATTTCCGAGAGCCTCCAGGTCATTTCACATTTGTCAGGAGAACAACAGATTGAGCCAGGTAGATTGATGTCTGCTTCCCTTTCAGCCATGCATGCACAATGACATTGTGCAGTGTAAAACCATCCAAGACAATTGTGAAACTACGGTGTCAGCAACAACAAAATGCTTCCCAGCTCATTTTGCTGCACCACATGCATGATCCTGCTGGTTGATTCTGTCTCTGTTTTAACGCAACGAGCACTGCCACCGTGTGCCACAGACATCGGAGGAAATTTGGTTTGTTACAAGAACTGTAAAGATCCATCACGTTCACGAAACAAGGCAACTTGTGAACCTTCGCTGTACAGAAGGCTGCTTCACGTCAGATGTTTCTGAAATCGTTGCCTCGTGAAGCAGCACAAGTGAGCAAGAAGGGAAGATGTTGGGCGCGGCTGGATCACCTCCGCACGAGGAAGGAATCATTCTGTCCGTCTCGCGTTTGCGTGCATGTCGCGCAGAAGTGAACGACAAAAGTTTCATTTTCACTAAACCTCTGCCGTTCTGCCGCGCACGCAGGTTTCTGTTCCGATCAATATCGATTCAGCTCGGAGACCTGAGACGTGGATACAGTATTGTACACACAGCTCGGCCTTGAGAGCTGGATGAGTTGGGGCTGGAGTTGACAAGATGTACCGTTCAGGAGAAAATCCGTGTCGGGTTTACTTTGCCCAGCAGAATGACATTCGTTCGGAGGCACACTCAGAATTTGATCGAGGAACGGGAAGGCGGTCTCGAGGGGTAACTCCCAATTTGAAAATTGCAAGAAGTGTAATCTGGCGCACCCATGAATGCAGGCGCTTTCGAAGATCATCGACAATTCACTGATGTTCCCTGCAGGAGTGAAGTGTCATTTTGAAGTGTCAGTTTGAGAAGTTTACGGTACCATTTGCGGTCAATACCTGGTGCTTTGCCAAAACTTGTAACAAACGAAACAGCCCTCAGCTTATGCGAGACTCTTGACTGCAGGAACATCAAGCGCACAGAAACTGTGCAAAAAAGATGTCAAAGACGAAGAAGAGAAACTTTCACACTCCTTGTGTTGTTCTCACTTCTGGTGTTGTTGTCCTCAGAGGAAATGTCGACGTCGTGGAACTTTCTCTGGTCTGACATTTTTGAATTTGAAGACAAGTTTACCACAACTTGTGAATTTAAGTCACATCAAAGTGTCAATCACACCTTCGCACAGACTTGTCACTTGTCAAACCTGCAAGACTTTCCGTTTCAAGGTCTCAGTCTCCTTGGTTTCTTCCAGGTCGTGATGTTTTCCAATTTGTTGCTTGCACAACAAGTCATATTTTGGGACATCTCCACAAATGTTGCTGCAGAGGCTTTTGGGGTTTCATGCCAGCGTCTAATTTGTCGCTGCTTCTATGGATTCACGCAGCACTGTGAAGCAAGAATCATCTCCACAGCAACGAGCTTTGCAGGTTGGATGTTGACAAAAAAGTTTCCATTTCAGAAAACGTAAATGTTGCCAGAACTTCAAGTTTTTTGTCAGGAGTTTCTCCCTTATATTCAATTGAGTAATTTTCAAAAACATTTCGTCGTTGTTCTTGCTCGATGTGGGTTTTCAAACGAGCGCTGCATTACTTTCAGCTTGCTCTTTGCTTTCGGGCTGCACACCTCACCGGTGTGTACTCGTATTTGAGGAGCAAAAAATTGTCATCACAAATGGTTGAATCTTCTCATTCCAACATGCAGCCATTGTCAAAAATGCTTTTCTGTGATTGAGGACACAAACGACATGAAAGCCTCTCTTTTCAGTCGTTTCTTTGCATAAACTTTGTGTATTTTTTGTCATGGCGTGCTGTGCTCAGCCTGCAACCTCACTCTCTCTATCTGTCTCTCTGGCTCTGTTTGTCTCTCTCTGTGTCTCTGTCTCTCTGTGAGTCCTTTTGCAACCCAACCCCGAAAAGTGCCAACAGGGTCAAGAAAACTGGCATCGCATGCATGTCGTTCGAAACATGAGAATTGACAACAGAAATACATTTTCATACAACTTGACAAAGAAAGAAGAATTTGATTCAACGTTGTGCTGTTGCAATGTGCAAGAATACAAGGCCTCTTCAGTCGGAATGCACTGTGCACCAAGAGATGTCTGGTTCTCATCTACCATGCATGTTGGGCAAGAACAATTGTGTATAGCTCAGACAGGTTGTTGAGGAGACGCAAGTGACCCCAACACCCTGACACGACCGAATGCTGAGGTTCCTGGCAGGGACCATTTTAACACCTCAAACTGAAGAAGTTTGAACAGGGCACTGGATTCATTCTGACAAGAAAATGACTGATTCTTCTTGGCTTTCATCTTCCTGTAGACGTAAGATCTTTGATTCAGTGCCACACATGAATAGAACAATGAAGTTTCATTAGTATCCTGGCAACAGAACACATTAAGACTGAGGAGAATTCTTTGGTACGACGGCATTTCGCACATGTCGGTACCTTTCTGTTGTGCTGGGGAGACAACGCAGGTGGTTCCAGCTGAAAGATGCATTGGGTTTCAACACACACGCTCGCTCGCACGCATGCACGCACCTGTAGACGCATGCATGTCTGTTTCCAAGGCTTACGAAGCAAGAGTATACCACGCTCGCCGTTTCTTGAACTGTTTCCTTTTGTTTCGACCGGAATTTCTGCTGTAGTAATGAACTCGATCAGTGCCAATACTTGTGTGTGACATGTGCAGTTTATTGCACAGTAAGTGAACAGTTTTGGAGACATTCCACAACATGGTTAGCACAAACAAACAAGCCCAATTCGCGGTCGACACTTACTCGGTCTCAAACTTCAACATGAACTTGACCTTCTTCGATTTGGACTCTACAGTTTCGTCAATCTTTTTCAGAACGAAACACAAGTTTGTGCACCTTCCTTTTTCATTGGTGAGTGGGCAAACACTGCCATGAGCTTTCGTGGGAGGACCTTTCAGAACTTGTTCCACGTACTGAACATCATCGTCATCTTGTGGAGGAGGGCAATTCTCATTGGTCTTCCTTTTCTTTGGAGGAGTTTCGAGGGAAGGGCAGTCTTGTGGATTACCTTGCATGCATGTCGGTGCTTTGCCACTTGTCACAGCACTGTTTGCCTTTCTCAGTAACACATCATTGACTCGCTTGTAGTCATGGACACTGTCCGACTTGTGACCAGTGAAGGTTTTTATGAGTTGTTCATCGATACCTGCCTCGAACATACGAGTTGCACACGTCACACGCAAGGAGTGGTTTGTATATTTGCCCTCCATTCCACCCTTTGTCATGAGACCCTTCACAACTTTTTTCAGTTGGTTTATGCCAACAGGACGGTCTGAGTACCACTGGTTGGCAGTGTGACATTGAGAGGATAAGGAGTACTTGTACAAACTTTGATTCTTTCCATCGGAAGGAAGCAGTCGGACATACTGAGCAAACAAGTTCACCACGTTGTGGGAAGGGTCTGGTGAGCCGTAAACTTTGAGAGTTCTTGGTTTGACCTTTGAGGACAGTCCACCTTGATGGGTCTTGCCCTTGATGTCTTCTCTGTATTGGAGGTACCGTTCACTGGCAGTGTCACGACCAAGAGTAAGCTGGGGATCAAATCCGGGTGCGCGCAAATTCTTGTGCTCTTCACCCCCTCGAAGGGCAAAATTTATGCCCAAAAGAAAGAAAAGTGTGTCTCTTAGTTGGTCAGGGTCAGAGTTTCCCAGGACATTTTGGTCCCAAAGGCTGTTCTCGTCGTCAAGGTCAATTGCCAAAGAACTCTCTTTGTGACCCAGTCCCTGCGCAGCCCGTCGCTTCATTAAGTTGTCCAGAGTGTTCCTGAACTTTAACATTTTTGGGTCATCGATGAGTTTGAACTGGAGACCCTGTTTTTCAAGGTACAACTGCAACATTATCACGATTTGCTTCAAGGTTTCACCCGGAAATTCTTTTTCATCACACCTCTGAACTTCACAAACACATGAACAGAGCGCAGTCTGAAGATTGTTCAGAACTAAAGACTCGGGCTTTTCTATGTTAGCCCACAAAATTTGCGGAGGACAGAGGGGTTGTTGACACCTTCAGTACCACCATTCCCGATAAAGGGTGACTGCCCAAACCATCTTTTTTCGGTGTTGTCCGCAAACGACTTGGTTTGGAGTAACTTCAACGTCGCCGCATCAGTTGGTTTCTTGAAACAACCTTCTGACCGTGGCTCTTCACAGCCAGATTTGAACTCAGCGAAACCCTCACAGTAATCATTACTGAAAGCACAGAAGTTTGACAGCCCTTTGCCCACAATCCTGACAACATGTCTACCAAGTTTCAGTGTCAACCAAATTCCACAAATGATCCAAAACATCCCTTGAAAATGTCTAACTCACCACAAGAGTGTTGTGTCGAACTTCGGTGCGATGCTCCCCATCTCGTGCCCACAGTCCACACCTTGTGTTGAAGTGAAGCCGCCACTAACAAGACAACAGAAATAATTTTGAGTCCAAAATTCTCAAACATGAAGAAGAGACATTGGGCAACAACCGTGTGAATTTTCAGTCCAAAAAAAGTACACACCTGCTGACAGGATCGAAGTCAATCACAGTCAAACTCTCATCACACGCTGACTGTTGAATCCAGTCTTCATGCTCTTCGTCCTCACCACACACACCAGATTCCAATTCAGGATTGTCTTCACAGTCATCCTGACTGCACCCAAAAATTCCGTTGTACTTCAAATCGAAATCAGGGAAGTCTCCCATGTTCAAAGAATGTCAAGACATGGAAACAGAAAGTTCTTCACACATTGAACGCCACTGACACACTGCCGACAAAACCGGTCGCAACTCTAGTCACAGACAAAAAGTAGTCAGTGTTTGACACTGTCAAAAACATGTGTCCAAACGTTCAAGAAACTGCTGCTTGTGGTATACGACCACCCGGAAACATCTCGCTGTCGTTCTATATCTGTTACTTCCAAGCGCGTTGAAAACATCAGCGAGGCCAAAGTTGGAGCCAGAATTGTCAACAAAGACACATTGCCACGTCCAAGCAACGTGGGCTCACAAGTCCTTTTGCTTGGAAATCAGTACAGGATGCTGACCACAATTTTCGTGTGCTGGTCACGTTTGCTGCTTTTGCTGCAACACTTCATCCGTTGCAGTTTTGCGTGTTCTGCTGGAAATACGCGAAGGATTTCGCAGCCTTTTGGCGTATTCTGCTGACTGCTACATTCCTGTAAATTTTCGGATCCAAGCAATAAAACGACAATTATGCAGAGAAAAGGGACATGAATTCCAATGGTGCAGAGAATTTTCACTGCTTCTGTGCACCCTGTGCTGTTCAGGTGCATTTGGTGTGGCTCGCAGCGTCGGTGCACAACAGTTTCAATCTTCCAAAAAAAAAAAAAAAAAATGCAGGGACGCATTTCAGTCTTTGGGTGGATGTTCGCTTTGTGCGGTCCACGCGAGTACCTCTTTCTCTTTTGGATGTCAGCCACGCTGTAAGAATTTGTGCAGCAGCCTGGTGCGCCATCGCAGTTCGCACCGCTGCTGGCTTGCGAAGCTCCCACAAAACCAGTGCAGGTTCCCCGCAGTCCATCACTCGTGTCTGAGAGCAGCGCTGAGCAACAAGTCTCGTGACAACCGGATCAACGAGGATTCTCCCACGAAGCGAGTTACAAAAACATGAGTCTGGATGTGTTCAGCAGGAGATAGTGTGCCAACCCATATTTTTCGTTGACAGCGACGTGGAGAAAGGAGCACAATGTGGTGTTTAGGCGCGATTTTGATGTTTGGCGTCGTTTTCAGTCAAAACGTCAAACAGATGGAGAAAGTGATGCCTGTGCCTGTCAACTCGAGGGACGTGTGTCGGAGAGATCCCCCAACCACCAGTGCTAGTCGGACTTCAGGAGACAATGGTTTCCGCATCAAAGTGTCAGGCCGGACACAGCAGGACAAGTACACGCCTGGTCAGGTGTACACAGGTAAAGCACAACTGGACAATGTTCCTTGCGTCGTTGTTGGTCAAACCCAAGAAGCGATCGTTGCCAACTTATGTTGGCATGAATTTGCGGTCTGACTGCAGTGACGATGCATGATGTTCGACCGCTTTTAGTTTCTCAGAATGTCAACAACATTCCTTGTCTGAGAGTACCACTTCATGTCTGAAACCTCAAATGTGTGCCAATTAAATTGAAATTCAGTTCGCGCACCAAGGATCTTAGCCGTTCTTGATGAATGCGATTTGATTTAATTTTCTGGAAGCTGGCTTTGACAAAAAAAAACACGATAATTCCCAGTTGATTCAAGTGGAGTCTTTCGTAGTGAAACCACAGAGAAGGGCCCGGCCAAGTTGTGCATTGAATAAACATCTCGTTTGATTCAATCAGTTGTTTCCACTTACGTAGCAAAGTACTGGAGGAGTTTGGCCCATTAATTCGCCAACAAGTGCATTCTGTGACTCGCTCGCTGGGAATGTCGAGAGTTGTAGAGGGAACTGAACTTGTTACTGGAAGCGAATTGATTTTGAAGTCTTTGTCACACACCCAATCAACATCCAAACAAAAAGAGATTGACAGCAAGCTGAAGCCCAGCTTTGAGTTCTCGGAAGGGAATTCCTTGCTGATCCAAAAAAGCGCGACATGTACGCGGGGTTTCACGGTTGTGATTGTCGCCGAAAAACTTTCGCAAAAAAAATGTTCTGTTTCGTGGGGAGTGAGCTCACGAGTACTTTGGAACAAGAAACAACCACTCATTTCAACGGGAGCGTTTTTGGTATGGTTTTGTACCTTTGCCGTTTCTTTGAGGTTTCTTTTTTTGTGTTTCGTCCAGCGGCATATCGGGGACTGTGTTGTAAACAAATGGCACTGTAATGATGCTCATGCCAATTAAAAAGGCAAGTCGCAAAAGCTCAGTGTCGAAAAAGACTTTCCGAACCGAACTGTGAGTACACGCAGTGCTGTGAATTGGTGTATGGCTTCACTTTGCTTGACAACCGATGGAAATATCGAAACCTTTTCGAGGTCAACGGACCTCAAAAAAAATGGTTGATATCTCCTGCTCTACGACTTGTCAGACCAACTCATTCCAGAAAATTCTACTTGATTCCAATTCACAAACACGTCAAGAATTTTTGTGAAAAATCTCTCAAGTTTGTGAGCTTCAATATTGTGCTTTCCATTTCAGTTAGCATCAATGGCACGTATCCCAACCAGAGATTGCTGGGCTTTATGTTGGTCGCCGTGCCGGAGAACGCTCAGGACGAGACCACGACCATGGGAACATTCCAGGTAAGTTCTCATTTCGATTCGCTAAGACGTGAAATGAGGCAAACAACGACTTGCTGCTGTGAATTCCGAGCAGAGTCAGTGAGATGTGGTTGAAGAGCAGATCTGTTATTCTGCAAAACAGGCCAAGTCACAATTTAATTCACCGTGTAATGTAAAGATTTCAACAGATTTATGGTCTATTTTCTCCGAAAACGTCTTAATCTGTTTAAACAGTCGAAAGGGCATCACGTCTAACAAGTCAGTGTGAAAAAGTGCCGCAACATAGTGCAGACGTGAACAAAATCCCGAAAGATTGTCATTACACAACCAACTCGATCCAAATCTGGGACATCCTCAGTAAGGCACACAGGCCGCAATGCTTTGCCTCTGAAGCGACGGACTGAAGGAAGCGTCACAAATCCTTCAAAAACTTGTCGTTCGATTGTGTTTGCGATATCTGGTTTGGAATTGAAGGAAAGGAAGCCAGGAAACTCCCACGTCGCGAGGTGCACATGATTTTCCTTCAAATCAAATATATTCCGGCAAAACACACACGTTGTGACATTCTGATAGAGAGAAGATTTGTGATGAACTGAATCAAAGCTGAGTGTCGTGACAATTTTGTCGACATTATTTCGCCAAAGATCGCACGAAGAAGCGTTTGGCTGCGTAATAATGATGTGGAGAGGATCAATATCGTCCCGAATCAGAGATCGTCTCAGGCTCAGGATTAATTGAATTGCCGAAACGAGTGCACAGAGAGCCAATCAATTTGTCAAACGCTGTTGCGACATTTAGATACATCCGCTCAGTCGTGAAATGAAGACAAAGTCAATTTGAAGATGCTCGCGGAGACAGCGTGTAGATCCATCGATATGCACAAACCAAACAAGAGATCATTGAAACTGAGCCGAGATGAGGTTTCCAGTCCAAGTCAACATAGTTGTGAAGAATGCATTGTTGCAAACCGAAATTTTCAGATTTTGGACACATAAACTCCCAGTACACAGCAGTTGAAAAACATCAGTGACGGACACCAACAAGGCAGCGGGCTTCTGTCCGCGTCACACACAAAAATGCAGTTATGAAATTTGAGGCTTGTCCCACGGGACGCATTTCCAATGTTTTGCGTGAAACATTCATTTCTTGCTAAATGCAGAATTGGGGTGCACGGACACACGTGATCACACTGCGTGCAAAACACATTCTTGAATGCGCCTTCAGGCCAAATGTCAAACTCAAATTATTTGGTCACCTGATGAGATTTCTACCGATTGTGCGGTCAATCTTTACTTTTGGTGTTTACGAAACTTGCCAGCAAGTGTTGAAATGACTATCATATTGGGCAACAGATGACTGCCAGATTCCGCATTTTTGCTGTGTCTCAAAGAGGAATGCAACCGTGGTTTTCTTTGAATATTGTTGTCTTGAGATGAAAGTACAAACAGCAATTAACAATTCAACTGGAGATCAAGAACATCCATGGAGTTGGTGGAGTTGAAACCACAATGCATGAGAAAACAAACGTCTTGCGTCCGCCCGCCCGCGCGCGCGCGCGCGCGCGTGTGTGTGTGTGTGTGTGTGTGTGTGTGTGTGTGTGTGTGTGTGTGTGTTTTCACGCATGCATGGTGTTCCAACACTGCAGGCTGAACCGGAGAATGAAAAGTCACTAGAGAAGTCAGCCACAAACGCACTTCCGCACATTTGCCTTGAAAGTTGCTCAGGATGGATAGATGTGAATGGAGATTGGAGTCCTTCAGGCCCTGTTGATGGAATTGATGCGAAACAAAGACGTCGGAGCTCCGCGGAAATCTGCGGAATTGGAAGAAGATTAAATTGTGCTCGTGGGTATTGGATTTGATTAGGCTCGGAAGAGGACCTTTAACACGTCCAATGTATTTGTGTTGTTCTGCTGTTTCCTTTTCGTGACTGCCATGGCTGTGTTTTGCCTGCTCCATTGATCCGAGCAGCTACGTACTTTCCGTGAAAAAGAAATACTGTATTCGAAATTCGTGCAGCTTTTTAGTCGCGAAAAGCGCGACTTATATTGTCAGTATGTGTCTGTCTGTGACGTGTGACCTGGAGCAACCCCCCCCCCATCAAGAAATTTGCTGGGAGGTCCAGATCTGACCTCAAAATAATTTTGATTTTGTTAGGGTTTTTGGACTTAGAAAATTTTCAGCTGGTAGGACCCCCCCTAGTTTCAGACTTAGAAAATTATTTTGGGTCTTGAGAGACCCCCCCTGTGAGCATGTTATGCTAGGTTCATGGCCTTTGGGCCTGGGAAAAAGCATAAGTATCATTTGTGTGCTAGCAGCCAAGGTGGCAACATCTCATTTAGGCTCTTGAGAGTAGCCATTTTGGTTTTCTTATATGGGGGCAGCCATTATACAGGTCTGGGGGCTGCTATTTTGTTTTGCAGCTCTACAGCTCTACTACAGATATCACATTATACGGATACAGGGCTGCCATTTTGTTTCATGGCTCTGCTATGGATTTCTTCATCTACGGCTTGAGCGACATGTGACCTCCTGGTCATCTCGTTTGGTTGATCTGATCAGACGGAGTTTGAATCTGAACAAAAAACAACGTACACATGAAAAGAGAAGAAACATTGTCAGGCGGAGGCTGCACACAAGACAAAACGTGAGTGCTGGAAAGTGAAACTTCCAGTTTTGTCCCTCCTTCAGGAGGAGTGAAGTTTGAAAGGAGATAGCATCCTCACAAAAGAACGTCTGCTTTGAATATTAATTACCGTGCCTTATAAATACCTATCCTCGGTGACACACACTCAAGATTGACAAAAGTTTGTAAGTGGTTTAGGCATGTGTTTGAGATGTTTGAAGGGCTGTCAATCTCAGCAGAAATGTACAAATGGCACAAACACTCGTACTCACACAAACTGTGGAATGGAAGCTTTGGGTTTTTTTGTGATATTTGACAAAGGCTGCGCAACTTTTTTATGTAAACTCAGATTTTTGCATTGCTCGTGTGTTCTGCAAAGGTGGGGCTGTGATTGACACAGAAGTTGATCCGGTGAAGGTTTGACGGACTGAGTCTTCAGTGTGATTTACGCAGCTGTTTTTGGTGCATTAGCGCGTTTTCTCCAACACTTTGTGCAGCCGTTTGGCTGGTCAACAGCGCTGTTATGTGGTCAGGCTGCACGTCACACCTGCTCGTTGGTGTCAGAGAGCGGGGCAGAGAGATACGTGTCCGCTTTCCGAACGGAAGTGGATATTGCTTGGCAGTCGAAGCTGACGATCGACTGTTTTCTCTATTTTGCTTGTGCGCTGAATTGAACGACATGTCCTTCCACTGCTCTTTCTCGTCTGTCCCACAATCCGTTGTGAGCTCAGATAATTTAGTCTTCGTGTTTTTGTTCAGACAGATCAGCAGATCTGCATAAAAACGCAAACAAGTTGTTCGGTTGGTTCGGGCTTTCTCGTCTGTACAGTTCCACCTCCACCCTGCAAAAAGCCTAAAATGATCGAGCACCTATCTGGTTGTGTTACAGGATCAGTCATGAACTGCTAGCCTGTTCAGTGTTTTGTTTTAAAGTATTGTAACGAGTGTTAAGGTGCTCCATATAAATCAACGCTGTAATTGCAAAGTACCCATCCATCCATTTCTCTTTCTTTGCACCCTGGATACTTTATGCAATCTACTCACACGAGAGGATGGTCTGAAACAGATTACGACGTTTCTATTCAAGCCTGGTTTCCACACAGAGCGCTTCAGTGCCAGATGCAGAACAACCCAACTGGGTACGACGAACTCTTCGTGAAATTGGAAAGTGTGTGCCCTAGCTGGCGAGGGAAGTCGTTCTGTGGCAGCGCACGCTCTGCACCTCCAGTAGGCCAATGAAGAAGTCACGTCCTTTACTCAACTGGTCGGAAATATTTATCCACGAAGGCACATTGAGATTTTGAATGTTAAAAAAGCAAGAGAACGCCTGCCAGACTCTTGGCTCGTGTTCCAATGAACAGACTGATTCATTTGATACATGTCCAGTACAATTCTTCTCTGGCAGTTTTTCTTCATGATTGTTGTGAGGGCTGCAACTTAGATGAGTTCTTTTTTGGACTTGGTGTGCAGTTGTGTCTTATGGCTCTCTGTTTTGGGAACCAGAAGCACGACAAAGACGAGAAGTGACCCTTTGCAGACAAAGAGAACGAACACAGGCACTCGTAGAGAACATATGCAAGGTGCGTGAAGGAATAGAGGATTCTCCTGCAAGAAGGCTTCTGCAGTGGTTACACGAAAGTCAACACAAATTGGGGGAGATTTTCCTCCTCTCATGCTTATCTTCTCCTACAATTGTGTTTACTATACAGCACGAAAGTTTGCACATCTGGAAGACAAGCCAGCAAAAATTACAAAGGCCGTGAACATCCGGAATCAAAGAAATACACAAAATATTGTTTCAGTGTTGGTTGTGTGCAACTCAGGTGGTAACCAACACAAGGTTGTGTGCGCTTCCCGACGGAAAATTGTTGAGGTGCATGGAGTGTAATTTTCTTTTCTTCTCGCTTGCTTTGGAGAAGGTGCGTGGCAATTTCTTTCAAGCCAAAAACAAAGCAAAAATAGAATTTGCGAATAAGCTGTTGACCTCTGATCCAAAGGCGGGAGTCCGACTGAACGAGTAATTGCTGGGGTGCTGTCGGCCTTTTGACTCAGGCACGTGCGCGCTGTACATCACCGCGGGAGGCTGGAATCAGAGTGATGCCTACTTCCGTGGAAGTTCAGGACCAAGTTCTAAGAGAAACGAAATTGTCGACATAGACACAGAGACATCAGAAAACGCTGTCTGGCACAAGGCAAGGTTGTGTCCATGGATGGAAAGTCGAACTGCGCACGTTTTGTGAGTGGCGGTGGCCAAAGCTCCTACAACCTGCACATTTTCTTGTGATGAATGGAGGTTTATGATTGGGATGCACAGAAACTCAGACGCATCGCTGATGTTGATCAGTCAGCGAGGAAAATGAACTGAACAAGAGTACCAGTAGATCAATTTAATGCATGGCAGCTCACCCAGGCTGGAAAGGATCCCTCAGTCTAGAAAACTCAGCTTTGCGCGTACAGCAATGTGCATTCCGTATGAACTTTGCCCATCTCACGCACATGCATGTTGTGTCGAATGAGAACCTTGAACACTTGCTCAAATTTCCAAAGCGTTCCAAGACCAAAGTTATTTGCCACAACAGATTTTTAAAAACGCTGTGGCGGAAATTTTCAGGTTGATGGTTTGTGACCGTCAGTTCGCGAAGCTCAACTGTAAAACCCAAGAAAATAGAGCCCAGTTCATCCGAACATCAGTTCCGATGAAGCAGGATCTGAATAAAAATTTGGCGGTTTGTCATGTTTCCACGAAGATGCCTGATTCTGGCCCCACGTGCACAAGGAGAGAGAGGGTCAACGAAGACAACAGTTTTCCGGACAACAGTTTTCCGTGCCCCTGGACATTCTTGTCTCCTTGGTCTCTTTTTATGTTTTCTCTGTCAGTTCTCCTGCATCTTTTGTGTCTTTTTTGCAGCACTTTGCAGTGTCCACACCGGACAACAGCTTCAGAAGATGTTTGGAACGCAAAATACACATCTTCTGGCAATCCTTGCTATTTTCCTTCCTACATATTGACATCAAATTCACAGTTCAAACAGTCAGATTGTTTCACTCTTGAAAGCGCCAACCCACACCCCTGTCCAACACCCCCAAGACGCATTACTCGTACCGGTATTTTTAGGTCGTCAAACATTTTTGTCATTTCTTTCGTCTGAGCATGGCTTGCTATTCAATTTTTCTGTGTACTTTTCGTTGTCGAGTGCTGGAAAGGGTTGCTACAAGTGTGTTCACGCAATTTTACTTGTGTGAACGCCAACAAACACTGACGGTGCAAAGCCATCTGCTGACAACAGATGCAGTGCAGCAAGGGTCGTTTTCTCTTTTTTGAAAGACGAGATAACCACGCAGCTTGTTTGCGTTTCTTGTTCCTCTTTGTGAGATCGTCTTTTTCATAATTGTTTTTGAGTAAACCTGTCTTTGTGCCTGGGTGTTTTGCAGCAAAGTTCCAATGCTGCATTTCTTAGTTTCTGAGTCGTGGTTTGAGTGTCATGGCTCCGCAACCCGCAAGAATCTTTTCCTATATCGTACGCTCACCTTTACCTCGAGCAATTGCACCAAAAGAACTTGTTCTTTATGGCCTGAGACTGGGGGTTGAATTGCTCCATATAATGTAATTGAGTCCTGCCCCTCAATTTGCCT
>JAAUXT010151024.1_pt1 | contig 14328 bp, 17 predicted proteins | sample 7278171 | NCBI WGS metagenome assembly JAAUXT01 (sample SAMN14350112, study PRJNA611818) | marine sediment metagenome | isolation source: surface marine sediment (1.8m) | place: French Polynesia: Moorea | collected 2018-08 | reverse complement strand
GCAAGAGGTGGGTGTTGAAGCTGTGACAGAAATAAGCTGCTCACAGATGAACCGCCAAAATGGAACTGAAGCGAATTCCCGCCAAAAAAAGGCAAAACATCCAATGCAAAGCAGCTGAAAAGGCCACGAAACCAGATCAGACGATGCATCAAAAAATTGACACACGTCAAAAACATCTCTAGAGACATCCGATTGACGCGCGTCAAAATTAATGCATCCTGTGTGGCCACCTACATTTGAAATAGTGCTAGATGTTCAGACGCGTCAAAAATTGACGCGCATCAATAATTGACGCGTGGCCTGTGTGGCCACCCCTTCAATGAAAATATGCACCTAGTTCATGCACGCACGTACGCACACACACACACACACACACACACACACACACACACACACAAACACACACACACTTTCCAAACTGTGTTCTGCTTCTGCTTGAGGTGAACTTTTCGAGACAACTTTGGAAACCATGTGGGAGATGCCTTCACGTAATGGGAGGAAACGACCGTCACTTACCCGAGCGACTGCGATCCCAATTGTGCAGCGCTATTTGAAGACAATTTTGCCATGAATCGCTGTCGTTGTTTTCCAAAACGCCTCCGGTTGAGGTTAACAATGAGATGTCAGTTTATTCAATTTTACGCACACACCAGCTGCGCCAGTGAGAAAAAGTGCGCATAACACTTTTGGAGAAAAAGCAATGTTTCTGATGAAAAATCAGTTCACTTTGCAGGTTCGTTTCATTCCAACGCCTTCGTGTGAACAAGATCCTGTGCACCTGTTCCCAGGCGTTGAGTTCATCTTCAAAAGTTGTTGGCTGCTCAGACATGTTTCGGATTGCAATAGGGGTTTTCACGTTGGTGACGCGCGGTTGGGCGGCGTCAGAATTTTTGATGCGCGCGTCAAAATTCAACATGACGCCCAATGGAGCGTTTTGACGCGGGCGTCAATTTTTTGACGTGCGCGTCACCAACGTGAAAACCCTTATTGAATGCGTCGCATTTTCAACGGATCCTCACCACAAAGGGACTAGTATTGAGCGGTCCTTTGGCCAGTGATCGCGAAATCTGTTCTCGGAGCCTGATTCCTGCTTTGCAAAAACTAAACATGTGAAACCTTGAGTTTCTGAGGTGCTGGTTCAATTTTCAGGAGGGTTCTGGTCCCTCTGGCTTCGACCCGAGACCGAGATCTGACAGGTGAGGCCGTGCAGAGTGAGTGAGAGACCTGATGCGTGCGGCACCCCAACACCGCGCACTTCGGTGCCATTCAAAAGGCGAACAATTCAACCCCTCATTTGGCAGCACGAAGAACGAAAACACTGCCAATTGAAAGCCTGCTCTCAAGTGGAATGCACTTGCATACCTTGGACAGATCCAGATAGATTCAGATTTTGCTCAAGAGCGACGCTCCTCGTATGGGAGCCAATCTGTGCGCCACTTCCCCGAGCAGGTCTGAGGGGGGAGAACCACAACCGAATCTGACTTCAAGACACCAGAGTTACTCTGGATGATGCCCCCCACCCACTCTACGCCAAAGGACCGAGTTGAGGCGACCTTGCGGTGAGAGGCACAGGCGCTTCCCCCTGATCCTCTCGCTCCGCTCGGCGGACGCAGCGCCTCCCTCCGCTGTGCGCCGCTGCGCCGCCGCTGATGCACGAGGTGCGGCCGGAGCCAATAAATAATGCACAGCGCATTACCCTACCTGAGGTCCCAGCTGAAGCCTCCTTTGTAGATCTTCTTTGGTTTGGAATATATGAGTGTTTCCACGTCTATGCCGTCCACAAAGGGCTGCACCACGCTGAAAGAAGAAAAGAAAAGCACAAGTGCACTTAATTAGGTCTTCGTAGATGCGTTCGTGTGGAAGAGTTCTATGTGCAAGTGCAATTGGTACGCACTCGTAGACGGGGCAGACGGAGATGAAAAAGAACTTGATTTGCAAGATCTATTTTTGTTGTTCCACTGAAGAGGTATAAGTAGGTTGTGGAAGAGAGTTTGCCAGGGTTCTGTCTCTCGAATTCGACATCAACTGTTGCTTCTCAACCAGTCAGGAAGGATGATTCCAAGGCCAACCCCCTATCCTGCGAAAAACTCTCCCCTTCCCTCCCTGTTCAAACATCCACGCACGTACGTACGTACGTACAAACATTCGAGCATTTTTGTTTCAATTTGGTAAAAAGAATCATGCTCCCCTTCCCCGATGGATCCCAGCCAGGATCAGGCCCCTCACCCCGATCCTGGACCTGGTGGAGGGTTCACACTTCAAAAGTTGTCGAAACTGTGGCAGCCCAAACAAGGACAAAGCTCGTTTTTAGCTGGAAGCGGCACAGCTGACATGAAAAACAGACGTCAGCGTTTGAAACTTGAAGTCCAGCTCTTTGGAGTTTGTGGAAAAACATTCCCGTTCCCAAAGCTTTTGGGTTGAAGCAAAGAGCAGCAACGTGAGTCGACTGTGGGAGTCTCCTGCGACTCGTAACTTCTCCATCGGAGTCGCCGTGAATACGAGATTGATCTCTCCTTTCTTACTAGTGACAAACAAGTGCAAATTTATGGCCTTAAAACGGTTAAGAGTTTCTTTGTGTCTTACCCGTTTAAAACGCCATGAAAACAATTTATCTGTTTCACCTGTGTGACTCTCAAATCTTTTTATGCCTTCCAAAGCAAGCATAAAATGGTTGGTATTTTCCAGTTGGGAAGTTGCCCAAACCACCTGTTACGCAATCCTGGAAACTTGAGCTGCAGTTTGGAGTCGAAGTCATCAATCTGAAATGGATCCCCCCGAAAAGGTAAAGATCTGTCGGCCCTGCGCATCGGTGTCAATTATGGGTGAAATCGTACCCGCTGTAATGGTGGTATAGCCCCCGCCTGACTCGGCCCCGGCCTCTGTTGCGGGAACCTGTTTAAATATTTGGCTGACTTGTAACTCTGACTTCTCTGGTCATAAAGATTGTGGGATTTGAGGGGCACGAGCGTTTCTCCGGGGGAGGATCTTGGGTCGCGATGCGAAAACGCCTCGCGTCTGACTGACAGCCTCAGAAAAGTGAGTCTTTCGGGTTCCGGCTGCGAAAAATTTTAACTCTGGAAAATTCCCATCATTTCTTCCGGAAAGACTAAGTTTTGAAGAGGATTTCAACTGCAGACAATGCATCTGGACCTGAGGCTGGGCGTCCCTCACGGCGGCAGCTGAATCCACCAGGATCGATGCAGTTTCACTGCGCACTGCACGACAACAATGGGCCACTTTTCCACCATCAAGTCGCATTCTTTATCTCTGGATGTGCTCGTCTCAATTTCAACTTTTGTCCCTGTACAAATGCATCTTCAACCTCTACACTGCCATTGACCTTCAAGTGCATTGAATGAATGCGTGGAATTTGTCCTGATACCCAGGGTACGAGCGCGCATACCTCAGTTGTACTTGATACCCGCCCCTCGGGCAACGATGCTCGACAGAGATACTGCGCGTGTGAGGGATGGAGACGATGGAAATTGCGTTGGTGGAACCAGATAAACCGATGGTTACACAAACGGCAAGTTTATGCAGGTCAATGTGTGTTTAAATGTTTTGAGGAAATGCCTGAGCCACGCATAACAGTGGGTATGTTGGGGTCTTGAAAAGGAGACGACACCGACTTGTCTCAAACTCTCAATGTTCTCTGCTGAACATTGAAGACACTGAACCCCATGGACATCTCTTTTCGTACGAAATAGCGTTGATCAGCAAGACAAACCTGAAGTCGTGAGACGCTCTGAGTTCAAACCAGACCCCAGACCTCAACACAAGCCACACAAGTGCTCACGAGTAGATCAACACGCACACACTTTGTTTCACACTGGACGCGTCATTTGCTGAATCTCGGAACAAGCACGCGCGCCAGTGGCTTATTCTGAGACACTCTGTGTGACGCACCCAGCGCGAACCACTCACCTGGTCGGGTGTTTCTGCAGATGCAGCACGATGGGCTCGAGCCAGGCGGCGTTCATCTCGGTGTGCGCGTCCAGGAAGACGACGAGAGGCGCTGCGGCCGCCTGCGCCCCCGTCAGCCGCGACCGGATCAGCCCCTCCCGCACCTGGTTCCGCAGTAGCCGCACCTTGGGCAGGAGCTCCGCGTAGCGGTCCAGGGGCCCCCGCAGGTTCTCGTAGGTACTGGCGTCGTCCACCAGGATGATCTCCCTGAGGAGCTGACTGGGGGTTCTGTTGAGGATGCTGTGGAGGGTGCGCAGGAGCATGGACAGGGCTTCGTTGTAGAAGGGGATAACGATGCTGACCTGGGACATCTGGGAGAGGTCATAGGTGAAGGTTTTGCAGACGGGAGGGCGGGTGTCCTCGATGTGTCTGTCCACACTGGTGACGTCGCTCAGACTCACGTTGATGTTGTAGGAGGCATCTGGAGGTCGGTTCTGATTGGCCAGGATCGCTCTCCGGACTTCGGACAGGCGGATTCGTTCCGGTAGCGTCCCGAAGGCAGCGAGGGCTCTGCGGTTGCCCCGCAACAGCTGTTCTTCCCCCTCGTACCGCAGCACTGGGTTGTACTCCACGTACTGACCCTTCACCTCCAGTTCCCGGATCGACTCCAGATGCTCCTCCACATTCTGGGACTTGCTGAACAGCAGCAGGGAGGTACTCACAAACACACCCACCACACCCACCAGCATCTGGTACCACTTCAGACTCCGGCATCTGAGAAGTCTGGATATCCATGGGGCGGAGGTTGAGCTCCTGTGACGGGTGATCCGGTGCTGGGTGTGGGCGGAGCTGGGGAAGTTTTCCACGGGGCCGAACATTGGTGCGGTCCGCCCCATGGAGAGTCCGGCAGACGGAGGGTGCTGCAGGCATAGATCCCACCCGTCTTCAGGAGGCGACTCTCGGTCTGGTCCACATCCAACTGCGTCGGATGCTGTTCATCCTCGAAGTTTCACGCTCCTGCCCCAGTGCACGACCAGAAATAAGGAAAAAAGTATGAATTTTGAGCGGACCTACACCCAAAAAATTCAAATTTTTGATCCCCTGTGCTACGTTGCTGCACTCGAACAGAACCACACTGTGCACATGCCGCGCAAAGCCTCATCCCACGAGGGGCTCACAGCATCGTATCCACTTTTCCTTGTTTGTCTTCGCCTATCTCTAACAATGTGCCCCGAGTGTTCCTTTCTCTCTCAAGTATGCCGCCTATGTGAAGAGGTGTTTCTGCTGCTGCGACATTCTGAGATTTCGCTTGTGTCAACACCCAGGTTCAACACAACATAAAGGCTTCTGCACATAAGCCGGGGCTTTGTCAGTCAATGTTGAGCTTTCCCATTCAGTAGCAAAAACTCACTCCCTGCCAAAAATTGATAAACCATTCGTAAAGTTAAATACACTGAAGTCTGCTTATCCAAATTCTCGAGTTTGTGTGACATCTTTGACTGCACGGATCATCTGAGCCCCAGCAGTGCCTGGAGTTCTGAAATCACTCCAGCGCCATTTCCGTTGCAACGCGAGTGTCTGCAGCACCATGCAAACCCGTGCAGCAAAGCCAGCATGAATTGTCCCAGAACGAGTCGTGTTACTTGACGCGGTGCACGAGGCCTGTGAAGCCTACATTGACCGCGATGCCAGAGACCTGCCTCACACTGAGTGCGTCAAGCGTCACGTCCCTGCACAAGTGAACAGACGACGCAGAGCCCATTGATTTGTGTATGTGAGACGTGATGCAAGACGCGTGCAGCGTGACACAGGCCGGAACATGAACTGACTCGGCGGGAGACAAACCCATTCAAACTGACACAGAAAACACAGAACGCACCGCACGTGGGTCCGACGCCGACGAGATGTGTTGCCTGATGCGTTTTCGCACAACAATGCACATCTCGGACATGCGTGTGCGCGCACGCACGTCCCCTGAGATCGATCAGGTGAGAGACACTTAGCGGCGCACTGAGCAAGTTGGTGTGCAAAATGTTCACCGATTGCACAACCTGCAGCAGTACGCATGTATCTGGCGTGTGCTCACGTTCTGAGCTTCATACCCAACAGACTGAAAGTCCAGCTTTGGTGTGTTGCGGTTGGCCACACGCCTGAAAGCTGCCAACGTAGGGCACATACGAGTCGTGTTCACTGCCGAAATTTCGAAACCCGAATGCGCATGCGAACCGAGTGGAGTCGAGCACCGCTGCTGACGCAAGCGTCGTGCTCAATTTCCTCAGTTGGAGACTGAGGGACGTGTCCCTGGACGGGGAAGGTGCAGAACCGCCCCTTGGTCATCTGGCTGCATTGACTCCAAATGTGGCCCAGAACACCGCAGACAAAACAAACCACACACGTCAAGAAAAACAGCCAACCTTGGAGATCGCGTTGGCGTGCTTTTGTGTTGCGTCTCACAGAATGCCAGAGAGACATGTGTGCAAACTAGCACAGTCAGCTGACTGCTGTGTTTTGCAAAAACGCTGTTCTTGGTCTGAGGTGCAACCTCCACAGTACAAAACAAAACCCTCATGCGTGCGGACTGATGTTCAGGCGACTTACCCACTTTTCATGAAGGCAGCGAGCGTCTCCTCAAACGAAAACTGCTCCAGTCCAGAATGCGCGACGCGTTTCACTGCGGCACTGAGTGAATCCACCGCGGGCGTCATTCCTCATCGCGAAATCGACTGCGTCCTCCGTGTGTTGACAAGACTCCACGGTTGCCTGGATACACACGTTATCACTCCATCAGATGGTTACAAAAAAATTATCACTCAATGCGTTTTTCACAACATGAAATTTTCAATGCGTTCAGGTGCATTTCATTCAAAATGACAACACAGTGAAAAGAGGAACGGTGTGTGTGTTGGCGTTCGGAAGCAATGCCCAATGCCAACAGACACTGTGCATACCCGGGTACGTACCCAGTGTTTGTGTGTTGGGAAGCACCCAACCGTGGTCCTTTCGTCTGCACATGAGAAAAATACATAATTTATCTCGATAGATACAGGTGTGCGTACCTCAACCTGATTTGTCTTTGATGTCAGAATCGGACACTCGTTGGGAGTACTCCCTTCTCCAGATCACCAGAAGCGTTTGTTGAAGCAAACTTATCAGAATCTGCTGATTGTGTAGATCTGCGGTTTCCTGCATGATTTCAATCTCCTCACACCACAAGACATCCAGTCATCATTTTTCGCCTGATGTTTGGAAATTTTGGTGTGGAATACACAGGAAAGACGTCCCGCCGAGAATTGTATTGATAGGAGTCTCTGCTTTGTTGGTGTCAAGTTTTCCAGAAACGAATCAAAAATTTCAGCAAAAAATTTTTTCAGCCTCGGTGCCTCTGATCAAAATCCCTGGAGGAAATCATCTCAGGTTCTCACGCCGTGAAATTGTGACAAGTGGAGGGATCAGATGACTGCGACCCGAGCTCAGGGAGCCGCAGTGCGACGCGCGGGTCCACTGCGCTCGTCGCGGTGGGAGAGGGCGGCGTCGCACCGGAGCCTCACGCTGCGACCGTGCTCAGCCTCCAGTCATGCGCACAGGGACCACCTTCAGAGCCATTCACAGCGAACACGCTCTGCGATATTTCAGTCCGTGTTTCAGTCGCTCATATGTGGAGATTGCAACTAATTTGAAGCCAATTTTGGCTGGTTTGCAAGTGAGTTGCATGAGTGGGAGACTTCAATGTCAAAATGATGTGTCAGTCATTTTTTTATTGGTCTTCAGTCCCGGATGGCCGCACGCATCAAAAAGAGCTCGCATGAAATAGACGAAAAATTATGACTGCAAGTGTGATTTTGAAGGTATTCTCAAGCAAAACGAAAAATATGCGTAAAATTTGACAAGAAAACCCAGACAGTTTTGTTCAAGTGCCCAACAAAGATATTCATTCTTTGAAACTTCATCGATCTTCAGACAAGAATTTTCTCCAGGAATTTGAAACAAAAGGGGGATTCACTCGAGGATATTTATTTTCACCCCCATTGAATGGGGGTCGAGGGTCCCAGACCGACAAATATTTCCTTTTCCCCTGCGCGCATCACGCAAGGGTCACGCAGTGCAGCAACGCGCTGTCGGGGACATCAACGAGCAATAAGACACTGGACACACCACTTTCAAAACCAATTTGGTCACCATCTGAGTGAGTCATGTAAATGCAGGAGAACCACACAGGTCCACGGTTGCCCTTGGGTTCCAGGGCCGGACACTTACTCTTGAGGTCCCTGCATAGTGAGAGAGCGTGGTGAGAATAAGCAAATCGTCTGAATCTGGTCACTGGATCCTGGGTACAGATAACACAAATAAGCGACTCACAGTCACCCATCTCAATCTCTCTCAAGTGTGCTCCTGAAAAGCGGATACCTATAAGAAGCAGTCGCGTTTGTGGTGGGGGAGGGGTGGAGGATCAGAGGGACTCCTGGGTGCCAAGGAGCACCCAGAACAGTCAGCCTCTGTTCTTCCATTCCAAACCAAACATGTAGTTTTCTTTGCTCGAAGAGTTCTCATTGACTTCACAGTCTGATGTGTTGGCTTTCTCAACTGGTGACCAAATTGTCAGGCATGTACGAAGAACCTCCGGAGTTCAGGGACCAGAAGAACACAGCAAGAGTGGTGACTGTTTGTGTGATGGGCAGGACAGTGAAGACTGTTGATGATGAGCTTCAATGAGAGAAACCAGCATGAAAGGCAGCGGACCAGCGGAGCCTTCGGCTCAAAGGGAGCAGTGTCAAGGTTGGCCGAAAGGCCATCCGAATTGAATTTGAAAGAAGAGGTGAACGTAAAATTTTCTGTACCTTTCGACGGAAATTGTTTGGGGGACTCATGGGTCCGGAGCCCACGTCATGTCATGTGTAAAATCAAGGTGTCCACAATTTTCATGGTTTCATGGGTCTCTTCGTTCTTGCATGAAGCCGAAATTTGAAAAGCAGTGCCTATGTTTTTTCGTCAAATTTAAGCAAAACAAGATTTGGCTTCGGAAGAGCGAGGGTCCTGAAAGACCAGGGCCCAGACCTGTGATCTCAGGTGGTGATCCGATGTGGTTCGGGTCGGTTGACTCGCGGGGGAGGACGGGAGGGTGACCCGACTGTCTTAACCCGCAGTACCCTCAATTCCTCCCTTGATCCACTGACACACGAAACATGGTGCATCTTTGACGCAAAGTGACAGGATCTGTCTTCAATTCTCAAGGTCAGATGTGCCCAAACGCACATATGAATCCACCTTTTGTCGTTGAGCGCACATTGCGTATTTCCTTCACGACGCGGAAGTGTTTGACGGACAGCTGTTCGGAGACGGAGACGCGAATGGAAGAAAGGCCGTTCTGTTCTCTCGTTTCTTGATCTGTCCTTCAAAAAAGGAAAAACAAACTCTGCGTTTGCCAGGTTCCAACCTGTAGGCCTTGGCAATTGCACGGGGAGAAATGTCACGTCCCAACTCAACACCTGAAGGTCTCATTAGAGAAAAATAAAACCATGTGAGGCCAATCCCCATCCTCTACGCACTGCCCTGGGGGAAAAGCGGAAAAAGAAAACACACACAAATCATCCAACGCGTCAAGCAATAAGACACACGCAAATTGGTCTGTTTTGCAAACCACATGACCCAAGCTCCATCTTTCCCACCTGACAAGGGATTGAATCAAAGACCCAAGTGTGCGATGACAGACGCTCGTGCATCGACGAACTGACACAAAAGGGCAGGAAGAGATCGATCTCTGGCGGCGCACGGATGTTGCAGACACAGAAGCCAGAAATACGGGTTACGTTTGCTCTGTATTGACAGAGAAGAACCAGTGTGACTGACATAGCACCTCGAGCTGCGCAGTGGGAGATCCGAGCGCTCAGCTGAACACGGCTATTTCCTTTCAAGTACGGCACGCGCAGTTTGTAAAAGCAAATACGCGAGTAGCGCGGGGTCTCTTTACGAGCTCGCCACACCTGGGACAGCACGAGGTTTATGCACATAACTGGGACGGCAGCAGCGCTGCGATCCACACGCCGTAAAACAAGCCTCGGGTGAATCAGGAAACCATTTGGAGTGGAACATGTGTATCATAGTGTGATAGACGACGGTTCTGTAAACAGGTGAGCGGACTCGCACTCCTCATTCTGAAAAATAGGCAATCGAGGTGCAAAGGATTTCTGCAAATTGATCCATTGGATAGGACTCAAATCAAGGTATTTCAGGAAAAATTCTGTGTGTGCGGTGTCTGCGTGTTTTGAACGCCATCGTGACGCCTGCATGTTGCACTCACATCTGTGTCGGATGTTTGAGAATCCGGGAGAGGTCTGTGCGTGGGTGACACAACGAAGTTGAGTTGTTGTTCTGTGATGCGTAAAATCTCCACCTCAGCTAATCATCTATACAAAAGAGCCCAGATAAATACAGAGCTGGGCAACGTTGGTTGCAAGCTGGATAACGTTGCTATTGCTGCTTGCACGACACGCAAACACATTCATATGAGATCTGAAACGTTGTCAATGTCTTTGAATCGATCAGCTGTTTCAAGGTTGGATGGCTGTGTGTTGGTTCTATATTGATCTGAGCTGTGAGGTGAGTTTGCGTGTCTGAACCAAAGCTCGCAGGGAAGCTCCCTGAGTCATGTCGAGAGGGAGACAGGTAGAAACTAACGACGTTGGGTCCCATCAGGTCGAGCGAACTCGGATCCGTCAACCTCAATTCCTTTTCTGACGCGAACAATGCTAAACACCCCGTCCCGAACCTGAAGGTTCATAAACCACCTGGTTGGTGTGTTTGCAGCAAGCCTCTTCAGTGATGTGCATACCAGAGTCACAGCCCGCGAGAAAGCGTGGTTCAAACTTACGGAGATGGAACAGTTTGTTTTGCCTGTCTGCCCAAACATTGTGCATGCGAACAGGCAGCCCATGCGAGATATTTTGTTGAGCACACAAAAGTTTCTCGATGGCATCGCTTTTTATGCTGGGTGCGTAGAGAACCCTTCGGAGGGGCTGTGTTCTCTGTGAGAAGATCATAGAGCGAAGTTCCGTCGAGGATCCAGAGGTCTGGATCACGACAGTTTCTGAGGTGAACAGAACATGGAGTGCTTCAGATTCCTACGAATGCTTCCCTTCTGTGTCACTGATGCAAGAGCAGAGGCGAGCAGGAACCTCAGGTCTCAGTGAAGAGAAGCTGAGGCAGGTTTGGCCCAATGCCATTCAGTTCAAATGGTGCTGGATATCTCAAAGGTGTGTGAATGTGAGATCCCTGGAGGCAAAACCAATGGGCTCAGCGTGCGCGGATCACCAGCCGTGCTGCAAGTTCCTTTCCTGCCTGTACGGCCCTGTCCACAGACCCTGCAGTTTGCAAGGTTGCCTCAGGCTCCAGATGTCTCTGACGATGAGGATCTTCAAACGTGGATCCGCACACTGAAATTTTACTGAGAGCTCTCGTCAGGGGTATGTCGCTGACTTTATGTGCGTTGGTTTCCTTTCAGCGCAACTGTTGACTTTGTGCCTCAGAGCATAGATATTGCATCGCTCAGCCAAACAGTATCCACACAGGGTTTGTCCCCTCAACCAGAGAGTATTGAGATGCAAAACCAAATGCAGGGTTCATCACTGAAGATGTTTACAGATAGAGATAGCGACTGTCACTTTTCAGAAAAGAGTTGTGGAACCAAGTCTCCTTCTTCAGCCAGCCATAAAAAGTCACTCACACAACATACAAGTTCCAAAGCGGGTCAACTGTGTAAAGACACTGCGGACTGTAATTTATTGTATTGCTTGAGCAGAAAAAAGCCAAACGCAGACTCTACCCCTGTGAGGGGATCCAACCTGCAAGACGGAACCCTTGACTGAATTCAAAATGTTCGTTACACGATCTTCCACCCACAGAGACATTCCGTGTTGACTCAAGCTTCACTTTCCGTTTTTGCAAGCAGAAAAAAATACTCGTGCTTTTTTGGAGGAATTTGTTCGTTGGCTTTGCAGATTGAGGTCTGTGGAGTGGACTATTGTGGAGCAAAGAGGATCAGAGAAGAATCATGGATCACGATAAATCCTTCGAACTGAGGCCAAAATGGAGCTACAGCGCCGCAGGTACGTGACGCCTTTTCCAAACATTTTGAAAGATTGACAGACATCAACCAAACTTGTTGGGTAAAGGCGAACTAGATCCACAACAACACAGCAAAGTCGACAAAGGAACAGTGCATGTTACTCGGGTGTGCAGTTGCTGTTCGTGTGCTGTACAAGTACATGTCAAACACCTGTTGCACCAAAAGTTCAACGAATCAGTCTTTCTACGCTGCGCAAGAATCCGTTCCACGCTCAATGTGAGAACACGAGCCACTGTTGATTGTCTCGATCTTGACACAACCCATTGTCGCCAGTCGACCACGGCATTCAGAACCTCGTCAGGATCTAGAGCCCAACGGGCTCAGGTCCACGGCCCACCAGGATTTGGCGAGGTTCAGCACCCAGCACCTCTAGAAAATTGGACTTCCGACCGGAGACTCCCTCTGGATCCGCCTCCGCCTGCATGTTGCCCTGATTTTCTCATTCACGCAACATTCTGCAGTGGACGAGGCACAGGGAGAGTTCTCACCGCTGCCACACCCCCCCTGCTGTCCCGAACAAGACCCGCGCCACGGAGGGTGTTTGCACGTGCTTGCCGTCTTTGCAGGTCACCAGCTGTTCGGGCTGATCCTGGGTCTCGCGCTGCACATCATCGGCTACTGCACGACGAGCTGGGGCACCGCCAAAAACCTCGATCCCGAGAAGCGCCTCGGCATCTGGGAGCAGTGCTACTGCGACACCAACACCCCGGATGAGTGTGAGTCCAGCTGCAGCACGCGTTCAACACTCGGACCCCAACTTTCGGCCTGTCATGGGTCCCTGTTGCAGAGCTCATCTCGGTCCAAACTTGTCCCTTCAGTCCGTGATGGGAAGCTCCGCAGCAGCGAACCGGGTGTCGCGCGACGGACACGAATCCAAAAACCCAACAGTTGCCCGTGTCCTTTACAAACAGAACGGGCAACACAATTCTCGCGCGATTTTCGTGCGACCATCACTTGGCGACTTGTGCTGTTTGCAACAGTGAACCCAGTTTCTCGGCGTTGGGTTTAACACGCTAGGCGCACGAAAAAAAGAACCCCAGAATTGCATTTCCCTCCCTCTTATTTTGCACAATCGTGCAAAAATATTTCTGCAGTGAAGTCATGTTGTGTTTGCGCGTGAGCGTCCACGCTCTTGACCCGCCCCCCTGTTTGTTCCCGCAGCGTGGTACCTGGCGTTCCGCGGCCTCATCTCGCTCGCCGGCCTCTTCCTCATCCTCGCCACGCTGCTCGGTTTCGTCTACATCTTCTGTCGCTCCGCCACCAACTCGTGGGTCATCGGCTCCGTCGTCGTGCTGCTCCTCGCCTCCGGTGAGTCCCGCCCTGCCCCACCGTGCCCAGTCCTATCCTGCCCCACCGTGCCCAGCCCTATTCCATCCTGCCCCGCCATGCCCCGCCCTATCCCATCCTGCCCCGCCATGCCCAGCCCTATCCCATCCTGCCCCGCCATGCCCAGCCCTATCCCATCCTGCCCCGCCATGCCCAGCCCTATCCCGTCCCGCCGCCGCCGCCGAGTCCCGCCTGTCGGGAGCCGGGGAGGGAGTCCGGGATGGGTCCAGTGGAAGCCAGGCGTGGGGCTCGGGAGATTAAATCTGGGGTGAACCTTTTGACGGCGCCAATGATGAACCCAAGACGGAGCCAAGGGTGCGTCCGTCAAGGTTGATTGCCCCTTCCGGATTCCAAAAATCAAGACACTCCAGTCGTTGTCTGAAAAGTTTTGTTTTCTCGAGGGTGGTGCCAAAGGATTCTTGCCAAACAGAAACAAACACCTGTGAAAGTACAATTGATGCGACACAAATGTTCCACGTCAGTTGCTCGCACCTCTATCTCTTTCAGTGGTGTGCGCCATCATCGGGTACTCCCTGTTCGGGGCGGACATGCCCGGAGACCTCACCATCTCCTGGTCCTTCATCGTTCACGTGATCGGGACAATCATCTCACTGGTCGCCACCATCTCCATCCTGTACCAGTGGTACCACATCACCTTCCACGACGTCTAACCAACCGCAGAAATTTATCACAAACTCATCATCACGGGCATTGAAGTTTTCCCGCCAAATCCTCAGTGTTAGCTTGTGATGGAATGACGAACTGCTCACTGCTCCGCTGCGATGAACCGCAACGCAAGTGAAACGTTGCAGGTTGACACACCAGAAACTCGCCTTGAAGTCTCTGGGTGCATTCTTATGCTGTCGGTGAACTTTCCACTGATGTAGTCTCTTCGGAGCTACATATACTAAAATTGGAACGATACAGAGAAGATTAGCATGGCCCCTGCGCAAGGATGACACGCAAATTCGTGAAGCGTT
>JAAUXT010049036.1_pt1 | contig 14328 bp, 11 predicted proteins | sample 7278171 | NCBI WGS metagenome assembly JAAUXT01 (sample SAMN14350112, study PRJNA611818) | marine sediment metagenome | isolation source: surface marine sediment (1.8m) | place: French Polynesia: Moorea | collected 2018-08 | reverse complement strand
CGAGGTTTGGTCCACAAGTATGTTTCTTTTTGAGTTTGCGATGGAACCACTGATCACATCGGCACAAAATGGGTACCATTGGAAAGCTCTGCTTCTTCTCAACATTTCTGTAATGGTTTCCATCACACAAAAAAATTTTCCACATGCCAAGAATGGTTCAAAGTTGACCCACTGTGGGTGTGTGGTGACATCGCACTGCGCAACATGGAGTCAACACTGGACCAACGTGGTGCCATCAAAACTGTTTTTCTTGGATTTAATCCTGTTCAAATCCACAACAAACTGGTTGCTGCTTATGGTGAGAATGCCCTCACAATTCCCAGAGTTCATGAGTGGGTAAGGAGGTTCAGGGAAGACCCAGGGACACCCATCTGTGACAAGAAAAGGTCTGGCAGACCCAAGGCTCGTGGCACTGTTCAAGACAGGATCCTGCAAGTTTTGCAGGATGAAAGGCATGTCACACAGTGGCAAATCGCAGCAGAGACTAACATACCCAAGACCACAGTGCACAGGGTGTTGGTGAAGGATCTCAAGATGCAGAAACTTGCCCCAAAGTTTGTTCCTCGGATACTGACAAATGACCAAAAGGCTGAGCGCCTCCGAATCAGCACAATGAACTTGCAAAGAATTCAGGGACAACCAGGCTTCCTGTCCAAAGTGGTGACAACAAATGAAAGCTGGGTCTTTTCCTATGACCCCCGGTCTAAACAGGCTGACTGTCAGTGGACACCCTCTGGAGAACCTCGGCCAACCAAAGCATTGAGAGCCAGATCCACCAAGAAGACAATGTTGGTGTTATTCTTTGACCAGGAGGGAGTGGTGTGGGAGGAATTTGTTGATCAAGGAACAGTCACAACTGAAGTCTACATCCAAATCTTGCAGAGATTCAGGGAAGCCATGCGCCGGAAAAGGCCTGCAGTTTGGCCTGACTTTGTGCTCCTGCAGGACAATGCCCCAGTACACACATCTTTGATGGCTGCTGACTACTTCCACAGGGTCAACCAAGAACTTTTGCCCCACCCACCTTACTCTCCAGACCTAGCTAAATGTGATTTCTGGGCATTCCCTGCTATGAAGAAAGTCCTGAGGGGCTGGAGATTCCAGAGTATTGATGATGTCAAGACAGAGGTCCACAGGCTGCTCCGACTGACCCCCAAGGATGACTTCCACAAGACCATGGAAAGTCTGGTGCATCGGTATGAACTTTGTGTCAGAGCAGGAGGTGGCTACTTTGAAGGACAAGGCAAGTGTGGCTTAGAAACTGAAGAACAGTGACTGAACAATGGACCAACTTTGGGGTAGGTCCACCCAGGCAAAGCCATCGCCAAAAGTCATGCCGACCCAGATTTGCAGAGTCTAGGAGGACCTCTTCTTGTTGTGCAATTTTGTTCAAATAAATTTTTGAAGCAGTGAAAATCCGGTGTCAAACATGCGCGGTTTCATCGCTGTAGGCCGAACAGATCTCACACCATCGCAAAAAGAAACATACTTGTGGACCAAACCTCGTATCTTCCACTTTTATGTTGGTAATTTTTTACTTCAGTAAGGCAGTTTTTTCTCACTTCTTTCAATTCCACGACTTTTCCCATTTAGATTTGCTTGTTGGCTTTCAAGATGTCAATGATCACACAACAGACATCTCGCATTTCATACCAAGCAAACATCAATCAATCTCTCACGAGGTTGAACCTCCATATGTTGTAAATGTGTATGTGGGTCTTCCACCAGTAAACATACACAGGTGGTTGTTGTGATTCTGTCCAACAATGCTTGTGCAGTCACTCCTGTTGCTGACCACCAAAGCAATCCCAAGCATGACCACAGCGTTTCAATGGTGGATCTGAAACTGTGTTGTTGACCAGCAGCCGCAGACTGGAGAAACCTGCATGCTCGTAACCACAGGAACAACTGCGTGCGCAGACAGTTTGCCTTCGCCTCGCCTTTTTGATTGAAGTGGATCAAACCGTACATCAACTATTCCCGGCGGACCAGCTGCATTGACATTAATAGCGACATAAATTGCGCCAAGCTTACACGCAGAGCGGCCCCTTTAACAGCTACTTTACAGTCCGATGCCAAACAGGTGAACACAGAACCGTGGAGGCTCAAAACGAGGATCATGGTACTGGCCTTTTTTGAAACAGCTTGGCGTAGATGCTGAACACACCAACACATTTTTGTCCGTGAAAGTTTGCAGCTGTAACTCAATCGACGAACAAGAAGGCAAGATGTGAAAACTGGAATCCAGGATGACGTCAGAACAGCAACAAGCCTGAGCTTCGGCCACACTCAACGATCTTCATTCACCGAATCGAATCTAAGTCAACCACACAGTTGTTCAGCATGCACTCCAACACGAAGTGCTCAGTGACCAAACCAAGGGGCGTTGTTTTTGAACACAGGATGCTCCTTCTTCATTTCGGCCTTTGTTGCCGTGTTGTCTGTCTCGACCAACTACCCTCACTGGATGTTGTTTCCCACTTGATGCAGTGACTACATCACACTTTGCTCGATATTTCGCTCAAGCTGAAGTAGAAATGACCAACGACCACACCGTATTTCCTGTGTCACCAATCTTGTTTTCACATTTCAATAACATCCACAATCTCATCAAATTCGAAAAACAACACGGAATGGTAATGACGGTGAATTTTGAAGGAATCACGATCCAAACGGCACCACACACTCGACCCGACGAAGATGTATGCTCAATGACCAGACACGATGAAGCACTCACACTCTGAAAACCAAATGATGGCACTTGAAGTAACGGCGTGCAGCATTTATCCAAAACGCAAAATTGAATGCATCGCGGAGATCAGATGTGAACAAATTGATTCGAACACAATTTATACTTTGTGATATTCAAAGCAAAGTTTGATGCGCCTTGGTGCTTGTTTTCTCAGCAGATTTCGACTCCACGGGAAGTTGTGGCCACTAAACTACTCACCATTGCACACACACGCCGCTGTCGCTACACAAAGATGCCGACCCAGAGCAGCAGGAACATGACGCCGAACCCCATGAAGACGGACGCGACGAGCGCCACGAGCAGCTCCTTGAAAATGTCCCGAGAGAACTTCGTCGACGTCACTTCGTAGCTGACCACGAGTCAAGGCACAAACAACCGTGTTCAAACATCACGTTGGCCTTGCCAGCCCAACACACATGGTTTCCAAGTGCTCAGCAACCAAACGAAGAACAGCCCTCCAATGTGCCTGTTGTTTCCCCAGGAAAATTATTTGGTCGGTTTCAGAAGTCGTGCGCTTTCAAAGACCTCGCCAACGCAGTTCAGGTTCCACGCAGCTGGTGAACCAGACAACTTTGTGGCGGATCTGCGGGTCTGTATGTGAACAAGGATACACGAAGAACCAGGCCATGAAGAAGACGCCGATGCCGAGCAGCACGACGGTGAGGTGCGGGAACACGGCCGGGTTGATCGGGCTCACATAGCGACTCATCTCCTCCAGGTGCGCGCTCTGAAATGACAAGTTCCTGCTGAACCCCGTGGACACTCCGCTCGACAAGTTTAGTGCACTTCTGGGGAGAGGATGAGAGGGGCGGGGACAAGTCAGGCAAAGACTGGGTCACTTTCAACACCAAATACAGACCTCGATCCACTACAAGAGGGAACGGACGCCCCACCCCAAATGTTTCGAATCAGTGCAGATCTACAACACTCTCCCTGACATGAAATTGATTTCAGGACTGAAGTGACCACATGGATTCCCGAAACAAAGTGTCCAGGTGAACACCAAACAACTGCAAAACAGTCTCGGAATATCATGCCAGGTGCACCAAAAATGACATGCTGCCACGCAAAACCTTCCATTATCGCCCACTTTACACATTTCAAAACGACACGACGTGCCCTTTCCCGTGAGCAATCAGTCTAGATTCTACCAAACACTAGATCTATGTCCTGATGTCAATTGTCAAGAAGACAGACCTCATATGCTTTCGCAGGGTTGCTTGAAACAACATGTTTGTCGGCTTGGGAAACGCAAGTGACATCGTTTCCTACGTGGCAGTTTACAAGCGCCTCAGATAACTTGGGAAACCAGAGCCACAGACCAAACTGCGTGCTTGTTTTGTTCTTCTATGAATGAATAATCTCTCTGCGTGTTCGCTTCAGCGCTCGCGGCTCATCATCAAGCTGAAATACAACGAAATCACTCCCAACTTACCATTTTGGCAGCTTCTCTGTCGGCCGGCACTAAACATCGAGTTGCGCAGCCGCCGCAAATCACGTGACGCGCGCGAAGCGAGAAAGCGAGACACGTGCGCATTTTTTGGTGAATTTTTTGTTTTTGTTCGGGGTCTGCTGGAGCCTTCCAAGAATGCGTAAAGTTTGTTTGTGTCATTTCTAGTCCACTTCACCTGATGGCCAGCAGTACTGGATGACCAGGTCTTGCAGACAAAATTCGTATTTTCGTCCTTCCACAAAATTGGAATAATGTTGACCGCAAGCACCCACAAACACTGCGAGTTTCGTTCTTTGATACTCCGGCCAATCCATGGATCAGGAGGTGGGGGTGACCTTGATGCTGTTCGATTTACACCCGAGAATCCGAGAAATTGACAATTCTCGATACTGAGAGTGTAAAACGAACAGCATTTTCATCTGAGAGGATCCAAGAGAGTGTCCGAGAATCTGAGAAAACTTGGGTCTCTCGGATTCTTGGGAGAATTCCCGGATGTAGATTTTTAAATCAAACAGCATCATTGGCATCGGCGGAAGTCCGACCCTAAGAAGCTCAAAATGACAAAATGAGGAGGGAATAAAGGGGGGGGGGCATGCCCGTCGCACTGGGATTCAACACAGTGCTGATGTTCATCAGAAGAACACAGGTCTCAAACTGCAGGTGTTCGGGTCCAAGTGCCCAATGGCACAAACACGGGTTGAGCAAGCAAAGCAAGCCTATCTTTTTTGCCATTGCATTACAAAGCTGTGGGCTTGCTCCGGACGCGCCCGTGTAAAAATGCACGGGTGGTTGCAAAGTTACCTCAACTCATTGTTCACAGTCACAACAAACAAATCCAAACGCACTCTCACCAATCTGAAGAAACAAGAACTTTCTGGCGATGTTCAACACATTTGTATTGGATTGTTCAATTGCTCTGGGCCAATCAAGCAATAAAATTGATTCGCATCCAAAAATTGGCTCCGATCATAGATTAGTTGCCAGTCGATACTGGTAGGGTCTACTATGAATGAGGAGCATTGAGTTTTCGCGGGCGATGCAGTGGAGTCCATCTGAAACGACAGCAAATTTGACGCTGCAGCTTGTTGTTCTGTCGTTTGTGTGCTCTTCTTGGCATCAACGCAAAGGCTCCGAACAGGACGTGGTGCAAAGTGACAAACTGTTCGCCCTGGCGCTGCTGGGTCCAGGAATTTGTTGTGGGGTTGTGCGGACTGTGAGTGTACAAGCATGAATAATTGATCAATTTTCCCGGTCATGGAATCAAACGGCTTCGGAGCTAATTCGTTTGGCACGTTACCACGAAGGCTTCGACAACTTGCTCCGTGGCACCAATCATCCAGCGGACAACTGTCTTCTGAGAGTGGTTTTCCATCGGACACGCTTTCATCAACGCCAAATATGGCAAACAACACAACAAACAAGGGCAAACTGGGCAAGAAAGTGACAATTTCGGCTCCAATTGAGGAGGAGGGGAGCGACGGTGCAGACGAACCGGGCCTGACGGCGGACGGTGAACAGGTCAGACTTTCCAAAATACAAGTGTCCGTCTTTGTGGTCCGTGGCCTTTGGGGTGAGGAAGTGGTTGTTTGAAGGCACGCACGCACTTTAGGTTTAGAAGGCATGTACCGTAGTTGAAATTGTGCAGTCGTTCCTGTTCCGAGTTTGGTTATCACCTCCAACATGAAGTGGAGGTGATTCGAGTCGCTTCTTCGTTTTTATTGCGTTTGCTTTTCGCTTGAGGTTTGAAGTGACATAAACTCCCTCGTGCTTTTTGTTGTGACTATCCATCCACTCCAATTATGTCAGGAAGAAGATAATGAATGTGAAAAACAACTGACCATGGAAAAAGAGTCGTCTTCAGGCCCAAAAAGAGCCAATCTCTCTGTCGAAAATTTGTGAATTTACAGAGGACACCCTCTGATCTCCTGTCTTTGCTTCAAAAGAGCACTGCACATATGACTTGCGAGAGTTGTTTGGAACTCGAGAGAAGATTATTTGGCATGACAATCTGTCGGTTTTCGACAGAATAACATCTCAAGTCCCTGAAAGGAAAAGATCAAGAGCTCAGACAGAAAATATCGTGATGCAGTCTGGAGTCCGCATTCCATTCTTTTCCACAGTCAAGTGTGTGTGTGTGTGTGTGTGTGTGTGTGTGTGTGTGTGTGTGTGTGCGTGTGTGTGTGCGTGTGTGTGTTTCTTGGTGGGTTGATACGTATCAGCCTGTCATCTGTCGTCGCTGAACGTGGCTTCAGTGTCACGGCGCCACACACTGTCCTCACCAGGTGGAGCTCGACCCGGAGAAGCGACGCGAAGCCGCACAGCGCCGTCGGGAGCAGAACGCCGAGCACCGCGCCGCGCTCGAGAGCGTGCGCCTGACGCAGGCCATCTCACGACCATGGGTCTTCTCCTACTACGTCATGTGGCCGCGTGAATCCTACGAAAAGTCAGTGGCAACGCCTCAGAGATCAATTCGTCTCAACAAGCGGGCGTCGACAGTCCATTGGCGGGATTTGGGTTCTGACTTTGAACATGACTCGTTTTGCGTGGTGCAGACACGCGTCAGGCCTCAGCGGCGACGACCATCTTGGATTCCACAAACGCAAGGCATTGGAGTTGGACCCCTCTGGTTTGGAAAATTTGAGACAAGGCAGAGAGATTTTTCATTTTCACAGTGCCACTCTGTTTACTTTTCAGGAAGATGGGGACGAGCAAACAGAAGAAGGTTGTTCGGTCTCGGACCGGTCTGAGCAGCGCCAGCTCCACCTGGTGACCGGGAAGGCTCAAGAAGATTCGATTCAGGCCTTCGACACGTGGTGTCTGACCATGAGACGCTTGCATCACATGCACACGTGTGCGTGTCCGTGCACGTGTGCGCAGCTTGTTCTTGTTCGACGAGCATTGTCGTACAATGACGCGCATAATACTGCACGTTGTTGCGATCGCACACAGACGATCACTGAGCAGTGGTACCGGTGTTGGTTCTGGTCGTGGACAAGGCTTCCCTTTGCAGTGCACGCTGAGGGTGATCTGTTTTGTGTAATTTTGACCTTCAATGCAGCTACAGGACATGCATGACGTCTGCGTTGTTACTCTGTGAAATAAAAGCGATGACTTCCTCACTATAGTCGTTCACTTGCCTTGCGCTCGTTCCAGCTGCACCGCCCAAATGCAAAACAGACACGTGATTAGTCTTGCTCCTGACTAGAACGATAATTTATTGGCAAAGGGTACACAGAGATTCTTACAATACTTCAGTTCAATTGATCAACAATATCCTGTTCTAACCATACAGAACTCTTGCTTTACAATGCAACTGGTTCGTAATTGTAAGAAATTCACCGACCAATGTGGGGCTTGACGCATTACCTAATTTGTGACCTATGAATGAGCCGTTGGGTTCGTAGCTTTGTCCCTGTCGTGCAAGGCTGGCCCCATTTGGTTGGCAGTGTGCCCTCTGGCCTCACGGGAAGGGCAAAAGCCACACAACTGCTGCTGACAACACTGGAGGCACAAAAACCAGTACTGGTTCACACAATGTTAGCGACACGATGTGCATCACCACTTTGCAATTGGTACGTTTGAATCGATACACTTCGGGTGTTTCCTTTCGTCTTTCACTTTTCCATCCACCTTTGCTCTGGTTGTGAAGTGCTACCCTGATGTTGAACACACTACACATGAAAAAGTGAAGTTTGCACACAACTATGATATGTAAAATATTCTAACCAGTAACCGCGAGTATTCTCATTCCCACAAAAAGCCTTCGACTTGGATCCACAGATTTTCTAGGAACACCTACTGAAGCTAACAGAACACTCGGACATTGCGTTCTTCTACACCTCCGAGGCTTTCAAGCTACAGCCTAAACAAGAGGCTCGACTCTACCAGACCCTACTCGATTATCACATGTAACAAGGACAAGGGGACGTAGCACAAGAACAGAATGCACATGAGGACGCACACAGCAATTGTGTGACATTGGCCGTAACATCTTGGAACCGTGTGTTGTGCTAGGTCAAATGCAAGACTGTTGCTTTTGTAGTATAAAGAGTACACAAGGTGATAAAACAGTGTGCGTTCATCACGGCAAATGCCAGCTGCACAAGGATGTTCAAGAATCTGACAGTTTTGAAATTGTGTGAACCAGTACTGGATGGGCATGCGGGCGCACCGTCGCCACTTCGCTCATGGCACATACCCTGGCGCACCAGCGTCTCCAGGTTTGAGCACAAACAAAACCACACTTCGGTACTGATACCGCAGGTTGTGCGCACTTTCAGCACTGACAACCTGCCCGTAACTTGCCTCAACAAATCTTAAAGTGTGCGAGCCTGCAGCTCAAGCCTTCTTTGTGTGTGCAGCGTCACTGAAGGAGAGACAAAAACAACTCAAAACAAAACTCAAAAATAAAATTTCCTATTTACAGTCGCACTAAAATGGTACACAAACTACACGTATATTTTTTACATTCGTGTACAACCGTCGTGGTAAACGATATCAGACACGTTAATCATAATCACATTGACTACTGATATCACATGCAAGTTAGTGTAACGGGTAACAAAAACAAACAAGCTGCGCAGTCAACCGCTGTTTTGGTCAAAAATGGTAGGTCCCGAACTCAGAAATCAGGATTGTGTTTCCAAGGCTTCTGTGAGCACAGGAATAATCGGAAAATTCTCGGGAATGTTCAAACAACTGGAATGCTGATTGCACAGCCTCGTCTTGTGACTTCAAAGAGACGGGAGAAAGTGTCTGATATTGTATGACCATGTGTACATCCACATATCAACACTTGTAAATTAGGGAACGTTTGATTATGCAGTTTGGGTGATGAGCCAGTTGTGACAAAAATGTGACTTTCTGCTTCTTTTGCCAACCACATTGTGACCCTGGAGGAAACTGTCTTTCACATCATCAAATGAGAAGACACGAATATCCAAATAAATTACCTCTCAATGTACAGAGAATGTACAGACACCTAACTCTCAATGCGTCGCATGTCTGAGCGGAGCATTTTGATTCGTTTCAAAACTTTTTCAAGCCTCGAAATGTCTAAGGCCTATCATCACTTACATATTTACAATTTCACCAGGTTTAAAAATGCCGTTCTTTCTATGTAAAATAATTTTGCTACAGAAATTCCACACACTTGTCCACATCTAGTGTTTATTAAGAATTGTGAGGTGCAACGCTACTGCTGACTTAGTTATTGGTATTGCCATTTGTCCGACAAAAAAATGTCACAAATTTCTTTTGCCTCAAAGCGCCACTAACAGGACGAAAGAATTGCACGTTTTGTTTTGTAAAGCAAAATCTAGTGACCAACTATGGTGCAAATGTAAGGGCTTTGGTTTCAAATGAAGAATTAGTTTCAGTAAATCTGTCATTGCACACATCAAATCACCATTGTTCACAAATGAGGGTCCCTTGGATATTTCTGCCACCTTTTCACTTCCTTCGGACTGCAAGTTGCTTCCTATCACCTGTGTTTGGCGACACCTTGACATTCCATCACTGGCTTCGCGCCTGTCTTTTCATGTGCTTCTTTCAATTTTGGAGAATTTTGAGTGAGCGCACTGCAAAGCAGTGTCGAAATCCACGACCTGAGATCTTGATCCTCCTTCGCACACCGACGAACTTGACAAATCTCTTGCTCGGTCCAAACGCGGCTTTCCACTTACGCACAAAATTTTTAGAGATTACACACTAACTTCACAAATATCACGTTCATTTCACAAAAGTGTCAGTGTAAATTATCCTCCTGAATGTTTTCACTGTTTTCACGTACGTATTTCAAAATGTAAACAACACACATATATGATAATGACACTTTTGTTGTTGGTTGTTGAGTGATAAAACTCGGTTAATTAAAGTTGTAAGTTTCCACAGGGAGAGAAGTCCGTGTCGACCGATGCTCAGGGCCCGCTGTGCGCCGCGCGGCGGAGGCGGAGGCGGCCGCCGCCGCTTCAGTTCTTCTCGGGCATCTCCTGCAGCGTGTGCCATTGCGCGATGGGTCGTCGGGGGTTGGCCAGCATGTCGCTCCAGTGCCTCAGCTCGGTGCCCGTCGAATTGCAACCGAGCACGACGCGTCCGATGGGCTCCGACGTGCCGATGCGGTCGTAGTCGACCACCGTGATGATCAGACTCACTTTCTGTGGACACAGAAACAACACGAGTTAGCATCACACGTACGTAGAGTTCCGCCCAGCTCTCTGAATTTTTCAGGCAGAAATAGAATAGAATTCGAAAACGCGACTTGGCATTCCCGTTGAGTGTGTACGTCGTTAGCAATGAAGACTTCTGCAAGCCAACAAATGAAATCCTGATTTTTGATGTTCCTATGCCGGAAAGCAAAACTTGCAATTTCTAGCATAACAATGTTTCTAAGTCTATTTCTCTACGAGATAATCATTAAAATATCACATTTTGACAATCTCCCCTTTTTTAGGATCACAAGGCACATTGGAGGTGATTCAGACAAACACAGATGTTATGCCTTTGGCGAGAGAGAGAGAGAGAGAGACAAAACCGAATTTAAAAAATGTGTTGGGTATGTTCAATTTGCACCCCACTTGGGAAAGATCAAAACTTTTCGTCACGTGTGATTTTGAACCAAGTGCAGCGCTTTGGAAAAATATCAATTGCGATCGCTGAAGACCGCAGAATCACAAATTTTGAAAGAAGAAAGCATGCCAATATCATGCAGAGGTGGTTTTGTCTCTCTGATAGATATCCTCAACTCCAGTCACAGTTTTCGTAAAAAAGTTCGAAGTAGCTGATGTTTGGAAGACGGATGAACGAGACAGGTCAGTTGTGTGTGGAGAACTTCGTCATAACGCACGCGGCACCTTTACAATTTCTCAAATTTGGACAGCTTCTCGAGTGAAATGTAGCCGAACACACTGTGAATTGTTCACTTTCCAACATATTTCTGCTTGTCCTTTGTTGGTTGTAAAACGGGGAGTTACACGAGGCCTGTGACGAGGGCAAGTGACAGCTGTAGGCCGGGATATATGGACAAGTAATGGTTTCCAAAACTTGACTTTTTTGGACAAAAATTTTAAATGCTGATAAGAAATAGCAAATCAATGAAAAGTAGAATTTGAAGACCAGCTTGAAACTGTATCCTTACATTCTATCAGGAAGGATGAAAAGTAAAGTTAGACATTGGTCATCTGTGCAAATTAATGTATCTGGTGTAGCCCAGGTAAGTCAACAACAAGTGTTGGTCTGTTTAGTATTTCTAATTTGGCTACGACTTTCTTCTTGCGTTTCAAGGGCCAACTGAGATCTTGCTTTTTTGTATGTAACGTACAGTTTTCATAGTTTTTATCGAGTGTTTTTCGTTCGTCAGAAATATGCAACAGAAGTGAATACAATCATTGATGCACTCGTATGAATGCACTGACACAAACCAAGATTTTGGCTCAACGGAAACATACACAGCTACAGTCGACTCAACATTCACAGGAGAAGGCACAGTGTCAATTGCATTCACGACATTCCTTCCTGACAAGATTTGGGGAGTAGCAAGCAAACTCCACCACCTTCGTTCGAAAAGGCGAACTTCAAAAGGCAGCTTTCTTTCTTGTCTCCGTATGTCACTCCACCAAACAAAAAGTCAGGCCTTGTGGTTTCATGCTTTTCTACTTCAGTGAATGTGATGTTGGATGCTTCATTCATGAAGAAAACAGACAACATTTGTCTGTGCTGATCATGTCCCTGCAGATGATATTCGGTGCGTGAGCCAGATGCAATGCAAAAGAGTACAGCAGAGAAGCAATGGAATGAGTGCACACATTGTCTTCCATTGCCCTTTGCTGTGAAGGAAGAAAGCAAGAAGATGAGTGCTCAGTCGCGAGAGGAATCTAAGAGAGCAAATTTGCTTTTTCGACCCAGTCAAGTCACAGTGAGACACAGAGCTGGTCGACTTTTCAGACAAGACAGCACCAGCACTTTTGTCTTGATTGCTTGACCATTTTGAAAGTTTAACTCAAGCCAAGTACTACAAACACAAAATCCAGAACCAGTTTATATTGTAGGCTTGTCGGAACAGTTAGATAAGTTTTTGAAGAAAATTTTCCTTGTTTCGTTCGGATGGTGAAGTCACGCTTTTGAAACGAAGGTGGTCAGCGGAGTAACGCCACAATATAGAAAGGTTCCACGACAAGAAGCGTGTTCAGTGTTGTCATCGGAAAATCTGGAAATGCTTGGAGAAGAACCGCTTCAACTACAAGGCGAATTCTCAACATGAAACTAGAACAATCAACTAATTGTTTGCGCCTAGCTACACTCTGCTACACGGTAGGTGTCCATTACGAATAGCCAACCACGTCTAGTTCCAAAACATTCAATCACACAGTGCTATTGGAAACGAATCAAGGTGATGATGCAACAACTCGAGCACAGCCGCACTGAAGGCAGGTGAACTACGAGTGCGCTCTTCTCTGTACCACACAGAAAACAGTTGCAACTTGGCACAAGTACTTCTAACAACTTGTTATTCGTCTGCACAAACCTGTATCTGCTCAAATGGAACCTCGAACGAGAAGGACTCGTTATAGTAGGGATTGAGCGTGCACTTCTTTATCGTGGTCTTCTTCTTCTTGATACGCTTACCATTTAACATCAAAGAGAGCTTAACGTAGGGATCTGATGACAGCGTACCAGAGAAAAGGAGAGAAAAAGAGATAAAAATTAGAAACCGTGAACCATTCGATGCATGTTAGTGTTCGCCCCATGGAACACGCGGTCTGGTTGTGCTGGTTCTTTGGTGAGGCAGCTGTGGACGCCGACAGTGTACCGGGTTCGGGTCTGGCCTCGAGGAACTCAACCACGTGCGACATGTCGCGCAAGAAAACTCAAATCTCTGCTTTTGTGTTCACCAATTGGTTGTGCATGATGATATGGAATCCTGTACAAATAAGGCCACATGACATGAACGGTGTGTACACAAATAGCCCGACGTGACAACACGAAGCTGCTGCGCTGCAGGCAGACAACGAACGCTGTTGCTCTTCACGTCACCATGGCAACTAACACAGTATCACACATGGCGAAAACGCGCAATTTGTTTGGTCCCGAGGCAGAGGCAATCGTCCTCAACCATATGGGTACATTTACTGCAAGTTCCAAAAGCAGCGTGTTCTTCCAAAAGATAAAAAAACCGTCAGGCGGATGTTTGGACCTCTGCAGGAGAATCAGGAATGTTTTTGTGACGATTTGAGCAAATGTCGCAAAATAATATCGTTCCATATGGAACGAAAGTGCGATTCTGATGAAGATTGTTCGGGGAATTCTGCAGGTGTTGTGGTTTCGAGCTGCCAGGAAAAAACGAGCTGCTGAAATGTCGCTCTGCTGCAGCATACAGACTGCTCGTCACGCTTGATAGGTCAATAAAATTCTGTTGGGGGGGGGGGGTATTTTTCACTGTCGCTACTGCAAACTCTTCCAACACCTCAGAACGCATTGATCGTGACTTGGATTCAATTTGAGACTTTCGCCCGCAAAAACACGAAAAATAAACTCCGCTGGTTTCAGCTATCGCAAAACCCGAAAGGCCAGAACAACCTCCAGAGTGCTGAAAGAATGTAGTTTGGACATCCTACCGGTATGCTTTGGAATGGAGCAGTGTTCCATTTACGAATCGGAACAGTGAATCAGAATTCAATTGTCATGATTTGGCTTCAGATTCATGTAAATCAAACACCATGTCACAAATCTGCCCATCAAATCCAAGTTCAACTCAAATGGCACATTGGGAAAATCCAAACCGGGATTCAGATTCGCACTCAGATTCGGTAAATCGAAGATTCGTGCTGTCAGAACTCCGTGAATGCTCATCCGCTAGAAGGTCGGGTTTTTGAAACCATAGTTTGGTGTTGTTCACGCAAGAAGAAAAGTTTAGCAGAAGGATGTTTCAGATCAAGGACTGTGTTTCCATGAGACGAAGACTGGCACAGGATTCCATATCTCTCACAAAAAAAAAAAAAAAAAAAAAAAAAAAAAAAAAATTTTTATTCCAAGAGGCTAGAGACGGGCCACAAGGGGAACGGTTCACAACAGCATCCTTAAGGAACCAACAAAACCACCCGAGAACGACCCCAAACCCCGACACAGG
>JAAUXT010063257.1_pt1 | contig 14329 bp, 17 predicted proteins | sample 7278171 | NCBI WGS metagenome assembly JAAUXT01 (sample SAMN14350112, study PRJNA611818) | marine sediment metagenome | isolation source: surface marine sediment (1.8m) | place: French Polynesia: Moorea | collected 2018-08 | reverse complement strand
AACACTGATCTGTGTGGAAAATCAAGCAGTTTATGTGCTGTGTTGGAAAATAAACAAACCAAAACGCATTCTGTCTTGCAGGAGAATGTTCAGACAGCAATGGAACTGCTGCCTGCTGAAGGTACGATTTGTGTTTGCTGGTTAGGGATTGGAAGTCTTGGTGCAAGATCAGACCGTGTGCACAAAACTTGTGGTGATTCTTTGAAAACTTCATTTGAAGCTGGATTCAAAGAGCTTTTTTGTGTGGGGCAAATTTTCACCCGTGTATTCTGCAGCGAAATCACCTGATTGATCACACAACAGTGACTGATACCTCGGTGCCCGTTTGTTTCAGATGATGAAGCGAGTACTGACGCCAAGGACTCAAGGTGCCGAAGTGCAGAGTGAGAAAATTTTCCCAGTCAATGTGCCGTATTTCTTGTGGCTGTTGTCATTCCAATTTGTTGTTCCTGTTGTGCAATGCACGTGTACTTCACCGTTGCCCTTCTCTCCAGTGTTGTAAGGCCGAGTAGCGCCGGCTCAGCTCGCCCCGGCAGCGCTGGCTCAGCGGCGTCGCGCCCCGGCTCCTCCGGCTCGTCGCGCCGCGCTCCCCCGATCCAGCGCGCCGACTCGGCCGGCTCCTCCGGCCGCCGCACCCCGTCTACCCCGACCAAACAAGTGACGCTGCAAGCTGTGCCCAGAAAACAGGACAGGTCCGTGGACGTTGGCGAGTTCTTGTTGACACTTACAGATCGTATGATTTTCAAAAGAGAAACTTCATGCGTTGCACCAAACACACGAAAGACGTGTATTTGGCGACCCGACAGAAAGGTTGTGAAGCGTTCAAGCTTGAACTCTGCGAGACCTGTCAGTTTCTGTTGTTGTGGATAATGTTTGCATTGTGTCGTCTTCAGGGGTGAAGATGTTCCAGAGAAACTCAACTGGGCAGAACACAGACTTCAAGATGACCTTCGGCTTGGAAGGTATCGTGTAACAGAGCAGTGAAATCTTTTGAGAAGACAAACAGTCGAGAGCGTATCAGGATTTGTTCTTGACCCGCAACGATTTTGTGAGAGAACTTGAGCTGGAAACTAATTGACATTCTTACTGTAAAAATGATTGCAAACGTCGGAACCCTGATTAATCACCAGAGAAAAATTCACTCGCGCTGTCCTTTGTCAACATGCACTTTGTATCTTTGCAGCCACAGTCCGGTTGACAAGTCTCTAAACCCAGAGATGCGGAACATGTCATTGATGCCGCATTCAACGCCAGACAACTCAATGTAAGTCAAACACATTGTACTGTTTGCAGCAACACGGTTTGCGTGGTGTTCTCAATGGACACCAGAGAAGCCCAACAATAGGATAAGAAGACACTGTGTGTGTGTGTGTGTGCGTGCGTGCGTGCGTGCGTGCGTGCGTGTTTTTTGTCCCGTTATAGATGACTGCAAGAGCTTTGTGTCATTGCAGGAAGGTGCTGGACCTGGAGACGAGCAGCGGGTCGGAGGAGGACAGTTCCGAAGACTCGAGCACCGAGGAGGAGCCAGTGAAGGCGCCGAATGAACTCTTCATGGAGGTGAGTGTGGAATCCTGTCCGGTTGGCACGGAATTTCGCGAGTTCGTCTGATTTCTGCAGTCATCCCCAGCCTCTTCAACAGACACGCACGCACGCACACACAAACACACAAACTCGATATGTCCGTGTTTGTTGGGCTTTGCAAGAGATCGCAATTCAAAAACAAAACCGTGTTTCCATTTTGTCTTTGTTCGTGGACCCACTGTCCGCCCTCCACAGCAAGAAATTAAAAAAAGAAATAGAGTTCTGATATTCCTCTCCCCCCCCCCCTGCAAAAGCAGATTTGGCGAAAATTTGCATTCGCAGGGTGACAAAGCATCGGTGTTGTGTGTTGTGGTCACATGTGATGTCCATCAGGCCGTCCATGGACAGATGATGAAAGGTTTTGACAGCCGCAATTGCAAGCCAGTGTGGCTCTGCTCTATTCATTGGTGTGCTACCCTTTTGTATGCGGGCGTCGGAAGAGTGCACAAGAGTTTTTTAATTGTGAGTGGGGTGTTGCTTCCTCCATTTTACGCTGTGCCGTGGCGGTAACATCAGGAGAACAGAGAATGGAGGACATGAATCCCAGTCAAGTCCTGTCATGGATGGACGGAGGATTGATGACGGCGGACAGACGCTCTAACTTTCGTCTGTGCAGTGCTTGACTAATTTGCGGCTGCTTCCTCTTCCTTCCCAACCTTTGACTCACACGTTTTTGCCTTACAAGGTGCCACTCTCAAAATTGCCGCCACTGGGGATCAATCTAAGATGAGAGAGGCCCCAGCCCGTGCGAGATGTGTCCACACTGTCAAGAGTTCTTGTTTCTATTTGTTAAAGAAAGGGGGTGGCGCTTCGATACATTTGTGAGCAGACACGCACAAATGGCATGTAAACACGAATAAGAATTTTGCCCACAATGTCTGCCTTTGTCTGTTTTTCAGTTTGTCACATGTGTGCAGAAGGAAGATTACGTCAACGGCAAAAAACTGTGTGAAATGAGTGAGTACGTTTTCTTGTTTTGGGCTTGAATAATGTGGACAACGGTATTTGGACCCGCCCTTGTTTCAACGCAAAGCGCCGCCGGAGTTCCACAGGTGCGCAGTTTGTCCGGGTTCATCCTGAAAAGGGATCAAAGTACGCAGGAGAATCTTATTCTGACAAGAAAGATCATTTTTGGAAAGCGGAAAAGAAAAGAGATATCAGAGTCTGTCGAAGAAGACCACGTAGATGGAACGTAAAACCTGCGAGTGTTTGACGTTTCGAACGATCCAGGGCTTCGGGTTTGAGGGGAATGAGGAGAATTGGCTGACAGACCGAAAACGAGATGCTGTATGTTTTCACTGTCCATTCGAACTGAAACTCAGTTCAGCGTCGTGCTGGAGGAGTATAGTCCGATTCAAAGAAAGTGCACCTGCAATTCCAGTTGATCTTTCGACCTGGGGACAGTTTTGCCAGTTTCTTGCTGGGGACAACAGAAGGTTATTTTATTGTCAGTTGGCGCGTGCATGTAGCTGACAGTTGCAGTGATTTCCCATGTTTGCTGTGTTGTTTGTAATGTTGCGGAGAAAATATAATTTCTGGAAATAGAAATGGAAATGTCGCAAAGTCGAGAAAAGAGCGGCGCAGTTCTCAGTGTTGTGCCTCGGAGGCTGCGCCCACGCTGAGTGGGTAACAAGCGGCTGCCTCCGTGCGTCCCCCGAGACTCGCTTGATGCAATTTACTGCCGCTTTTCTGGCCAGTTTATCACTGACCAGAAGCTGATTACCTTGGGAAAATCTGATGCTTTTCGGATTCTGTTTCCTTGGGCAGCTCCCACCATTCTGCAATATTCAAGACATTTCTTTTTTCGAGACAGCTTTTGTCAGGAACACAACCAGCTCAGGCTGTGGTGGAAAATGGTGCCGTCAGGGAAATCAAAAGGGAACAGGATCATGATTCGAGGCCCCTCATATTTTGACTTCTGCTCGTGAATTTGATGTGTGAGGGAACTGGGGACAAGCCGAAATAGATTAATTATCACGGCGTCCACTGCGAAAGTATCGGCTCGTGTTGTGCAATCACTTTGTTCCGTCCGAAACCTGTACAGATTTGAGGCACTGCAAGCCCTGTGGATAGTGTGTGCGCGAGAGGCACAGAGAGACGTATTGGGAGAACACACAGGTTGTGCATCTGAATTGGAGGAGTAAAGAAAGTGGACTCTGAACGACACCAACCCCCTTCCCTTGTCCAATTACCTATCTGAGACAAACAAATTGTTCACTGCGGAGTCCTTGTCCTGTTCCTGTGCATAAAATGGTTTGAGATGAAAGTTTTCTGGAACCAAACTTCATTGGGGGTTGAGTTGTGCATTTCGGCCTTTTTCTCAAGTCACATTGGGGCGCAGGCATGTGTCTTGAAACCTTCCTTCCCTGAGCTCAACATTTTTTCCCCGTTCGGGATGGTGGTGGTGTGGGGAAAGGTTTGTTGCAACCCTCCTTTCGCAGAAATGAAGTGGTCAGAATGAGCTGGGAAACAAACATGTGGATGCAGAACCTCGCACGAGCAGCTTGGTAATCGCGTGTGTTCAACATGTCAGTGTTCATGTTTTCTATTCCTGCTGAACTTTTCTTTCGGTTCCACAAAATATGGTACACAAGAAACTCATTTCGTGGCACTGGAGGAAAACGCCATAGCGAACGGTAACAGAATTTGTTTCCTCAAGGCAAGAGATCTTTTGTTGAAAAGTGAAACAGCAGAAACTGTTGCGGTATCTTGCTGGAGGTTGGTCGGTGGTCAGTTACGGCTTCGGAGCATTTCCATTCCTTTTGGCAGCATGAAGAATTGATGGCGAGGCTCTATTAACCTGTCCCCGCGGTGGCGAAAGCTGTTTGAAGCATCTTTACCAGCTTCATTGTCCAGAGGTCCATTCTGCCTGCATCATTGACGGCTGCATGCCAGCATCATTTGCAGCAGCTGTTTGAAAACAAAGTGTGACCACAGAATCTCGGTGGAAAATCTACCTTCACAAAGCAGCGAAGTGAACGACAGTGCTTCTGTGTGGAACTCACGGGAGGGACGTCAAGAACAATTTTGTGGGTGCAAGTCGGGACAGTGCTCAAAGTTGTCAGCGAACATTCTTCATGAGGCGCACTTTGACTTGAGAGTTTCTCGATCTCGTCTCTTGTTTCGTCTGGGACGGTATCACTGGACTGCGTGTTTCTTCCTTGGATTGGTTTCTTCGACATTGGGAAATCCAAAATGTTCACCTTGCATCCGTTTGGGGTCATCATGGCTTCCATGCACTACAGCTACAATCTTTTAGCTGACGGCAAGTATCTGTTAGAGATGAAGGAAAGAACAACTTAAATGTCTTCTGACACTTGCGCGGACGATTTCATTTCCATAAATTGATACCCAGATTACATGTCTTCCAGTTCGTTTCTGTTTTGTCGGAACCTGCCTTCGCCGAATTTCATTTTATCATTTGCATTTCAACGTTTTTTCCCTCTTCGCCGCAGTTCTGCTGTACGAGCCGGATCACCTGGAGGCGCTCAAGTTCCAGTCGCTCATCGACGAGAAGATCGACCTCGGTACGTCCGCTTCTTTTGATTCGCTTGGGAATTTCAGACCCGTGAAAAGCTCGATCTCTAGGGTCTGTGTGGGAGCTGAGTCGTCTGAGCTTCTGTAAAGGTCGCCCCGCACTGGGCACTTTGCGTGCCCTTGAGAGGGATTTTCGGAGAGATTCATTTGGTCAAATGTGTCGTTCCTGTGCAGGAATGTGAAAGATCCAGCTTGAAGCTCTCTTTTTATTTTTTGTCTCCCTGGGCGAGATTGCGGTTTGGATGATCAATCTGTCTCCGCGCACCCACCCGGTCATCTTCCCATTACTGTCTATTGAATTTGGCCAGCGGCTCTAACTGCCAGTGAGCCCAGGGAAATGGCTCAAATATGATATTGAAAAATCACCAGGCTCTGTCCGGACAAACTCCGGTTTCATGCGGACGATGCTTTGTTCGAGCGAACTGAACTTGCCCCCACGCACCCACGTTGATTGTTGCAAATCAACAATCCTTCAGCTGTTGTGCGGTTTCCATGGACGACTCGACACCGGCTATCCGAGCCTGAAAAGCAGGGATCTGTGGGCATGGTAGGGGGATCACCAACGACGATGGAGATTCCCTCATGTATCGGGAGCTCGCACCGAGCGCCTCTGTTGGTCAGGGTTTAGTTTGGTGCTGGGTCTCTGGAGACGGCGGAGACGCGGTAAACTGTCCGCCGCAATTTGCCTGACGAGCCGAGCACGCTGTAAAAGTGCCGGAGTTTCCTGGACTGCTGGCGCTGTTATGTGGAACAGCTGGAACAGAATTCAAAACGAGCGGTGTCAACGTGCGTCTTGGGAAAGTGCGTCAAACAATTGCGACACGGAAATGTTGCGTGCATCGTTGGTTGAATCACCGTTTCGTCCGAAGAACAATCAACTTGGTTCCTGACAAGCTGTAGGAGTGTTGCCCTCAAAAGGCATTTGGTGCAGCCATGGAATGTGCAGTTTCGTGTTCAATTCAGCGTTTTGTTGGTCGGCACGTTCGCTGGTGTATTGACTGGGTCAGTGGGCGGCGAGTGGGCGTTGTTGTGTCATTACGGAGATTACGTCACGATTTCTGCTTCCCTGCGCCAAGTCTTTTTTGCCGTTTGATGAGTGTCGCCCAGTTCCCTCGTGAAGTGCAGAATCGCGGGTTCTTGCTTCTTTCCTCAAATGCTGGATTCTCTCTGGTTCCTTCAAGGGGAAAAGCGAATTGTTGGTTCACCAGCAGTTTCCTGTTCGTCTGCAACTTTCTTGAACAGTTGTTTTGTGGAACACTTGAGAAGGGTGGAGACGTGTCTCCTGCGGAGATGCTCCGTGGTCGGTCGGAGAGGCCGATTTTCTGGATTCTGATCGATTTCGCGCTCGAGGTGACGGATGTGAGCGAGTTCCCTGCGGACGGCGGTGTAAATTGGATCACGCTCTTGGAGGTCCGAGGTCGGTCCTCACGCCGGTACCTCGGAAACGGCGCACGGACGGAGGGGGGGGGGAGGAGTCATTCGTTGGTGGGGAAATCAACTTCAGAAATTTGAAGACTTCGAAATTCTGCAGCAACGGAACCGACACTCATTGTCGAACAGAACATGTGGCCGTTGTAGTAATTGTTTCGAAATGATTCGACCTTGTGTTGTGGCTGTGTGTCTGAAACAGTCACGACTCGAAATTGGTTGCGAGCTCCAGGAAATGTGAACGGACGGGGAACTTGTTTGAACAATACATGAGGTTTAGATTGAATAAAACATTGAGGGAACGCGCAGAAACTGGCGTCTCTTCGGGCTCTTCACCGCTGCAGGATGAAGCGCTGTGAAAACTGACTGGGTCATGCATTGTTCGCCAGCTGCCAGTCACAAGCGATGTCCAGAGTGCTCTCAGGTTGTCACATGAAGACGTCTGCATGTCGACAGGACCTTTGTCCGCAGAAACTAAAGACGTGATGTCTGTGGACCTTTCAGTCGTTCTTACGACACCAGATTTTCAAGAAGACACAAATGGTTTTGCCCTTTCTCCCCGGGTCTGTGCTGGCAGGTTCGCTCGTGTTCTCAGGGCGTAAATTTCCCGCTCTCCCGCCGACACAAATTGGTCGAGAGCCCTTCAGGTTCGGTGCGCAGCGGCCGCTGAATTCGTGACAATGGGCAGCAGGCGAAATAGAATCACTCGTTCTCGAACTGTATGTCCAGGTCACGCCCAGTCCACATCTCCGGACCCCTAAATTCTTTTAGATAGACATTTATTGATCACAACCTGCCATCAAATCAGGGTTTCATGTCTGTGTACGAAGGTGCACCCAAAACTTTGTTTCTCGTTGACGAGAGGAATCACTCACTTGAACTGTATCTGATCACTGACAAGCTCATCTCGCAAGGACCAAAACATCCCTCCTATTTGGTACAAGCATCAGTGAAACGAGTTTTGGTTCTTGCAGCAGTTTTGTCTCGAAGCGCTTGAATTACCAGTTGTGCACAACACGTTTGATGACTGTTGAACACGAAGTTCCGTAAAATCGTCCTTGGTCTCTTCGTGACGGACAGACAAATTGAAACATGTTGCAGAGGTGGAGCTGGCTGAGCAGAGTTCGGACGAGTCGGACAGCGACGAAGAGTCGGACGAGACGGACGACGAGGAGGACGACGATGATGACGAGGAGAGCGGAGACAGGTGCGTGTGTCGTGTGCACGAGGTGTGCGTACGTGGGCGATGTGTGTGCGTGGATAAGATCTGGCCAAGGAGAGATCTCAAGGAAAGGGGTCACCTGGACACGTTGCAGAGAGCCGCTTTTGGGAAAACAAAGGAGTCCTGCCGTTCTGAGTCAGCTCAAACTGCATGGTAGAGTATAATCTGGTTCTCGTCGTCACGTTGGTGTTTGTGTCGAGTTTCACTTGTTCCATCAGTCTTTCGAAGGGCAGCCTTTCAACGTCAATCCTGTGTTCAAATCCACCTGATCCCACATGAGCCCGACAATGTCATTTGGTGTGGCGAACTCTTGATTGGCTGTGCACACAGCAGGTTCCACGGTTGTTCGTGTTTTCAGCGGAGATGAGGAGTCGCAGTCGTCGACTGACAGCAGCTCGTCCGAGGAGGACGACGACGAACCCGACACGTCCAACAGCATCGCTGCGGCGCTCGAGATCCCGCAGTGAAACGAACAACCCAAGGACTTCCGGTGTGGAGCCCCAGGGGCTTCCGGCTCAAGACCTCTTGGCGTGGAGTTCTGGTGGAGCTTCCGACTGGAGCTTCAGGGCTTCCAACATGGAACCTTGAGCTTGCGACCTTCAGCCTTGGAGGCCCCGGACTATCGGCCTGGGCTTCCGGCCTGCAGCTCTGGGCCCTCTGGGTGTTGAGCCTCGGGAATAAGTGCTTGGGTGTGACTGGAACTGTCCCAAACAATTTCTGACACGACGTATTCTGTGTGGAAACTGATGAGCAGGTCGCTGCATTTTCGCAATCTGGCAACTGTGTCCATCGCTGTACAAGAATAACTGTGCACGTTCCAATGCAGTGCGCGTCCTCCGAGTTAACTGTCCTCCAGACGGTGGAAGGTGAAGACTCACATCTTCCCTTGTGGAGACAAATGGTTCACAAAGGGGACGACGTCCTCTTCCTTCACAGCCTCTGCTTCCCACGCCGCGTCGTCGTTTACAAACGGAAACATTGGTGGTTCGTGCACCCTGTGTGGATCCACACCATCGGAATTGCTAGTCAAGATGAAGGCCATTCCTTGCCCGAAGGAACCGTGTCTTTTTTTTTTTTTTTTGGTGTTTTTGTTTTCAGACGAATGCCGTCGCAGCAGCTAGTTTTGAGTGATTTTGTGAACTTTTGGAGTTGTGCTGCAGTTGACACGTTTTGCTGCGCAGGCACGCAGTTTGTGTTTCGATCCACTCGCTGATTCACATGAAAACTGCTGAGCTTTTTGTGCAAGAACAAGTAGATCTATTGACAAAACTTCTACTATATTCTGTGCTTTCAAATTTTTTTTGTCAGCGGCTGAAATTTGTTGCGTGTGTGAGACACAAGCCGAGGGGCGTTCCGTGCAGTCTCCGGAGGCAATTTTGGTCAGAAACAAGCGGGGGATGTCGAACAAATGTACTGTATTGCTTTTCACTCGCTGGCGAAAACTTGTTCATTGACGACAGCACGGGTGTGAACACAGTCAATGTGACTTCGGCGAACAATGCTGTGAATTTCTCGGCACGAAAAACATTCATTTTATATTTTTGTAGCGATCGGCATCACCGGTTCATTTACAAGAAACGACATTCACAAAAGTTATCGAACGACATTCACGTGAAAGGCTGCATGTTGTTGTTTCCGTGGTTAAGTTTCGCTCTATCTCCAGAAAAAAAGATGTCCAAAGTCAAATGCCACCGCATCTCAGTCCTGCACCAGATCATCCAGAAGCTTCCGTCCGTCCGTATGTCTGTCGAGTCTTGTGCACGCGTTGTTTTGCAAAGCAAATTTGTGCAAATTGTTATGTTTCCTTTCGCATTCTGTTGAATAAACATGAAGTGTCATTTCGCGGTCGTGTTTCATTTGCATGTTGCTGTGTTTGTGTTTTCCGAGGAAACTTCCATCAGCTTCCAAGTGCAATGTTGGAACTCGATTGTGTTTCCAGGTTGGATGATCACAGCAGAACAGGAACGGTGGACACGAACTGCGGCATTTCAGGGTGTCTCTGGTCCTGTGTGGGGTGCACCAGGTGCGACGTGTCCTGATGCACCGTGACGCCATAAGATGGTTGGCCCTGATGCACCATGACCCCATGAGGCGTCTGGCCCTGATGCACCGTCACGCCTTGATACAGTTGGCTTTGACGCACCGTTACCCCACGAGGTGGCTGGCTCTGATGCACCGGGATCCCTTGAGGCGGTTGAGTTTGAAGCACTGTTACACCGTGGGGTGGTTTGCCTTCCTTGTACATGTGGTAGGACGTGGCTGGCTGCGCTTGGCGGTCTGGTTTCCGCTGTTGGGATCCAGGGTCCGTCGTGATTCGGGTGACGTGGCGCGGGGGATCATGCTCCACCTGCTGCGTTGTTATGAACGGCTGGTGAGCTGCAGACCCGGGGTCCATCTGGTGCGTTCCCGGCTCCACCTGCGAGTCCAGACGGTGCACTTGATACGATGCTCCCTGGGGCACCGCTCGTTGCGACTCAAGATCCGAAATTCCTGGCTCCACAGGCGGCTGTGTGTTGAAATGCGAAGCTGGAAGGTGCATCGAGTACTGTGCATCAAAGTTTGTCGGTGACACATGGCCCCCTTCTTGCAATGGTCCGTTGTCTTCCGGGTGCAGTGTCTGTGTGTACGCGTACGTCTGGTCACCACCCGACGACATCGTAGCAGCTCCGGCCCTTCCTCGCTCAACTTCGTTGAACATGTTTTTGATGGTATCGCAACACAGCGCAGCAATGTGGGTCGTTTGCCTCGCCCTGGGTCGCGCCTTGATGTCGGTGTCCATGAGACCCCTGCGCTGGAAATGGTGCATCATAGATCTCCGGGTGTTCTCGTCCTTCTCCAGGGACAGCATTCCCTGGGTGATATCTCTGATCTTCGCCTCCCAACGCGGCGCGGCTTTGAACGCCAGCAGCATGACGCCGTACAAGTGGCGTCCGATGTCGCTGAGTATCTGCGCGTCGGTGGCGACGTCGCGTCGCGTCGCACGGCGTTCGAAGGCGTCGACGATGGCGTCGTAGACCGCGCCCGTGAAAACAAGCGAGAGTGCGTGCGGCTCCGTGTCGACGTCACTCACCTGGAGTGGGAGGGAGACGATCAAACACAGAAACGGACGCAGTCAAATCAAATCACCCGGATGAGACATATTTGCAACAAAAAACAAGCGCAACGAATCCAGAGGGCTCCACCCCGAAATCCCCCTGAAACTGACATGACCCTCAATGAGCCTTTGAGAGTTAAACGCCAGCGGAGACTTCCAACCTGTTCCTGGGTCGGATCTGCTGGAACACCAGCCCCCGTCCCTCACCTTGAGGTCGTTGTCGATGTTGCGGATGCCCTGCGGCGAGAGGTTCTCGGCGATGACGGGGAGGAAGCTGCGGCTGCGCAGAGCGCCGCCCGACTGCGTCAGGATCGCCTCGCACACGTCCACCTGCCGGACACACGTTCATGGGTCAGTGCACATCGGGAGACACGTGGTCAGGTGCGGGAAGGGGCCTAGGGCATGGAGGTAATGGGAAGAACAACGCAAAGCGTTTGCCAACCACTCCTCCCACTGCATCAAGAAGTCAGCTCGGGGAATCGTAGGAAGCAGGGGGCATCTGCACTGACTTTCCAACCTGTGAAGGCCACACATTTCGATTGAACCTTGGTCGTCAGGTCTCACCTGATGCAGCAGGCAGCACACGGCCGTCATGTCTCCGAAGGCCTCGTGCAGCGCGAGTCCCTCGACGAGCCCCTCCGACAGCATCTCCGGCTGCAGAATCTCAAGCAGCGCGTGGCCTGCAGAGGGCACAACTGGATCTACCTCAGGCAGCCAAAAGTGGGCATTTTCGTCAGGAGCGTGCTTTTCGATCCTTGTGAAGACAATTAATGCAATAGAGAAGCTGGCATGCATATATTTTCTCCGCTTACTCGTGCATTACATGTCCAGAAAGTTATGCCTCGTCGCAAAAGAAAGCGAATCGGCCCGTTTCGAAAGAAAACGACCAAACAGAGGAGCAACAAACAGACCTGTCTCGTGCGCGATGATGTCGAACGAGCGGCAGTAGAACTTCATCCGCCCTCCGTCCTCGAAGAAGCCGTACTTGATGACGCCCGGAGCGTCCCCGGTCGTCCCGATCGCGTAGTACGACAGCGCAGTCTGCAAAGTAATGTTGGTGATCTGGACATCACCCGTGGATGAACTCTCAAACGCCACAAAAGTCTGGACAGACCCCGAAAGGCAAAGTATTCAGATCAAGAGTCCGGCCAAAAACCTGTTGGGGTCAGGCTCCAAACTTATCGCTTTTGTTTCACAAGACGGTTTCACTCTGAACCTGAACCAAAAAGTTGTCAAGCTGATCTGCGATGAAACTGCAAAAGGTTGTCAACGATGCCCAACTGACCCGAAAGGCGTAGGGGAAGACCGTGATGGGTTCGGAGCCCCACTTCCACTGCAGCGACTCCCCGTGGCCGAGCTCCCGCAGACACTCGCGAAACATGTTGATGATGAGCTGCGTCGTCGCCAGAGTGTTGATGACGTCAAACTGGGCCGGGTGCGTGCTGGGGTCGTACAGGAAGTCAGCGCCCTCTGTTGGGAGGACTTGGGTGATCCCCGTGTTGAGCAGCTCCACCGTGATGTCCTCGGTTCCAGGTCCGCCTTCCGTGGCTCGGGTGGAGCTGTGCAGTGGAGCCGAGTGACCCGGGTGTGGAGCCAGCGTCGCCTGCTGCCGCTGCTGCTGCATCGGGACCGGGTAATGCAAGAGCGAGTCTCGCTCCGGCTCCTCGTCCGATTCGTCCGCGAAGCTGTGCGGGAGGTACGGCACGGCGTCCGTCTCCTCCGGGGCCAGCGCGCCGTACCCGCCCGCATGCTGGAGCCCCGTCGTTCCCGAAGGGTCTGTGGGTCTGCGCTGCTCGTCTGCGGTTGATCGTGGTTGGTAAGTGGGGCCTTGACCCGGCTCCGAATACCCCGCCAAGGACGACGCTACGTCCTGTAGATCACTGTGCGAACCATAATTCGCTGCTTCGGGGAATGCGTGGCTGTGCGCGCTGCGCGTGTTCCCGTTCTCCCGTCTCCGAGATTCTCTGCGCAGTGCTGGGCTCATGATTTCCTGCGGCAGGTGAACCAATTTGAGCGGCAGGTTCACAAAGGGGCCTTGTGTCCAGATGAAGACCCTGGACCCGCCCTGCCTGGTCCGGGGCGGAACCCGCGGCAGCTTCGCTTGGACAGGCCAGTGTCCAGCCAACTGTGGACGAGGCGAGTGCGTCGCTCTGCTCCGCTCGTCTTGTTTGCTGTGCTCAGCGCCCATTTCTTCTTTTCCTTGGTTCTCCTCAATTCTCAACCTGAAATCTCTCTCGTTCCGCTTCAAGTCCAGGCGCTTTTGTTCACACGTACGCTTCAGTTGAAAGCAACGAACAACTGCTCTGGTCACAGTTTGTCTGATCTTCTGTTGCTGCACTCTTTCCTTTTCAACGTGTTACACTCACCCAAAATGGCGTTCAGTTGAATACAAAAACAACCTTTCAACTTCCTTCTTTGTACCCTTGCTGTTCTTTCCGATCGTGACGTTCACACAAGTTCTCAAGGAAAAACACAGAAAGAACTCGTGTCAGTGTTTTTCTTCCTCAGGATCAGTTTTTAATGTGGAGAAAAGTTCGTTTCACGTTTGCTTGGGTGAACGCGTTGTTTCTGCCGACACAACCAACAAACTCTGCCCTCAATTTTCATGAAAATCCAACGCAATAATTCTCACGTTGACACCACCACTTTTCGCACATTCCTCACCATACTCGAGTACTTGGTGGGTTCTACATTGCACCCTTCTTCTTCAAATACGCTTACTTATCTACCTTTATTTACTTTGCAACATGCTCTTCCAAAGTGATATTTCTACAGTCCATACGACACGAGGACTTCAGCTTGACGTGAGAAATGCTCGGTGAAACCCGTCAATTTGTACTCGCCGTGTTTGGAAAGAAGCCCAAGCATCAATGCATGACACAGCAATTGAGCCCTTCAGCCAACACCCCGTCTGATGATACACACGAGCGCAACACACGAAATGCCCTCCATGTGCACGATCAAGTCATTCTTTCGCTTTTTGTTTGTGCGAACCTTGCACTCACAGAGAAGTTGTTCTGCTGGCGGTGCTGCACATAAGAAGACAGCTGTGTCTCTTTCGAGCTTTTCTGGTGCGCTATTTCAGCGCGCAGTCTCAAATTGTGCTGTTGGTCACTTGCAAGAATCGTGATCGGTTCACTCAACGAAACAAAATCAGAGCACAAGCAAATGATGGGGCGACTTTTGGTCGAGAAGCTACGTAGCAAGAAATTTAAGTACCCGATCGGGCAGCGTTTCTGGTGGTTTGGGTGAGAAATTTTTCAAATCCTAAGGGAATAACAAAGAGTAGGACACACTCTTTCTTCTAAAGTAATACAACCTTTTGTAAAACAAGTTAAGACCAACCTGAGATCACTTGAAATGGAGTAAAGTTAGCTGAGTTGGCTAAACTTAATTGTAGAAGGTATTGACTTTTTTAGTTATTATTTTGTAAAACTTTGATGAAATTTTACTTGTTCCTTTGGTTT
>JAAUXT010119170.1_pt1 | contig 14330 bp, 23 predicted proteins | sample 7278171 | NCBI WGS metagenome assembly JAAUXT01 (sample SAMN14350112, study PRJNA611818) | marine sediment metagenome | isolation source: surface marine sediment (1.8m) | place: French Polynesia: Moorea | collected 2018-08 | reverse complement strand
CCAAAGTGGGTCCAACCCCTTCCCCCACTGGGTAAGACCTGCTTTCAAAATTTTTTTTTTTTTAAATGATCAGTGATGAACTGCAAACGTTTGTATAGACCACACGCTTTTTATGCGTGGCATTCTTGTTATTGTGACCTGATGCCAGAAAAGCAAGGCAATATTGAGGGCACATCTTATACTTAGGCACGAATTTACACAGGTGAGTGTACAGTACATCTCCTGTCACTTTGCTTGTCAGCTTTATGAAACAAGAGAAGCAGTGCTTGGGCAACTGCAGGTGTGATGTCCCCCTTCGTTTTGTTTGGGTGGTCAATCAAAAACAAATGCAACCTATCTGTCAGATACATAAAGTAATTTCAATAACCTTTCATGTGAACTAAATAGTAAAGCTATATCTCATTCAGAAGCTCAGATACAGCCCATCACAGGGGTAGTTGTTATGGAGCCAAAATTTATAACTGAGTGCCAGTGAAAATCTTGCCCAGCAACCAAATTGTATAATTCATAAATTGCTTTCAAAAACCTTTCATAGGAACCAAATATAAAAACTCTGTCTCAATGAAAAGCTGAGATTCAGCCTGTTGCTAGGGTAGTTGCTATGGAGCCAAAATTTGTAACTGGTTGCCAAGGAAAAGCTTGCCTGGCAACCAAATTATAGGATCCACAAAGTGCTTTCAATGACCTTTTATATAAACCAAATATCAAAGCTCAGTGTCAATTAGAAGCTGAGATACAGCAATTTTCATCTAGTTACCAAGGTAGTTGCTATGGAGACCTTATGGAATTTTTGACTTTATCTTGAGCACTGCTTCTTTGACTTTATCTTGAGCACTGCTTCTCTTCAGTGTGGTGAAAATCCTATTTTGACTTGATGAACACACTCAAAATGGTAATTTCTTGAGTTTTTGACTTTTTTGCACTTGTGGTTACCAGGAAAATGTTACCATGGCAACCAAATTGGAAGTTCTGCTGAAAGTACTTTCAAAGAACTTTCATATGAACCAAACATCAAAGCTCTTATCTCTATTAGAAGTTAATGTATAACTATTTCAATCTTATCCACCAGGAGTCCAGGACAGGTTGGGATGTCTTGCCTGAGATGTCATTACCAGCCACAAGACATCAGACCTGAGATGCTATGTTTAGCCCCACTTGAATTGCCTGGGCCTGGATGTCAATTGCCTTGGCCCAGATCTCAATTTTTCCCCAAAGGGGTAAGATGGGACAGGACAGGGTGGGACATCTTCGCCGAGGTGGCAAAAAAACAGAAAAAAAAATTTGGCGAGCCACCAAGTGCTCTTCCCTGTCGGGACATCGCACAACAAAGCTGAAAACGTTTTCTATTGAAATACGCTCCTCGTGCTTCTGCCAATAAAATTGACCTTTTCCACGAAATTGAAAGGTTTTCGTGCAAAGTCTCAAACGTCAGAAATTTTCGGCTGACAGACAGTTTAGTTCTCCGAATGAAATGTCATATGACGGCGCCTTCACAAGGAAAATTGGCCTTCATCCGGCGCAACACTGTCCCCACCAACGTGAACCGTGTTTTAGTCTTCCCGTTTACCGGAAAGATTTTCGTCTGCAGCTTCTCTGTGTTACGGGCGCTACGTTGGACAGCTGTTTCCGTACGACGGGGACTGTTCCCGCTTCGTCACGTGCGACAGTTCAGGTCGCCCACACCTCCAGTCCTGTCCCGACAACCTGCACTTCAACCGCAGAGCTGGCGTCTGCGACCACCCGTTCAGCGCGAAGTGTAGCAGAAATTTCATTGACGGGGGTACGAAATAAAGGTGCTGTTCGATTTGAGCGATCTGCTGATCCGGATCACCACGGATCGGTGCAAATAAAATGCAATTTCGCTGAGCAAAAACGGATTGCTGCCTGTCGAAAACAGCGATCCGGATCAGCAAATCGAACAGCACCAAAGGGTTCGTTCGTTTATTCGACTCCTTCTTGGTTTGGGTGTTCATCCATGTCATCAATTCCTTGGACGACATGCCCAGTGTGTTACGTTTTGTATGGAAACATGGTGAATTAGGTTTTTTTCTCGGAGGTAGCAAGCACCGTCAGTGTGACAGAACTGCACCAAATGTGAAGGGAAATGTTTCTCATTTTCTGTTCAGGTGATTACGATTTAATTGACGCACACTACAACGCTCAGGCTACGTACACTAGTGACGGTCGCAGTCATGAAACTGCGTGGGGTTACCACGCCCGTTCTGCGGCGCCGACGTCCCGCCGCGCCAGCCACGAGCGCGCGCACCAAAACCCGAGCACGACGCGAAACCGCGTCACGTCGGCGCACCCAGTGCGCGCACAATCCAAACCCGCGCGCACGCAATCCAACTCGGTCCGCGCGCACGCGCGCAGCGGCGGAAACATCATGGATGATATCAACCAGTACATGCGCCAAATGTTCCCGACTATCACACGTCGGATCGAGAAACGTTTCCGAGACCAGGCCAAGGTGGCTCGTACACTTCGCAGTGAGTAAAATCAAATTTGGTTTGGTTGAAATTCTGCCTTTTTGAGTATTTCACGAGTTTGTGGACGAGGAAGAACAAGCTGCTCAATCAGCGCACACATTTTGCTAATTTTGCAGTTCGAAGGAATCCCTTCTACTTCGTGCAGCAATTGTTGGGCTCCACGGAAATGGTCGTCAGGATGTCCCGGCCCGCCATTTTGCAGCTTGAGTGCATCAAAATGATTCAAAACAAGTAAGTTTCGTTTTGTGTTCTTTCTCTAATTCTACCGAAAACAGACAAAACAGAAAGTATGATGATGGACAGTCACATTGTAGTGACGAACAGAGCTTTGAAGTGCAGCGACTTTCAGATTTTCCTTGGACGCCGACCGAATGCCCGACGTGTACAGCGCTGTCGAAAGCAGTCTGTCGGCGTGGGATGGTACCTTCCACCCGGATCATCCGCTCGTCGTCGACCGCATCGACGAGTGCCCCTTCCCCACAAAGAAGGAGGAGATGACAGGCTGCAATCCGATCAATCGCTTCCGGACGCTGGACGGATCGTGCAACAACCTGGAGCACCCGCTCTGGGGGAAGTCGTTCCGCCCCATGGGTCGCTTCCTCCCGGCTGTGTACGGAGACAGTGAGTGCAGTTCACATGACATCAGCCTCGCCTGCAGATAGCTCGAGTTGATTGATGGAAATCGAAATGTTTGTTCCTCACACGCTCTTTGGACAAAAGGGCAGCACTTCTTTTTCCAAATGTGCTGGTTTTGACGAACGTGGGCAATAGAAATGCGCTGTTTCAGTGGTGGAGGAGGCTCGAGTGTCGGTGGTGGATGGGAAGCCGCTGCCTCACGCGCGGGCCGTCAGCCTCCGCATCTTCGAGGAAGAAGAGACACTGCATCCGGCTTTCACCCTGATGCACATGACGCTCGGCCAGATCGTCGACCACGACATCGGCCGCACAGCTGTCGCCAAACTTGCTATGAATGATTCCAGAACCGGTAGGCGTTTATTCCGAGACCAGCACATGTGGCCACTTCTGTTTGTGTGCTGAACAATGGTCACTGGCCATTTCGTTGACCTCATTTTTGAAAACGCGACAAAACTGGCACCTGACGAACAAGTGTCAACAGTCTTTGCGCGTGTGTTCGGATCCCGAGATTCCATCGTGTTTGCAAGCTGTACGCGCCGACGGTGAAAACGTTAGCTCGTGCATTGTCATCATCCTGGGCTGTCTATCCACCTGGTACAGAACTGCGGGGCGAGGGATCCGTGATTTTCAAACTTTTGGAATGTCATGTTTTGTCCACACTGCACACCCGTTGGGCACTTCCGTGCTCCAAGACCCAAGTTTTTCAACTTTCTCTCGCCGGAAGGAAGGGGGATGGCCGCACAACAGTTGTGGAAACCAATATGACACTCGATGCAACTCCGCACCCCCTCCTTGTTGGACAGAAACCTTTGCTTCAACATGTTTCTTTCACCACAAAAACTTTTGCCGGACATCCTGCCAAGGTGGCGTGTCTGCACTGCAGGGTTGGAGTTTTGCTTGTGCAATGAAGCTGAATTCATTTGTGTGTCGAAAGTGCTGATCAGTGTTCTTGATTTCTTCTTCGTGCAGAAAATCATTTCGCATTTCTTTATAAAAAGCCATTCCCTCCTTACTCGGTGGGACAAGTGGTGCACGCAGCTGCATGTCTTTCTTGTCGTGGCAGGAGAAATGAAGATGGTGGACATAAAGTGTGGCGAGTCGGAGTGTGAGACGGAAGGCGTGGAAAACATGGAATGCTGGCCGATGCCCGTTTCTCGCGACGATCCAGATTTCCACAACAAGACATGCCTCATGTTCGTTCGAACAGCTCAGAGTCTGCCTGATGATTGCAGAATGGGTAGGTAGCCTGTCAATTGTGAACTATGAAATGAGTGTGAAACTTGAACTTCCTCAACACCTTCATTTTCTTCTTCAGGTTTTGGATTTCGTTTTTTTTCTCCCGTCCATGTCTTGCAGTTTGCACGACTTGAAATGAGGATTGTATTTTGTTTCAGGGCCTCGAGAGCAGCTCAACCAGATAACATCGCACATCGACGCTTCCTTCATTTATGGCAGCAACTTGGAACAGTCACGACAGCTTCGTGACCTGACAGTCTCGGGTGAACATTTTTACAAACGTGAAAAAAGACAGTTGCGTCTTCACAAAGTCCAATCTGTAACTGAAAATTATGCATTTGCCTCTTTGTACAGAAAGGGGGCACCTTTACACCAATGCGCACCCGTACGGTGACTACAGAAGGCTACTGCCGTACAATCCCAATGTGACCGACTGCAGGGACAACGAAGTTGACGAATGCTTTCTTGCAGGTATGCGGTGGTGCTTTCCTGTCTGAATCGGTCACTTCTTTCCGAGAAATCTGAATGGAATAGAGCGTCATAAATTTTACAATTCTTTTGGAAAGGAGGTCGTGAATGAACTCTATCGATGACGCGTGTTGCAGGCGACCGTCGAGCGAACGAGCAGGTTGCAATGGCGGGACTGCACACGCTCTTTCATCGCTACCACAACCACCTGGAGGAGCGGCTGCAGCGCATCAACCCGCACTGGGGCGGCGAGCGCCTCTTCCAGGAGACGCGGCGCATCGTGGGTGGCATCTGGCAGTTCATCGTGTACAACGAGTATGTGCCGACCGTCGTGGGGCCTGCAGAGATGGAGCGCTACAGACTCGCCCTCGCGCGAACGGGACACGTCGATCGTGAGCATTGCACTTCCTTTTCTTGTTTCTGACATTTTCGATGTTGTCAACCGGAGTCATCTGCTTTGAGTGCAATAGACTTATCAGATGCGATGCTCTTACTCAAGTCCACATTTTCCGTGAAACACCATCAGACAGATGAAGATGTCCGTATCAAGCTGAACATGTGACTTGCAGCGTACGATCCGAGTGTGAACCCGGACGCCAGCAACGCGTTCCAGACAGCGGCGTTCCGGTTCGGCCACAGCCAGATCACGACGATGTTCCACTTCACGGAGCAGACCTACAAACACATCGAGAAAGTGAAACACTCCAAGGTATCTGCTGTTTGGTGTCAGACTGTGTCGTGATCAAGAGTGATTTCAATGACAAAACAACACTTGTAACACCAAGTGTTTGACGCGATGAAACACAATAATCGTAAAGATATTGCAGCAGCGTTTCACACAAACTTAAGGGGTACAATTTTTTACTTCTGACGCAACATATTGTGTCTGTCATTTTGGCAAACTTTGGCTTTCTGTGTCGAAGACCTGTCCTTTTTGCTCCTGGTTGTGCAAACTTCCTCTCAAGGTGCATGTCATTTGTTTGGCAGATATTCAACAGACCAACGGAGATCTACAATGTGAAGCGCCCGGGCGGATCAGGGATCGACTCGATGATTTTGGGTCAGATTTCTCAGGCGGCAGAGAGCGTCGACCGCTTCTTCACGAAGCAAGTGACGAGTCACCTCTTCACGGAGCACCCTCCCGAGGGTCAGGGCACCGACCTGCCCGCCATCAGCATCCAACGAGGCCGCGACCATGGGCTTCCAGGTGCGTGCACTGGGTGTTTGTTGACGTTGGCTTTGGCTAGAGATATATTTGCGTCTGCATGGCAACATGTGTTCCGTCTTTGTGTTTCACTCGCTACTGACACGTGCCGTGAAGCATTCGTCTGTCGAGGATATCAAATACAAAACAAGTGCTTGGTACGCTTTGTTTTAACGTTTTGCAGGATACACCAAGTGGCGCGAATGGTGTGGTTTGTCGGTTCCGAGAATATTCAGCGAATTGGCGGACATGTCCGACGACACGAAGGAGCGATTCCGTCAGCTGTACAAGTGAGTTTTGTCCATATTTGCAGTTGTCCATTGCAGTTGCTTCAGTTTTACCAAATGCACGGATTTGTGGAAAAAATACTGAAATTCAAACGAAAACGCTTGTGTTTGCGACTGTGTGATTGAAGGCACGTGGATGACATCGACCTGTTCGCTGGCGGCATGGTGGAGAACTTGGTTCCCGGAGGACTCGCAGGTCCGACCTTCGCCTGCATCATCGCCCGCCAGTTCAGGAACAACAAGATCGGCGACAGATTTTGGTTCGAGCGTCCGGATCCCATCACAGGATTCACTGTCGGTGAGGATGAGTTGGCGCGAGTCGGTGTGTTCAATTTGCCACAAGAAATATTGTTTCTGGAACCTACAGAATTGCAGCTGAGCGTTTTGTAACTTCAGAACAACTGGAGCAGATTCGCAAGGTGACCGTGGCGCGCGTCATGTGCGACACGATGGACGAAGTTCACTCCATCCAGAAGTTTGTGATGTTACAACCGTGGGACCGAGTTCTGCAGAATCTCGGGTAACTGTTGCACACTGAGACCACGGGTTTGAAAGTGTTCGTCACAGACGAAACGCCTGAAAAATGTCACACAAACGCGGTGTCCTTCTCTGCAGGAAGTTCAGGGGCGACGTGTACAGCCTGCAGCAGCTGTACGGCGGGGACCAGAACGAGCTGAAGCCGTGTCGCGAACACGACGACATCAACCTGTCCTACTGGACCGAGGAGCCCGCTTACGTGGTCGACTCGATGCCGAGTCGCCCGCTGCCCGAGCGATACTACGACGACGTCCGCTTTCATTAGAACGCACCAGTCGTGGTGTTTATACTTCCTGTTGGGTTCGTGTGGACGGTTGGAAACGTCCGATTTGGTGCTTCAAGCGAAGCGGCCGCGAACCTCAGAACTGTTTGTTCGCCAATGTACATGTGTAAATATGTTGTCTGGCCTCCCAAAATTATCGCTTCCAAGGAAATCGTCGAGTGATTTGCCAGTGGAATAGCAATTGGTCCCAACTGGTTTTGTTTTTCAGTGATATTGCACTTTCTCAGTCTTTCTCGGGAACGTTTTGTACGAAACGATGCTTTGGGTCACTGTCACGTTCAGCGCTCTCACACTCAAACGTCTTGTCGTCCTGTGTGCTGCGCTCTGGCACTCAAAAACGACTTCGGATTTGCTGTCTGTTTTGAGGGTTTTCAAAGTGACAGGATCAGATCGTGACCTCTGTCTGTGTACCAAGCCTGAATGTTCGGGTCATTTTGGTCGTCTTGCCTCCACATCTACAAAAGGTAGTCACAAGAGCTAAATCAGGACCACAAGTTGCACTTTGTTCACACAGATCAGTTTATTTTGCTTCAAATACCGGTACCGGTAAGTTTATCGTTTCTTCGTAGTTTGCCAGTTAAAACTGTGATACATGTAATTCAATACTGGAATTTGTGTGGACGCACACAAACATGGAGACAACTCACAAACTCACAGTTTTCTGCACCATTTTGACTTGCAAGGTGTGACATTTTTCTGTCAGACTGAATTCAGTTCGTTTCATTGTACATGTAGCGCGCAAGCTGCTGCGTTTCATCAACTGCACGACTGCTGAAAACAGCAGATCACAAAAGCTATTCCTTTCAATAAAAGTGCAATAAAAATACAAGGAAGGACAAAACGTTTGGCCTCTGTGTGACCAGCACGCCAAACAATTGATAGATAGGATAGCAAGAAATTTCGATGTCAGCGAAATTTTCCGGGTGATTGTAAAAGTTGCGACAAATGTCGACCAAGTAAAACGCGTGAGGCCGAGTCTCAGTCAAATACATGAGGCTCACGGTCGTTAGCCAAAGCCTCATGACTGAATACCTTTGGCGAAGATCACATTCGAACATGGACCCAGTATTGCACACAAAAGCACAGCTGCAAGTTGCTGACTGAAAAGAAATAGAAATGCGAACGTGGATTCGTGACGCGCAGCAGTCACAGTTCCGAGTCTCGTAGTGGGAGTGTCGTCAGACGGAGGTTTCGCCAGCGACCTGCAGATGAACGCGGATCTCGCGCAACTCGGTAAAGACGTCGGTGAGCTCCGCCTCGACCCGCTCCGTGTCCAGACTCGCGCGCGTCATGTCCGACTCCTCTGTGAATACGAAGGCTCGTGCGGTCAATTCGTGTTTGCACTTGTGTTGGGTTTGTAAACTTGAACGCGATAAGAAGCAAAATGCGTTCCGTCTGACGGTCAAGCGACGTCAACATTTGCCTCACTCGTGGAAGGAATGACAGAGCAAAGCACTTGCCGAACTTACCAATATTTGACTGAATTCTGAACAGATCTCGTTGCAGACTGTTGAACTTGGACTGCAGATCGAGCAGTCTGCCTCTGCAAATGACGAGACACATGTATTCATTTGAAAAACTCTTGAACGTTTTCTTGAATTTTGACCGAAACAAAGAAACATTTGGTTTTGCGCTGAACTCACCTGAGCATGAGGACGGACTGGTGATTCTGCACGTCCTGTTTGCTCTTCACCACGTCGATCCATTCGTCAGTCAGCTTCTCCTTGTCCACACCACCTACGACACGCAGAGCAGACAGCCTGAAGTTCACGCTTACGATTTCGAATACTTCCGTGGTGGCGAATCAAAACATTCTGAATCAAATCACAACCAGGTGGACTGAGATGAGTCCCAGAACACGCAAGCTCTGTTTATTCGAACAGTTTGACAAGCCCAAATTTCCTCGAATTTGCTAAATTCTCAACAAGCCGAGTGCTGATGGACCTGGTTTCTGATCATCCCGGGAAATGAACTGGTCGAGCACGAATCAGCCAAGCTGGAGTGTAATTCAAGCTGTTGCTGTCACAACAGAACGGATAGATGTCGCCGGCGTGACAATGTGCTCACTCACTCTCGGACTTTCTGCGCAGCGTGTTCTCCATCTCGCGGCCCTCCTCCTGCAGCTCCTCCTCCTCGCGCTGCACGTCCTCCAACTCTCGCTGCACCTCGTGCGCCACCAGCAGCCTCATGCTCGTCGCCAGTGGGTACAGCTGACGCCGCCTCCCAGTCCCCGTCCGGGAGGCGTCCGCCCCGGAGGCGGTTGCGGTGTTGACGTCGGACACCGCGGGCGTCGGCAGCAGATCCATCGCTGACTGCGCGAACGGATCTTCCAAAACTTCGTCATCGCTGTCGTAATCCGACGATGAACTGAAGAGGCGGAGTCAGCAAATTGAAAACTGAACACAAGTTTCAACTTGAGCCACAATCAAAGTGCATGTCTACTCGAAACAGTATGAGCTTGATCAACAGTTCATTCCAGGAGACAGCACTTCTTTCAGACAGGAAAAGTTGATGCTCACACATCGGCCTCGCAGATGGCGGGCGTCCACGTGTCCGACATGCCCATGACGCCGCGCGCCGACGCCTCCGACACGCCCATCAGCCCCATCATGCGCATCATCCCGGACACGTAGTCGTCCACCTCCTCAGCCGCAGCGCCCTCGTCTAGTGACGGAGAAGTCTTGAACTAGAATCACGTCCAATTCTGCCCAGCTGGCCTTTCGACCTCGCGAGACTTGATTCAGACCGATTGTCAGAGGGAAGTTGATCTTCATCGGAATTTCCACTGGACACGTGATGTAAAGGTGCACGGACGCTGGCAATTCATTTCTCACAAACCTCATTGACGAATGACAAAGAAAGAAAGCAACGGAACAAGAGTTTTTGCCTCGCTCTCACAAAACCCGCGCTGTTGAGGGAGCACATCACACTTGATGACCAGAAATTCTCGCACCTTGCTCGGCGAGTGCGGACTCCGCGCCGTTCGCCTCTTCCGTGATCACAGCAGCGTCGGGCTCGTCGTATCCAGCGGAGGCAGCCGCCGGGTCATGCCGATCACAGTAGAAATGGACTGAAAAGACACAAGTAATTGCAGCGTTCGACGTTATTCAATTGAGCAAAATGACTGGGAACGAAACAGAGCTGATTGTTTCACTTTGGATAGAAAGAGAGCAAGCTGGCAGTGCTCAACGGGTGAAACGCACCTTTGTCGTTGACGCCCCTCCGCGCAGTGGAGGCGCCGAGCCACAGCGAGCAGCCGCACGTGGCGCAGCGGAAGCAGCGGCGATGGAAGAAATAGCCGTGCGCGCTCTGTCGCTCCACGACCAGCAGGTGGCGCCCACACACGCAGCAGTCCGAACTGGGCGCCGCAGTCTCCGGGATACACAGCTCCTCCTGCCGCAATCAAATACCCGCGAGCATGAGTTTGTTTCTGCTTCCTCTTTTTGTTCCGGACAGATACACTTTTGATCTTGAACATTTTCGAGGGCATCTGGACTCACCGGCTGCACGCCCTGCTCGAACAGTGTGATTCTCTTCGCAGCCAATCCCCTCCGCTTGACTTGATCCAGAGTGCTCGTCCGTTTGTCCTGCCATGACACTGGTCTGTTCGTGTCTGCAGGCGGCGGGATCTTGGCTCGTTTTTCCTGCCACGAAGTTGGTCTGTTCTCTACGGGTGGTGTTAGGGAGGCTCCCGTCATGCGCGGCACAGGCAGGTGACGCAGCGCTGGCTTCCGCGGGATCGGCGGCTTCGCCTCCTGCAATTCAAAAGTATTTTCAGGGTATAACAAGAGTATAACACGAACATAAACTTTGTTTGAAAACTCTACGAAGGTTGCTCAACACACCGGTTTCCTTCGTTTGGACATTTTGAGCAGCATGCCGACGGAAGAGACTTTGCGCTTCAGCAAATCTCGCTTTCTGGTGCGCGGTTTGTCTTCAGCTGAAACACACAATGCAACAATCAACACAAGTTCAAACACACTTCTTTGCGTGTTTCACAATCAACGGGACAAAAACACAACAGGAAACCCGGTGTGACTTTCACTGAAAATGTAAGTAGTGAGAATGGGACCTGTAATGACGGGCGTTTCTCGCTGCAGCTGGTCCTGCAGACGCGTCAGGTAGGAGAGGCAGGCGAGGCGGTCGGGCCCCTCGGCGCGCGCCACCTCCGCCGGGCTCTGCACCGGCATGATCCCGAACTCCTGCTGCACGATCCCGAACGCCTGCCAATACAAGATTCACGCGTCATCACAGGCAACACGAGAAATCACAACACTATGTTTCGCATCTGTTTAATTCTGGAAATGCACACAAACCAGCTGATTGTTCCCCACGGGGTTGTCCTCGCGGATTCCCCTCAGATCACTAAAAAGACAACAAATGTTCACAGTCCAGGTCACAATCCGACAAAGCAAATCAACGTTGTCATGAACTGCGTGGGAGCATTCCAGAGACAAACGAAACCGCAAAAAAGAAAACCTTTTGGAGACTCACATTATTTCTGGACGGTACAAGTGAATAAGACAGCACAACGCCACTCCATCCCTCCATGACGTGGTCAGATCAGTCACTGTCACCTTGTCGTTGTAAGGTTTCAGTTTATCCTGATACCACGACAAGAGACGCTTTGTGTCCAATGTGTTCATTTTGCCTGGAAAGCACAAAATAGTGGAGCGTTGTAACGCAAAAGTAGGTCCAGAATCTGTCTCGGGGTTTCGTCTGACGCTAGTTTCAGAACTGTACAGAGAAAAACACATGTTGCTGACGCTGGTACATGTGCTTCAGTCAAACACATTCAAAGAAGCTGTCAACTGATGACAGCAAATAGAATCTGATTGGAATATCGTCAATGCAACTCAACTGCAAGAAAGCAAAAACAAAAGCAATCTCAAGAAGATTGCTGCATATAAAAACTAATTTTGGATCATTCGACCAAAAATGGAATCAAGTTTGAAAGAAAACAAGTCTTGAGCAGTTAGATTTAGCAGTGTTGAGACAGGCGGATCCCTTGGTGTTGCAATTGCAATTGGCATTGCAAGCACAGGAAATCTGACGCAAACTGTCACAATTCGCTCCTCAAGGGGACAGGTAACTCAGACATATGTTCTGAAATTGCCCAAAGCCAAAACTTCATGTCACTCCACCTGACGAGGATGCAGGTGGCCCACCCTGACCCGAACAATTACTTCCAGGCTGACAAATGCACAATTTGTCACTCAGCCCGTGTTAAATTGTTCTGTGTTGGGACCACCCCATCTGGGTGTTCGTCTACAACTTCGATGTTGACGTTGACAAAGTCAGACTTCTACCTCCACCCCCTTCGAACAGACTCCTTTTCAACAGACTGCAGTCTGACCACTTTTGTGAGGCAGGGCAGAACTGAGATGTCTGAGTGGCCGACCCCATCTGTCCTCGTGGGAGGAATCGGAACCCGTGTTAGCGGCGCTTCAGCGCATGAAGAGCGCGCGTCAACAAACATGCACTCACATCGGAAGACACGCGAACCCGCGTTCACACACGCACATTCAAGCCATTTTCTTTTCTGTGGAGCAATCATTCGGAATCATCCAAATGAATTCTGACCAACAAAGAAAAGATTCTCAACTGATTTACTGAGTGGAGATACTCGCCTATGAAAAGAGGTGGAGAATGTAACACCATGCACCATTTTCTAGTCAAGTGAATCACAGAGTGTCATCAGTCCATGTAAATCAAACCAGAAAACAAACACAATTAGCGCTGAAGCTATTAGTGCGGTGCTCGTGAGGAGATGGAAGTCGCACACACTTGATTTACCACTCTTCCTCCTCGACACATAGCGCTGCGGCCGCGGTACTTCGTTCACGCTCGGCAACCGAGCTTCACTCGAGACCAGCAGATGACGAACTTGCGCTGGTTTCACTGCTTCCTGGTTGACTTGACCTCCATATCTGAAAAACCAGTCAGTTTCAACATTTGACAGTGCTGCATATGTTGCGCATTCTGTTTGAATCCAGGTCGCTTAATTGGAAGCGAATCAAGTTTCTGGAGAGTGTAACCGTGTGGAGATTCTGGAATTGACCTGTGGCTGAGAGGAGGGAGGATCCCTGGTGGAACCCACAAGTAGTTGGGGGACTGGGAACTTATGGCTGCGGGCGGGGGATGTTCATTCTGAGGCCGTTGAGATTCTCGTCTGTATGGCTGGGTTGGGATTTGTGTCAACCAAAGCACAACCCGAGAACATCCGAAAGGGCCCTCCATAGTGCCACCACGCAAGTCACAAAGTGTAAACAGCACTTCCTGTTTGGGTCAAACAGTGAAGTGGATTTTGGGTTCTCTTTGTTTTAGCACGGGGGAACCAAACGCAGCACGCACAGCGCGCGAACGAAAACACGTACAAATCAAAATCTCACCTTGTTCTGGGATCAATGGTATAATTCGACAACTGCCTGGCGAGGTTGTCTGGTTTGGTTTGAGACAGAAGTTGAAAGACGCTTTCTCTCTCCGCGATCACCTGCAGCGGAACCTTGTCTGGCTTGCAGTGGGACCGCATCATCCAGGCCGTGTCGAAGACGCTCAGAAATCCTCGCGCGCAGCCGGAACCCGTCGGCCAGAAGGGCTGCAAACGAATAAACAACACATACTCAACCAACACTCACTCATGCCAGTGTGTACACCTGATTTTCAGGAATTGCTTGTGAACGTCAACTTCAAACAACTTTTCAGTGATTCTTCCTCACCTCAATCAGGGTGTCCCCAACTATGGCCATTAGCAGCTTCTTTCCTTCCCGTTCAAACATCATGGAGGAATGTTCCGCTTGATGCATTGAGGTGAAATCAAATATTGCTGCATCCTCCTGACCTTTGTGATTGAGAGCGAAGTCCAAGTTGGGAATCTGAAAATCTGTGGCCAAATTTGCAGCTTCCTTGGCATACTCGAGCAATGCTTGTCGATTCACATTGTCTCTGTCCAACAAACTGGCAACATCCTGCTTGTCCTGCAACACAAAAATGTTCCAGAATTTCAGTGTCCCACACCTTCAAGCGTTTGTCTGATGTGCAAGAGATTGACACGCAGAAGCAACGCGCGCGCGCGCGCGCGCGCGCGCGTGGTTGTTTGTGTTAAACTCATGCAAAAAATCAAAAAGCCTGAATGTTTTGGACACATAAAATATTGAACATTTTTGTGTTTCAAGACAAGCAGGATTGTG
>JAAUXT010098929.1_pt1 | contig 14330 bp, 13 predicted proteins | sample 7278171 | NCBI WGS metagenome assembly JAAUXT01 (sample SAMN14350112, study PRJNA611818) | marine sediment metagenome | isolation source: surface marine sediment (1.8m) | place: French Polynesia: Moorea | collected 2018-08 | reverse complement strand
TTCGGCCACTTTTTCCAGATCGTGCGGGGCGATCCCGGCCGTGGCGCAGGCGGCGTCGATATCCACGGCGTCGATATTCTCCTTGAGCGCTTGAAATCCCAAGGTCTGTGATTGGCAAAAGGCCTCATCATACCGGTTGTTTTCGATAATGATCTTGGCCAGGGCCTTTGTCCAGTAGATATCGGTTCCGGGACGCACCGGCAGATAGACGCTGGCATTCTTGCTCAGGTCGGTTTTGCGCGGATCGGCCAGGATAAGGTTGATGCCCCGTTCCTTGAGGTTTTGGCGCACCCGCTTCCAGATGATGGGATGGGTGAACGCCGTATGGGCGCCGACCAGTAACACCGTTTCTGCGATCGCGTAGTCTTCGAAAAAGACGCTGACGGCACCGAAGCCGAGCTGCTGGCGCAGCCCGGCCTCCGACGGGCCGTGGCACAGTCGGGCGCAGTTGTCGACGTTGTTGTTGCCGATGACCTGGCGATGCAGTTTCTGGCACAGATACACTTCTTCGTTCAGTACTTTCGAACTGGCCAGCAGACCAACGCTTTCGTGACCATACTGGTCCACAACAGCTTTCAGCCGCCTCGCCGTTTCGGCGAGGGCGTCATCCCATGAGACCCGCTGCCAGGCGCCTTCCCTGCGGATCGCCGGATACCGCAAGCGATCCGCATGGTTGATCATATCCGGTATGACCAGACCTTTGGCACAGAGGTATTTCTGATTGAGTTCCTGGTTGCGCCCCGAGGCCCGGCCCTTCTCGGGTGCGCCCTTGTCATCCAGGGTCAGTTCGAGATTACAGCCGACACCGCAGTAGGGGCATACGATGGGTATGGATTGACTCATAGCGACCTCCCTCGAACGATGTTACGGGTTGTGGCGGCAACAGGGTGCGGGCACGGTTTCAGGTGGCGCATGGTTGGTGTTCGGGTCCGTTGCCGCTGATAGCCTGCAGCGGCACCGTCGACCAACGCTTTGTGCCGCCGGATGTTAAATCCAAACGATTGAAATGCCCATTCGAAGCCACGCAGGGCTCAGACGCGGTTGGCGCAGCCCAGTACTTTTTCGTTTTTATACTTGACCATCGCCACCAGCGCCTCGCGGGCCGGGCCCAGATATTTGCGCGGGTCGAACTCGCCGGGGTTTTCGCTCAACACCTTGCGGATGGCGGCCGTCATGGCCAGGCGCCCGTCGCTGTCGATGTTGATCTTGCAGACGGCCGATTGGGTGGCGCGGCGGAGCTGGTCCTCGGAGATGCCCACGGCGTCATCCATCTGGCCGCCGTATTGATTGATCAGGGCCACGTATTCCGGCATGACCGATGAGGCCCCGTGAAGCACGATGGGAAAACCGGGCGCGCGTTTCTCGACCGCCTCCAGAATGTCAAACCGGAGCGGCGGAGGGTCCTCACCGGGTTTGAGCTTGAATTTATAGGCCCCGTGCGAGGTGCCGATGGAGATCGCCAGGCTGTCCACCCCGGTCTGGCCGACGAATTCCTCGACCTCTTCGGGCTGGGTGAAGAGGGATTTCTCGGCCACGACCTCATCTTCGATGCCGGCCAGAACGCCCAATTCACCTTCCACCGTGACGTCGAAGTCGTGGGCGAATTCAACCACCTGGCGGGTGAGGGCCATGTTATCCGCTAACGGCAGGTGGGAACCGTCGATCATCACGGAAGAAAAACCGCTTTCGATGCAGGCCTGGCAAAGTTCGAAGGAACTGCCGTGATCGAGGTGCAACGCGATCGGGATGGGATGTCCCAGGTCTTCGGCCATGGCCACGGCCCCCACGGCCAGATGCGGCAGCAAGGCGGCATGGGCATATTTGCGGGCGCTGCCGGACACCTGCAGGATGACCGGCGATCGGGATTCCACACAACCGGTGATGATGCCCTGCAGCTGTTCCAGATTGTTGAAATTATAAGCCGGGACGGCGTAACTGTCCTGCAGGGCCTGCTGGAACATGGCGCTGGTATTCACCAGCCCCAGGTCCTGGTAGTAGATTTTGGTCTTCATCGCACGGGCTCCTTGGGGTTGAAGGTTGCCGTCCGAAGGCTTGCCGGGGCGCGCTGTTCGTCGAAGGGCGGCCGAGAGATGGATCCGCTCATCCCCCTCGGGTTAGGATGCGACTATTCAGGAAATGTCAGCGGGTCCGTTGGCCCATTGTGGCCTTCCATCCCCTGGCCGCCCGCCATGGCGATGCTGCCGCCGCCGAAGGTCCGGTTGTCAGGGAGCCGAAGCCGCCGTCCCGGCTTCCCAGTTGATGACCATTTTCTGCATGTCGATGCTGTAGGGGTAATGCCGCAGAAAATTCAAACCCAATGCGCCGTGGAGTTTGGGGCGGGCCCCCTGATGGCGGAGGATCAGGACACGCATATTCCGGCGCGTGTGCGGTCCCACGCTCAGGGAATCAAGGGTCACGGACTGGGCGTCGAGCATCGTGCCCCCGGCCACTTTTACCTGGGTGTTGATCTCCGGTTCAACGCCCAGGCGCTCGGCCAGCGGGACCGTCAGCACGGTGGACGACGCACCGGTGTCGAGCACGAGCATGGTGGCGACTTCCTTTCCCGCGTAAACGAGGGTGACCGGCACCTGGAGGATGTTGCCCTCCATGACGATGCGGGTTTGCCCGTCTCCTGCCCCGCGCTGTGCCCCTGCGGCGGTTGCGGATCCCGCCCGATGGCTTTTGGCGTCGGCCGAAGCGTCATAGCGCACTTCGTCTTTCTCCATGACTTCGGTGGCGTCCTCGGGCGGTGGTTCCTGGGAGTAGTGCTTCACGCCTTCCGCATCCGTCCAGATATAGATGCGTGCCGACGGCAGGGATGGCGTCGCCAGAAGGATCAGGAGCAGGACCAGGGGATGGATCAGGTGGCGCATCGCGGACACTCCTCAGGGTAGTGTGCGCCGCTGGCCATCGGGGCAGACCGGCGCGTGGAGTCGGATTACGGGGCCGCCCGCGGATATTCGAGCGCGAAGCGGTGCTTGTTGCGTTCTACAAAGCCGGGCCATCGCCTGTCAACTCCCCGGGATCGGCATCCGGCGATTCGTCCTGCAGCCTTCAGGTCACGATTGGCGCAGGTCGATCAGTTCGATCCGGTTGTTGGCCTTCGGGTTGCGGGGTGACGGGCCCGTGGCCAGCAAGACGAAATTGCCCTCGATGGCGTGCTCGGCCAGCAGGCGGCGGGCATACTCGTTCCAGTCGTCTGCCGGGTCCGAATCGTGGATCGGGAGGATGCCGTAGGAGAAGATGAGATCCTGACTGACCTTCCGGTCTTCGGTGACCACGGCGATCCAGGCTGGCAGCCGGTAGCGGGTGATATTGCGGGCGGTGGCGCCGCTCAGGCTCGGCACCAGCACCAGGGCCGGAGAAACCCGTTGGACGATGGTTTCGACACTCCGGGTGATGAGCTCCCGGGCGTTGGATTCGCCCCGACGATCGTATTCCCGCAGGGTCGCGCGCACCCCATGGCTCGGGCGGCGGGATTCGGCGGCGGCGGCAATTCGGGCCAGCATGGCCACCGCGTCGACGGGATAGCGGCCCATGGCGGATTCGCCCGAGAGCATGACGCCGTCGGTCCCGTCCAGGATGGCGTTGGCCACGTCGGTGGATTCGGCCCGGGTCGGGCGCCGGTTGGCGGTCATGGACTCGAGCATCTGGGTGGCGGTGATCACCGGCTTGCCTCGAAGATTGGCCATGTGGATGATTTGCTTCTGGGCCATGGCGATTTCTTCGATGGGGATTTCGACCCCCAGATCACCGCGGGCGACCATGATCCCGTCGGCCGCATCAAGGATGGCCGCCAGGTTGTCCCTGGCGCGTGAACGCTCGATTTTGGCAATGATGAAGGGGGTGTAATCGATGGCCGCGGCGGCTTCCCGCACCGATGCGATGTCACTGGCCGTTTCGACGAAGGACTGGCTGACCGCATCCAGACCCACTTCAGCGGCAAAGCGGAGACATTCGTGGTCGCGGTCGGTGAAGGCGCTGATGCCAAGATCGATATCCGGCAGGTTGAGCCCTTTGCGGGAGCGCAGTTCGCCCTCCACCACCACCCGGCAGTGCACCTCCCGGCCTTCCACCGCTTCCACCTCGATTTCGATGTAGCCGTCGTTCAGAAAAAGGGTGTCTCCCGGCTTGACGACGTCGGGCAGACGCGGGAAGCTCATGGAAACGCGCTTCTCGTCGCCCGTGAAGCTCTCGGCGGACAGGGTGAACTGTTGTCCGGTTTTGAGTTCGACCGGCTCTTCCGCGAATTCCCCGAGACGCATCTTGGGGCCCGGCAGGTCGCCCATGATGGCCACCCGCCGTCCCGCCTGCTCGGCGGCGGCGCGGATATTGGACACCACGTTCCGGTGGCTGTCGAAATCGCCGTGGGAAAAGTTGACCCGGGCGATGTTCATCCCGGCCCGAATCATTTTGGTCAGCACTTCGATCGACTCCGAAGCCGGACCGATCGTGCAGACCAGCTTGGTTTTGTTGGCAGGCAGATGCATGGTGTGCTCCCTTTCTGGACGATTTCATTTGTTCATACGACGCGGACGCTCGGCGGTCTCAGGCCGCCGTGTGCATGCTCGCGGCGCATTCGTTCTTGCCGATATCCATGATTTCCTGCTCCTCGGCGTCCACCGCCACCAGACCAGCGTTGATTTCGCGGATCTTGGCATACTCTTCGGGCTGGGGACGCATGTTGGCCTGAATGAAGGCATAAAAATCCGAGGCATTGTCAATGGTGTAGATCGCGGCATTGCGTTTTTTGATCGCCGTCATCGGGGCGGCAAAGATCAGGTTGTCATCGGCTTCTTCCCAGTCCATGTAGTGGCCTGGCAGAATGATGGTGTCATCGTCGAGCTTGAGCAGGATTTCGGTCATCGTCTTAAAGAGTTGTTCCGACCAGGCCTCGGCCATGCCTCCCAGGTCGGGTCGCCCGATGGACTGGATGAAGACCGTATCCCCGGTCACCAGATATTTACCGTCGATGCGGTAGCAGGTGCTGCCGGGGGTGTGGCCGGGGGTGTGGATCACCTCCACTTCGGGCCCCCCGCTGCGGAACCGGTGGACTTCGCCGTGTCTGGCGGGAGTGTAAGGGAACTTGGCCCCCTGAAAATCGTCCTCCGGCGCCACGATTTCGACGGCGGCGCTTTGGCGCAAACCATCGCTGCCCGAAATATAGTCGGCCTGGCGGTGGGTCTCGAAGGTTTTGGTGATGGTGCAGCCGCGGGCCTGGGCGAAATCAAGATAGAACGCGATGTCCTTGGCCGGGTCGAAGACCATCATTTCCTGGCCGTAAACAAGCCCGTAGCTGCATGAGGCCTTGCCTGGACGCCGGAACTGGATCAATTCGTAGCCATCTTCCGCGGCCACGCGGGTGGGGGCGAGGAGGTTGCCCCAGGCCTTGATGCCGACCTTCATGTGGGCGACGTCGGCGTAGCCGTGCTGGGCTAAGATTTCACCCACATATTTGGACGAGCCCTCCTTGGCGCAGACGATGCGCACCTTTTTCCCACGGGGTACCTTGGCGACGCTTTCCTCCTCCATTTCGATGAATTCCATATAGGGCACGTTGAGCATGTCGAAAGGATAGGGTCCCTCGATCTTGAAACGGCCGAATTCGACATCGTTGCGCACATCCAGCAATAGAAAATCCTCGCGACGGGTCAGCCCGTCGAAAAGATCTCGGGCGGTAAAGGATTCGATTGCCATTGACTTGTCTCCAAAGATTTTAAGGTTAACGAAGAAAATTGTTTCAGGATGTCCGCCGAATAAAAAACCGGATGATGTCGCCATCCTGCCTGGATTCGATGATTTCATGACCGGTGGTGCGGCCCCAGGCCGGGATGTCGGTCAAAGAGCCGGGGTCCGTCGTCAGGGCTTCGATCACCTCGCCGATCTCGACTTCCTTGATGCCTTTGCTGATCTTGACCACCGGCATGGGGCAGGCCAGTCCCTGCAGGTCGAATGTCTTGCTGATTTTGACGTCGTCGCTCATCTGCCATCTCCTCGTTTGATAGGGTGGTTGTGTTTGTCTACGACTAGATAAAGAGCTGAACCTTGCTGCTGCCGGCCTCTTCCAGGAATTTGGCCACACCGCCGAATTCGAGGTTTTTGTAGGCGATCATCTCTTCGCGCTTGAATCCCATGAGGTCCATGGACATTTCACAGATTACGATGCGCACACCCAGCTCCTCGGCCAGAGAGAACATCTCATCGAGGGACGCCACGTTTTTCTTTTTCATCAGGGATTTCATCATGGCGGTCCCCATACCGCCCATGTTCATCTGGGAAAGTTTGACGTCGCCGGCCCCCTTGGGCAGCATGGCCCCGAACATGTTACCCATAATATCCTTGCCGCCGACGGTTTTGTTCTTGTCGCGCAGCACCGGTGTGCCCCAGAAGGTGAAAAAGAGCACCGTCTCCATGCCCATGGCGACAGCACCCGTGGCGATCACCAGGGCGGCCAGGACCTTGTCCAGGTCGCCACTGAAAACGACCATGGCCAGTTTGTTTTGCGCCGACCGGTTCTGCAGGCCTTCCAGTTGTGCCTGGAGGGCATCGAATTTCTCCTCGACCTGCTGCATGGCATCCTCCTATTGGTTATTGATACCCGTCAAAACTTCATAGTATGAACAAAGTTGACCCAATTCATTGGTTTCGGAATGCTGTCGGCAACGTCCGGAATCATCCTTGCTCAACCACCTCCATCGATGAGCGCAATACCTCGAGATGTACGAGCAGCGTTTCACGCTGCTCCTCGCTCATCCGGGAGAGCACTTTCCGGTTCGCCGTTTTAAGGTGCCCGTTGATTCGGTCCAGCTGGGTCTGTCCCTGCGGTGTCAGGCGCAGAAGGGTGATTCGAGAATCCTCGGGGTCCTTGAACCGCAGAATGTAGCCTTTTTTAGCCAACCCCTCGATCAATCGGGTGATGCGGCTTTTAACGACGCCCATGCGATGGGCAATGCCCTTGGGCGTCAGATAGCGTTCGTGTCCGAAAAGGCGGAGGCAGCGCAACTCGGCATCCGGCAGATCGAATTGCTCGGACTGTCGCTGAATGCGATCCTGGCAGCACTGATAGAGCTTGAAAATAAGATTTTGGAATTGGTCAATCTGGTGATCAGAAATGGTGTCGTTATTTCTGCCCGTTTTGTTCATATTGTGAACTATAGGCGCAGATTTCTAATTGTCGAGGCGACGGAGATTGATGGATGTGCTGCGCGGCAATTATTGCCCGATACCCTGTGATGCAAGCTTCGGCTCGCTCCGCACCACATCGGCAGGCCCTCTCGGAGCGGATCAATTCAGGGCCGGGCCAACGCGAATCGGGGCGGCGTTTAGCCGAACCGTCCGGTGATGTAGTCCTGGGTCAGCTGGTGGCGGGGGTTGGTGAAGATCTGGGCGGTTTCGCCCACTTCGATCAGATCGCCCAGGTGAAAATAGGCCGTGCGCTGGGATACGCGGGAGGCCTGCTGCATGGAATGGGTGACGATGGCGATGGAATACTGCTGCTTGAGCTCGTCGATCAGGTCTTCGATGATCGCGGTGGCAATGGGGTCGAGGGCCGAGCAGGGTTCATCCATGAGGATGACCTCGGGACTCACGGCGATGGTGCGGGCGATGCACAGGCGCTGCTGCTGGCCGCCGGAAAGCCCTGTGCCGGGCTGCGCCAGGCGGTCCTTGACCTCCTCCCACAGGCCGGCCTTGCGCAGCGAGGTCTCCACGAGTTCGTCCGTATCCGCTTTGTTCTGGACCAGACCGTGGATCCGGGGGCCGTAGGCCACGTTGTCGTAGATCGATTTGGGAAAGGGGTTGGGTTTCTGGAACACCATACCGACCCTGGCCCGCAGGGGCACGACATCGATGTGGCGGTCGTAGATATCGGCTCCGTCCAGCAGAATCTTGCCGGTCACGCGGCAGATGTCGATGGTGTCGTTCATGCGGTTGAGGCAGCGCAGAAAGGTCGATTTGCCGCATCCGGAAGGCCCGATCATGGCGATGACCTGGTTGCGTCCGATATCGAGCGACACATCGATGATGGCGTGCTTGTCGGCGTAGTAGACGTCGACATTCCGACAGCTCATACGCGGGTCGTCAATGAAGGCCTCGCCCACGGTCTTGCGGGAATCGCGGCTGTAGAGAATGCGTCCGGTCTGTTTGTCTTCCACGCTCGCCGGTTCGGCCGCCGGGGCCCTGTTATCGCTGGGATCGTCTTTAGGTACCAATTGGGCTTCCATATCGCTTCGAATCGATGGCCCATCCGTTAATCGCGCCGTCCTTTTTGCGAACCGTCATTCAAAACCGGGGCGGCCGTTTCGGGAAGCGCTCCAGGCGTGCTGCCGGCGTCCGCCGTGGCGACAACAATCCTTTATGTGTCTTGCGTCCTCCGGGCAATGCGTCCCGGTATTGAAATACAGCTCAATGTGGTGTGAAAGCGGGCCGGCGTCAAGCTGCCGTCGATGCCGGCCCGCATGGCCGCAATGGCCTTCGTGCTTATTTCAGGACCAGACTTTTCATGTTCTTGACATCCGAGGCAAACTGTTTGCGTTCGTCATTGGGCATGGGGATCATGCCTTTGTCCGCCAGGTAGCCGTCCGGGCCCCAGGCTTTTTCGGCCGAAAACTCGGCCAGATATTCCTTCATTCCCGGTATGACCTCGACGTGGGCTTGCTTGACATAGAAGTACAGCGGACGGGAGACCGGGTAGGAACCGTCGGCAATCGCCTCGAAGGTCGGCGGCACGCCGTCGATGAAAGAACCCTGGATAATGTCGCTGTTCTGATCGAGGAAGCTGAATCCGAAAATACCGAGGGCCTTGGGGTTGGCATTCAGTTTCTGGACGATCAGGTTGTCGTTTTCACCGGCCTCGACATAGGCGCCGTCCTCACGAACCGTGTGGCAGATGGCTTTATACTTTTTCTTGTCCTGTTTCTTCATGGCCTTGATCCAGTCAAACTTCTTGGCACCGGCTTCCATGGCCAGTTCGACGAAGGCGTCGCGGGTGCCGGAGGTGGGCGGCGGACCCAGCACCTCGATCTTGTTGGCCGGAAGGGCCGGGTTGACGTCTTTCCAGGTCTTGTAGGGGTTGGGGATCAACTTTTCCGCGCCGCTGGGATCCGGCACGTCCTTGGCCAGCGCCAGGTAGAGGTCCTTGCGGGTCAGTTTCATCGGAGCCGTCTTCTTGGCGTTGGCGATCACGATGCCGTCGTAGCCGATCTTGACTTCGATGATGCCGTCGACGCCGTTGGCCATGCATTTGTCGTATTCGGATTTTTTGATCCGGCGCGAGGCATTGGTGACATCCGGGTGCTCGACCCCGACGCCGGCGCAGAAAAGCTTCAGTCCGCCGCCGGAACCGGTGGACTCGATCTTGGGGGTCTTGAAGCTCGTGGTTTTGCCGAACTGCTCGGCAACCACCGTGGCGAAGGGGTAGACCGTGGACGAACCCACGATGCTGATGTAGTCACGGGCCGAGCCGGCCGCGACCACACCGGCGGTTGCCAGAAAGGCGATGGCGGTCAGTACGATAACGGTTCGCTTAAGCATTTCTTTCTCCTTGAATCATTTGGGTTGTTGAACCGATTGAAAATCGGGCGCGGCCTTGGTGGCCGGCCGCAATATGCAAACCAATTCCAGCCGAGCGTCGCCACGGCTACCAGCGACGCTCGAAACGTTTGCGCAAATAGACCGCGGTGGCGTTCATGACGATCAAAAAGGCCAGGAGCACCAGTGTGGCGGCCGATGTTCTTTCCACGAAAGCCCGTTCCGGGCTGTCGGCCCAGAGAAAGATCTGTACCGGCAGGACCGTGGACGGATCGGTAAAGCCGCCGGGAATATCCACGATGAAGGCCACCATGCCGATCATGAGCAGCGGCGCGGATTCCCCCAGCGCCCGGGCCATGCCGATGATGGTTCCCGTCAGGATGCCGGGCATGGCCAGCGGAAGGACGTGGTGGGCCACCATCTGCATCTGGGAAGCCCCGATACCCAGCGCGGCTTCACGAATGGACGGCGGCACCGATTGCAGCGAAGCCCGACTGGCGATGATAATGGTCGGCAGGGTCATGAGCGTCAGTACAAGCCCCCCGACGAGGGGGGCCGAGCGCGGCAAACCGAAAAAGTTTAAAAAGACCGCCAGCCCCAGCAGGCCGAAAACGATCGAAGGCACGGCGGCCAGGTTGTTGATATTGACCTCAATGAGATCGGTCCATCTGTTCTTGGGTGCGAATTCCTCGAGGTAGACCGCGGCCGCAATCCCGATGGGAAACGACAGGATCAGGGTCACCAAAAGCGTGTAAAACGATCCCATCACCGCCCCCCAGATGCCGGCCAGTTCCGGCTCGCGCGAATCCCCGGCGGAAAACAGAATGCGGTTGAAGCGTTTCTCGATACGCGCTTCCCCGGCCAGACGATCGAGCCAGGCAAGTTGCTTGTCCTTGATACGGCGTTCGCCCTCCGGCACCTCCCGCGAAATGTGGCCTTTGGCGAACATGTCGACATCATCGTCGGCCGGAACCCAGAGGGAGAGGGTTTGTCCGATCACCTCGGGGTTGTCGAGCACCATGTTGCGCAACTGAAATGCCGCCCCGCTGCTGACCATGCCGTAAAGCATGCGTTTGTCCCGACGACCCCCGACCTCGGGAAACATGCGCCGCAGCGACTGCTTCACCAGACCGGGATAATCCGCCGTCGTCAGGGCGTCGCGGGCCAGTATTTCAGGGTCGAAGAAAACGTCGAGCTGCAGGTAGGTTTGCTGAAAGGCGGGGTAGCCTTTGGCGAAAATGCTGATGAACAGGATGGAGAGGAACACCAGACTGGCGACGATGGCTGCAACCCCGTAGAGGCGGAAACGTTTTTCGGCCCGATAGCGGCGCGCCAGCCCCGCATGGACGATGTCGATGGAGCGGCGGGTGTCGACGCTACCGGGTGAATGGCTGCGGTGGTTATTCATACTGCTCCCGGTATTTACGCACCACGTGAAGGGCGATCACGTTCAGCATCAGGGTGACGATAAACAGGATCAGGCCCAGGGCAAAGGCGGCCAGCGTTTTGGGGCTGTCGAACTCCTGGTCGCCCACCAGCAGGGTGACGATCTGGACGGTGACCGTGGTGACGGTCTTGAGTGGGTTCGCGGTCAGATTGGCGGCGAGGCCGGCGGCCATGACCACGATCATGGTTTCGCCGATGGCCCGTGAGATGGCCAGCAAAACCCCGCCGACGATGCCCGGCAGGGCCGCCGGTAAGACGACCTGCCGGATCGTCTCCGACTGGGTGGCGCCCAGACCGTAGGAGCCGTCGCGCAGCTCCTGGGGCACGGCGTTGATGACGTCGTCGGAAAGCGAAGACACGAAGGGGATGATCATGACCCCCATGACCAGGCCCGCGGCCAGGGCGCTTTCCGAGGAGACATCCAGCCCGATGCCGATGCCGGCATCCCGAATCACCGGGGCGACGATCAGCGCGGCAAAGAATCCGTAGACCACGGTCGGAATCCCCGCCAGGATTTCCATCAGCGGCTTGACGACGGCCCGGAACTTGCGGTTGGCGTACTCCGACAGATAGATGGCCGACATCAGGCCGATGGGCACGGCCACGAACATGGCAATCGCCGAGATCATCAGGGTGCCGGTAAACACGGGGATCGCCCCGAAGGCCCCGGAAGACCCTACCTGGTCTTCGCGGATGGCCATCTGGGGGCTCCATTTGAGGCCAAACAGAAAATCGGTCAGGGGGATGACCTGGAAAAAACGAATGGCTTCGAAGAGGACCGAAAGCACGATGCCGATGGTGGTGAATATCGCGATGGTCGAACAGGCAATCAACATCCATTCAATAATCCGTTCGACCTGATTGCGGGCCCTCAGGCGCCCGCTGATCTTCTGGCGCAGGATAAACGTTGCCGCCAGGCCAACGGCCAGCACCACCACCGCCAGGGCGGTGTTGCTGATCGATCGCAGGTGCCGGTAGTGGTCCGCAGCCGCCTGCATGTTCTGGTCGATCTTGGTGGCGACGACATTGCCGCTGACCAGGTTCCGGATGTCATTGACCACGAGGTTCAAACGGTCGGGCGGCAGCGAGCGGATCTCATCCGGCAGGTCGTTGACCACCAGTTGGGTGATGAGGGTGCCCTCGAAAGCGTTCCAGGCCGCAAAAATGAGCACGGCGGGCACCGCACACCACAACGCTGTCAGAAGACCGTAGTACACCGGGCGGGAGTGCATCCCGACCAGGCCGGCCCGGTCGCCGGCCACGGCAAAAGCCCTCCGCCGGCCAAGCCAGAAAGCGCTGCCGGCCAGCAGCATCAGCAGTATGAATGTCATTGACGGCGAGATCATCGTGTCGAATTCCTAATGATCGTGGACCGCAGGACCCCCTGCGCTCAGGTCCTCTTAGCTATGGGGGGCGTGTTAGGAAACGGTTAGCCGGATGTTATTATCCCGTTATTTTTTGGCCAGCGTGCCATTAGGGCGCAGCGGCGTTCACCCGCGACGTTCATTCAGGCGTCGTACCGATCGGATGTACCCGGCGGGCGGCGCTCGCACCGGCCGGATCAGTAGCGGGCATGCCGCACGATTTCCCCCTCGATCAGATAGATGACCTCTTCGGCGATGTTCGTGGCGTGATCGGCAATGCGTTCGAGATGCCGCGAGATGAGGTAGAAATTCATCAAAAAGATGATCTGCTCGGGGTGGCCCTTCATTTCATCCCGTATCAGGCTGTAAGCCTGTCGGTGGATATCGTCGACTTCATCGTCCATGGTGACGACCTTGAAGGCGATGTCGACATCCATGTTGACGAGTGCGTCGAGGCTCAGCTTGAGCATCTCCTCGGTGGTGGCGGCCATGGGCTCGTAGTCGAAAAAAAACTTGGAGGTCCGATGCTTGTCGAGGGTGGCGACGCGCTCGGCAATGTTGACGGCTTCATCGGCGATGCGCTCGAGATCGTTGTTGATCTTGATGACCGCGATCAGGAAGCGCAGATCGATGGCCACCGGCTGGTGCAGGGCCATGATCTTGAGGCATTCTTCCTCGATTTCGACCTCCATCTCGTCGACCTCGTGGTCGGTGCGGATAATCTGCTGGGCGATCCCGGGATCGATGGTTTCAATCGCCTTCCAGGATTGCCGGACCCGCTCCTCCACCATGGCTCCCAGTGAAAGGATCATTTTTTTGACTTTTTCGAGTTCCTTTTGAAAATGACGCGCCATGAATCTGCTCCTCGCATCTCGTTCGTGTCCCGCATCGGCATCGAGTCGACTCGTCCGGGCAGGCGTTGTGCCGGAGGATGTCTCACCGCGTGTATACAAATGATGACCATCGGTTAAAAACCCATTCCGCTTTTATCGGTCTCGGAGGCGACATCGAATTAAGAGGTATCAATATTAGCGCCAAGTTAGGAACGCGCTAGGAAATCAATAGTCGCCAAATTGAGATTGATTTTATAACAGACTGTTATCATATCGATTATTTGTTTTGATCGAGGTCTCCCCGCGGCGCCGCAAGGTCCGAAGGTCCTGCCAGACCCGTTTCGACTTTTATTTTGACAACAAAATGAATAATTACCTATACTCATTGGACACAGGGGAAAATGGACAGGCCCGCGGCCACCGGCAGGCTTTTTCCCGTCCGGCTGGCGGCCGCTCCGCACCCCGCAGGCATCGCCCGATAAGAAGGAATCGCGCTAACGTTTCACCGCCGGCCCGAGGGGCCAACGGCCGGCGCAAATGTGCTCCGAGGATCAACCATGCGACAGGAAGGATGGGGATAATGGACGGAAACACGCCCCGCGACGGACGCCAATCCGACGTGACCTTCAGGCTTTTCGAGCTTATCACCGACATGGATTTCGAGGAACAGATGAGCCTGCTGGAGGAACTCGAGAAAAAGCAGACCCGTAAAACGCGCAAACACAAGCGGCGCAACACCCATCTGACCGTCTATTACGCCACCCATGATCGCGCCTATCGGGACGTGATTCAGAACATCAGCCCCACCGGTGTGTTCATCGAAACCGCCGAGCCCTTCAATGTGGGCCAGGAGATCCTTTTGAACTTTACCCCGACGCGTCATGCCGAACCGGTGAAGGTCCGCGGCCAGGTGGTGCGTATTACGGACGAAGGCATCGGGGTTAAATTCATTCGCCAGGCCAGCAGAAGCTGACCGCTGCACGCTCACTCCCGTAACGACGCCCCATGCGGGCACACCCTCACCAGCATCCATTGGCCCGGCATGGTTCTGCAGCCCGGGGCCGTTCCCTGCCGGCAATCAATCGATCCCGCGTGCCGTAGCGACGCGGCCGCTGCAGCCGGTTCGCGCGCTGACACCCGGCATCCGGTCAGGACGGCA